>Ga0210032_1000412_pt1 | contig 32748 bp, 39 predicted proteins | sample CryGeyCG2114_250_2_FD_185458 | JGI IMG/M metagenome (GOLD analysis project Ga0210032, IMG submission 185458) | Groundwater microbial communities from aquifer - Crystal Geyser CG13_big_fil_rev_8/21/14_2.50 (SPAdes) (version 2) | ecosystem: Environmental > Aquatic > Deep subsurface > Groundwater ... | reverse complement strand
TATTGCAAAAGTATTGAATGCTATCGGTATTGCACTGTTAGCCTCTGCGATATACTCATTTTCGTCAATAGGAAGCTCCATGACGCAATGTGAAGTGGTAACGAATGGCGATATATTGGAAGATGCTATAAATTCGATTATAATGGCTATAACAGCATTGGTTGTCATTTGGAAAACTTATGCAAAATAACAAAGGAGTTGGGATATGTCTATCTTAGCAACATTAATAATGTGCCTTGCGATACTAGCAGTAGTATTCATATTAGATTATAGAAGACGTCACTAACAAGCGACCCCATAACCTCTCGGTTGTTGGGGTTCGCAAAGCGCATTTAATTTTGAGTGTGCTTGGTGGATCTTAACAACGAAAGGAGAGCGTCATGGGAGTAAAGGATCAACAACCAACCAACATTAAAGCAAAGAGCGCCAATTCGGGTAAATGGATTTCAGATTCGGCACCTAATTGGGTTAAAGATGGCTTTAATGAAATGAAAAAAGCTGGAAAGTCCTCTCAAGAGGCGATTTCCCGCTTAAAAACATCGAAGTTTTGCAAAGATGAATACTTTGCGATGTAAGAAGAACCCACCTATACGGTGGGTTTTTTTTAAAACAAACATTGTATTAAATAATTAAATGAATATAATCTAAAAGCAAAGGGATCCAATTCGGCATCTCTATTCGCGATAGGAGAAAACATGAACTCTTTAAAACTTTATACCGAACCAACAACCGGCAATGCAGTGGACGTTTATTGGACTATTGGCATCAATACTTCAGGCGTAATCAGGACAGCAATGGAAGCTGAGTCTGAAGCAATGGAAGTTATCGCTGAACTTGCGGCTATTCGTCACCTTTTGTTTGAGGTCGAAGTGTTTGGCTTGGCCACCAGTGGCAGTGGGATCGTGCTTGAGTTATCAAAAGGTGCTACCAGAAAAGCAATATTGGGCAAATCGAAGCACAAGGATGCGATTCGCTATGGCGCTTTCCTAGACTTTATTAAGGATGGTATGACGATAAAAACAGGATCCTGGAAACCTTCAGAAGACATCAAGACGGCTGCCCAAGAAAATAGGATTGATCTGGACATCGAGCCTGGTATTCATGGAGTAAGCGGTTGCTTCATTGAATCCCCTTTTCTGGGAAGAGTCCTAATCACCAGACACGCATTGGAGCGTTTTGAAGAGCGAACTATCGCGGAGTCAGGCCTATGCAAAAACCCTTTTTCGTCGTTGGCCAAGCGCTTATCTAACAATGAGATGAAACAGATCGCCCTACCCAAGACCGTGCAAAAACACAAAATCAAAAAATATGGCGCTGAAGATCATTTTGAGGTTTGGAAACACCCTACATCAACCCTCAATTTTGGCATCGTTGATGATCCGGACGCACCAGCAAAGGTATTGGTTACTGTCTTCGTTCGTAATTTCTAAAAAAGAACAAAAAGTGTACTTATTGCGTTCTTAAAAAAACGTGGCATTTTATAAAATATCTGTAATTCGAGAATATAAGAACGGAGCAAATCAATGACAACAGCATCCAGAAAACAGCAATTAATGCAGAAACACCAAAAAGCACTAGACGAAGCAAAAAAAATTAAAACTGAGTTAAAAAAGTTTGAAGCTGAAGAAAGAAAGCGCATCCAGGAAGAAAACGAAAGGCTCGACGCAATAATTGGCCAAACGATCACTAAGGCATTAGAAAAAAACGCATCAACTGGCTTATTTGAAGCCGTTGTCAGCGCGATTAATGAATGCGCCCCTAAAAAGGGTCGCAGTGACTTAATAAAGCGCGTGGAGACGATTTCAAGCAAACAGACGGCAAGCCCGACAACATCACATCATCAACAAGAGCATGAAGCGCCAAACCACAACGAAGGTACTAGTGTAGCCAGCAATTATTAAGGTGGGACGAGTATGAGAGTTTCGATTTCGCAAGCTAAAAAGATGGGGATATGGAGCAAAGTCCCAAAAAACATCCAGAAAAAGATTCACGACAAGAACGACAGAAAACCCGTGAAGGCAAACGATCCTCAAAAAACCTTATTCAACGCCGTTAAAGAGATTATCCCAGAAGCAAAATGGGAAGTAAAAGGCCTGGTTCCAGGTCGCAAATTCAGAGCCGATATTTACATCCCCTCAAGTCGAATTGTTATTGAGTTTGATGGTTATCGCCACCATGCGTTATCGAAAGCTGGTTTCAAGAAAGGTTTGGAGCGCCAAAACCTATTCATATCTGAAGGATATTCTGTGCTGCGGTATTACGCTAAACAAGTTTTTTCCGATCTTGATTCAGTTATCAATGAGATCGAGCGGCTCCACAAGAAAAAACAAAATATCTCTCAAAAATCGCACTGGGAGAAAACTGCATGACATTGGACGACTTTCTCAAGTTATTCCCTGGGCAGGGTTATGAGCCTCACTATTTGATGTCGCCCTGGGATGAATACGAGTTTACCCCTAGCGACTTGGGGAAATATGTGCAGCGCCAATACCTTAAAGAAGGGATCCGCACCGCCCGAATGACTCTTGATAGGGGCGGGATTTATATTAATGGCAGAAGCGCTCCGGAGAAGAGTTTGAATGAGATTCTTGATGCGGCAGATTGTATCAGTTTTTTTGAAGAAAACCGTGAAGAACTTGCTAGAGCATCTGTGATACTGATTTGGGACGTTAGCTCGTTGAACTTCTTAACGAGAGAGCAAAGTATTCGGATAGAAGGACTTATCCGGAAATTGCGGCCAATGGGTTACAGGGTTATTTTCAATGGCTTTTTTGCAAATGCCGAATTACTAAAAACAGTGAGTCGCTTGTCAATCCATAATTATCCAGGGTTGAGCGTGCTTTAAACATTAAGAGTGGGGCGAATAATATGGTAAGACAGATTTTAATTGCAGGACTAGCAACGGTATCAGTGGGGGCTAATGCAGGCGCTTTAGGTGTCGATGGTACATCTATCGTTCTTGGCGGCATGGTTGGCTCTAATTCATCCTATGAGATGTTGGTGGGCACAACAAACACGGAAGCACAATATGCGGGAATGGCTTATGTATCTGCTTACAAGTCATCTGTGGGTATTGAATATGATGGCGCTAATCTCGGCGGGAATTACGTTTCTAACCGTATAGGGGTAAAAGCCGATTCATTCATTCCTGAAAAGCCCGACTTCTTTGATTTATTCATTTATCACAATAAAACTTCTGTGGCCAAAATCTTAGATCGCTACGGCATGGGGATCGGCGTTGGATATGGGTTCATTCCTGATCCCAATATGAAAATATCGGTTGAAGGCGAATTAATGCCCTACTTTTTATCTACCGCCTGGGACACTGAAATGTCATTGGAGTATGGCGTTAAATTGAAAGGTGAGTACCGGATCAAGAAGCAATTTTCGGTAGGCGTTCACTATCAGCACAACTCTGGAATTTATAACGATAACAGCATTCAATTAGGCCAGAATCTTGGTGCGAGTATCAAAGTAATCTTTTAATCTGGATCCTGGCATAAAGCAGGGTTTTTCCTCTCCCTGTTCCTCCGCCAGCTATGGCTTAAATAGCTCGGCTAGGCGAAATCCTAGCATTAATTATAAATCGTGATGGAGTTTGATATGAGTCATTCCTACGCCGTTAGATTGATAGCCGCTTTACTGGCAACCCTATTGTTTCTTGGCGGCTTTGATTCTCCAAACGCAATAAATCTAATGGTGATCTACGCTATCGCATCCGCGCTTTTATTCTTCTCGTTGATGGCGACAACCGACATCATCAAATTAAAGCATTATTTACTTAATACCATAAGGAGTTCGTGAGTGGATTATTTTGTTCGAGTGGTTAATGAACGTGAGCGCGGGATCGGGATTGTTGCGACTGTAATGGCCATCGAAGACGGCATCCTTAAAACGAAAATTGGTTTAGGCGGCTGGAATGCTGGTGTGGGCGCAAAAGAGTTCCATCAGCATCACGAGCTATCTCAAAACTGCATTGCCCAGCACCGATGGGTATCGGTGAAAAATGACGGCTCTAAAAGCTGGAACACATTGAAAGGTGCGGTTATCAATCACCCGAATGACGAGTTTCTTTGTAGTATTACGATTGAGAAAAACAAAATCGTAAAGGTCGATATTTAACCGGAAGGGATATAAAAATGGTAAAACGGTCAATAAAATTTAAAATTGGCGCTTTTGTAATTACGCTGTTTGTAGTAATTTTTATCGCTTCGGTAGGGTCAATAGCTTGGGCAATGATAGATGGATTTTCTCGGCACATATAGAGCGCGGATCAAAACCTAATGGAAAAGAATATGAAAAACATTCAGCCTGGTACACGCTCAAAGAAAGTCGTAATTGTTTGTGCGAAAAGCGATATTAGCGCTATTAAAAGCGCAAACCCTAAACAGGTGTGGACTTACATTAAAGATTGTTAGTTACATTAAAGTTTAATCATTTACATTAAAGTTTGTACATTAATGGCCTAACACGAATTGGCCTTTTTTAAGACCGTTTTTAACTTCGGTGTAAGATGGAAATTTTTTACCTGTTTTTACCCTGGTATCTTCGACTTTCTGCTCCAGCGCATCCAAAGCCAACTCGATCAGCATTTTATTCTTCTCGGACTTGGTTTTTCCACTAATTTGAAGTTGTGCCTGTAATGAGTCAATAAGCACCTCATAATCACCATGTATATCAATTCTTAATTGCATCGCTATTATCGTCCTTTATAAGCCTAAATATTAATTAATGTCATTATTATAATCTAAACTAGAAAATAGTTTCAAGGTGTTTTATAATGCAAGAAATGCCAAAAACACGGTTATAACTAATTTTTTGACAAAATTGCCCTTTTCCGTTATTATGTCCTATAATAAAGGATTATAGACCATAATGATGAAATTAAGGAGTTAGGCCAATGAACCGTTTGATGAAAATTATTATTTGGCCATTGGCAGCAGCTTTTGAATTAATCGCTTTTTGCGCTATTCTCTTTATTGGGATTTTCTCGCCAAGTCGAGCGTTGAAATGTGTTAAATGGATTCAGGATAATTTGCCTGATAGAAAATGGTATCTAGGGTTTTAAAATTATGAATGACGAAACAGCGTTATCGCGCAATCAAGCAATTAATCTCAAAGTAAACGAAGCTATGAAAAGTACGTTTCGCCTTGAGCTACAAAAGACAAACAATAAACCGATGCTCGATAAAGAGCGAGAAGCTATTTTGCAAGTCCTGTTTGGCCAAGTGCATGATGCAATCGGAACGGATCGGTTTCTTGGATTGCCCGCTGAAGCGTTGGATCAATTTTCGGTTATGAGCCTCTCTAAAAATCACGACACGAAAGGAATATTAGTTAGCCTGGTCAATTCATTTATAAGCGCATACCTAACCCCTGAAACATCCAGTAAAGCATTCGCGTGTCTTGAAGAATTGGAAGCTTTAAGAGGCGATGTTAAAAAATTTCGCAACACTAAGAAAGAGCATATTTATATTTAATAATAACCCCGAATTAACTCATAAGGAATGTTTATGAAAAACGGTATTTACAATTTACAAAATACATTAACTGTAGTGGTACAGTAAATTTGGCCACCTAAATAGAGATGCTAAAATGCATCTCATCAAAATAGGTGACTAAAAATGACAAAAAAGAAACGTACATTTTCAGCTGAATTTAAATTGGAATCAGCACAGTTAGTAGTTGATCAAGGGTATAGTGCAAGAGAAGCTTCAGAAGCGATGGGTGTTGGACTTTCCACCATGAACAAATGGGTCAAACAACTTCGTGAAGAAAGACAAGGAAAAACACCTAAAGCCAGTGCCTTAACGACCGAACAGATTGAGATTCAACAACTCAAAAAACGCATCAGATATCTCGAAGAGGAAAAAGATATCTTAAAAAAGGCTACAGCGCTCTTGATGTCGGATTCACTGAACAGTTGAACCTCATTAAAAAGCTTCAAGAGCGCTACTCAGTGAAACGGCTATGCAAAACCTTTGATGTTCACCGTAGTACTTACAAATACTGGAAAAAACGTCACAAACGACCAAATACCAAGCGAGTCAAAGAACTGGCCATGGTCAGGCGAATCCATGCTGAAAGTAATGGTTCTGCTGGTGCCAGGACCATTGCTCAAATATCGCAAGATAGACAAATTCCTATCACCCGATATCGTGCTGGAAAAATGATGAAGCAATTGCAGCTAGTTAGTTGCCAATTGCCCAAGCACAGCTATAAAAAAGCACAAAAAGAACACCTAAATATACCCAACGATCTTAATCGACAGTTTAGCCCGAACAAACCAAATGAGATCTGGGTTGGTGATGTAACCTATGTTTGGACAGGCAATCGCTGGGCATATTTAGCTGTTGTTATGGATTTATATGCAAGAAAACCTGTAGGGTGGGCAATATCATATTCACCTGATTCAGTATTAACATCAAAAGCGCTTACACTGGCTTTTGAATCAAGAGGGAAGCCTGTGGGTCTGATGTATCATTCAGATCAAGGCACGCACTATACAAGTGTGAAATACCGCCAATTACTGTGGCAATACAAGATAAAACAAAGCATGAGTCGTCGTGGTAATTGCTGGGATAATAGCCCAATGGAACGCTTCTTTAGAAGTCTTAAAACTGAGTGGGTTCCAACGACAGGTTATCGAACATTAATTGAAGCTCAACACCATATTGGCAATTACATTGTTGGGTATTACTCACAAGTAAGACCCCATCAATTTAACGGTGGTAAAACACCAAACAAAACTGAGCAGATTTATTGGGAAAATTGCTCTAAGGATGTGGCCAAAAAAACTTGACCACTACAAACAGTCATTTTTACGACTTTGATGGTATCTAGCATTGTGGCTGCTGGGCTTTATAAGGATATTCCTCAATTTGTAGGAATAGCCTCATTGCTTGCTCTGCTTGGATTTTTTGGTGAAAGGGCTATTGCTTATTCTCTAAGAGTTTCGCGTATAGAACTTGATAGATTAGAGGATGCCGAGCGTATGTTTCTTCAAGAAATTCGCAAGGCTGCGGCAAAAGGAGAGGTGATTAGCGCTGAAATCTTGTCCCGATCTGCTCAAGCTACGGTGAACGCTAGAGATGCTTATAAAAAAATCTATGGCCATGATCGCCCTGGGGTTTATATCATGGCAAAAAATGAGACTGAAAAGAATGCGGGAGAACTAAGTAAATGAAGCCTGAAAAAGAAATTATAGAGAAAAATAGCAAGCTGAATGCGGAAATCAAGACTAAAGAAGCTAGGCTTAGTCGCCGAAAACGAATCACGTTAATCACAGCTACTCTAGTGTATGCCGTTTGCGCTATCGGGTACTATTTTTCGTTTATCAACGAAAACTACTTGATTGCATTTTATTTGACTGCTGTTGCTTGTGCCGCGTCATGTGCCGCGCCATGTGCTGTTATTGTTGGGTCAGGTGGTGTTGATGGTAACATTGAGGTTGATGGTGGTGATCTTGTCGCAACTTTCGTCGCCATTGGTTTTTTCGCAACTGCCACTACTATTGCTGCTGACAACGCTGATGCTGCTGGAATTCTTGATATTAATGCTGCTATTAGTATTGGTGTTGTCGCTGGTGTTGTCGCTGGTGTTGTTATTTACAAAAAGGCTTTGCAACCGCTGGTATTAGAAATCGAAACCTTAAAGTCAGAGTTAGGGTTGGCTGGCACACCTTCAAGGCTTGATGAGCAATCTGAAGATGTCGATCTGTTGGACGTTGTTAATGAGCGATTTTCGGCAGGTGAAGGTGTATTACTACTAAATCTTGATATGCCCGATGAATTAATTTCATTGAGTGTTAAACAAGCTTTGGCGGCCAGTAAAGGGCGTTCATTTAGGGTTGTTAGTTGTTAGAACCTAAAAAGCAGATTTTATTAATATTTTCCACCTGAAGAGCAGGCAACAAAGGCCTGCGAGCAATTATTTCCCAATCCAAAAAGGAGTTAAAAAATGTCGCTAACCAATAGCCAAATAGAATTTTTCGAGATGGTTGAACAATCAAGTTGTTCTGAAGTTGTTTTGCCGTATTTTGATTTTGAGCGTCGGAAAGTAAGGCTAAAAGACGTAACCGATACCATTGGCCAGCTTTCTCATGGTCAACAAATTATGGTGAAGTTTTTTGTGGCCGTTTGGTTGCATAAAGATCCATTGGGTTTCGATTTGTTGGAAGCGGCAAGCACATTAGACGCGGGCAATAAAGAGATCATTGCTGATTGGTTAATGACCCCTCTTTGGCCGTAATCTTAAAAAGAACTAAAAAGGACTGTAAAAGATGAAGAGTTCCGATGTTGATTTTGACACCTGGTTTGAAACGCTGTGCGACCTACTTTTGGATGAAGATGGGATTAATCGACATCGAGCAATGCACCGTGAAAAAAAGGAAGATTGCAAGATCACCTACACACATGGGGATACCTACACTTTTGAGTTTTCAAAAACCACCTCGAAAAGTGCTTCAATTGACAACAATAATCAGTAGATTGGACATGATGATTGTGACCGTCCATTTTAACTACAATCCTCTTAGGAGTAACAAATAATGAATAGCTTTTTCTTCAACGACGATCTCGACAAGAAAATGAATACAGTCCTGAAGGTAATTATCGTGGGAAGGGCTGCTTTCTGGCCTCTTATGATACAAATAGTAGCCGCTGCTGTGACGATAAATGCAATATGGTTCACTATCGGACTCGCAATGATCGTCTTTCCCGCAATAGTCTATGTTGAATATCAGAAATTCCTTAACGCTGAAAAGCAAGGTGAATTTGAGCCAATAAGTCGTCGCATAGTGCCGAATGGCAGCAAAGAACTAGATTCGGACGAGCAATACAAGGCGGCTGGAGAGGTATTTAACACTGATCCAATCGTTAAGGCGAAGATGAACACTATACTTGAGGAAGCGGGCAAGCTTACTTTTTATGATGTTTTTAACTTGTATCTGTTTCTCTTATATCAGCGTGAAAAACGAAACCAATAGGAGCCGCAGTTGTGATTAATGGATTAATGACCGCCCAAAAAAATGAGGAGCTGGCAACACATCAAGAGCCAGTTGAGTCCCACACATATCATGGCCACATTAACATTTTGGACACTCTCGCTGAGAACTCAAAAACGAGCTATGAGAATGATTTGAGCCTGTTCGCTTATTGGGTACTTGGGTACAAGCCAAAAGGTTATCGCAACATGGTTCAGCCCGACATCGAGTACCCTCAAATCCCCCTGGACAGTATGAATAATGTAGTCCACATGACCTTGCAAGAAGTGGCCAGCCTTTTCGCTGAAGGAAAAATCACACCATCAACGGTTTCAACCTGGCTTCAGGACTTAGGCTTCTATTACAAGATTAGCACTTTACGTCGCAAGTTAAGCGCAATTAATTGGATGTTCAATGCGCTTGAAATGGACGTTCCCTCGGCATACCCCAAAGTCAAACAGACGTTTAAGGCCTTAATCAAACTGCAAAACAGATACAAGGGCGGTAAAGTTTCTCACCAAGAAATTATGGCTGCCAAGTTCAACCCGCCGCCCGAAGAACGACCAGGAGAGGTATTCAAAAAGAAGCAGTCCACCCCTTTCCGACTCGAACATTTGCAAGCCGTTTTAGGGTTTTTAACCTACGGAAAACATGGGCTAGGCAAGAAGCGTTCAGCAAGAGATAAGGCCATGATCTCACTCGCATGGCATGGGCTTTTTCGCCGGTCTGAACTCGCCAGTATTCGTATTGAGAATATTTATTTTCGGGAAAAAGGAATGCTTGTCCACCTTTATGACACCAAAAACCATGAACAAGAGGAGCGCCCGATCAATTACGCCGCCAACCCGATGTTGTGTCCGGTTAGGCTTGTTCAGGAATGGCTTGAAGTGTCCGGACGACTTGAAGGATCTGGGTGGTTGTTCTGCCCAATATCTAAGTCGGATAATATTCGCGCTGAGAGTTTAGCGGGAAGGGATGTTATGCGGATACTTGTGAGAGCCAGCGAGCTTGCTGGGTGTAAGGAAGAATTTTCTGGCCATAGCACAAGAGCTGGTGCTGCGACTGAGCTTTATCTAAAAACCCGCGATGGCAAGCGGGTTCAAGATGCAGGCGGATGGCGGTCGGAAGTTTGGAAGGATTATGTCCGATCATCTGACGAAGATATGTTTAATGGCACTGGAATGAGTGGGATGACTTAGATCCGCATTTCTTGACCAGGGACGAAAGTAATCGTAACAGAACGATCCTTAATTTCGCTCCCGTCAAGAGGATTTAGTATCTCCATATTAACATTCTCCAGCTCTTTCCCTAGCGCCATTTTTACGGCTTTCGCCCGTCTCTCTGCCAGTTTGATGTTGTACTTACGGGATCCAACCGGCGATGCAAAACCGGTGATGACCAATGATGTTGATTTACATTTCTTAACGAGATTGGCATATTCTTTAATCAAGTGAGGCTGGTTTATCTTCGTTGAGTCTAAGTCAAACCTGAGTTTGATCCTGGAGTTTGTAATGCACATTTTTTTAAGAACGAGCTTCTTAATTCTTCCTACGCTATAAGCAGTCTTAATCGTTGGCTCTTGGGTAGTATTTGCCTTTACCCATTGCGCCTTTACTTGGGAGATATGCGTCGTCTCAACGGGCGCGGGGAAAGGATCAAATGCCCGCGCTTCTTGTTCATTTGTACTTGAGAAAAATAACGCTCCGACTAATGCGGCTATAATCACACCTTCCATGAAATACTTACCCCTTTATGGCTTCTAATTTGGTTGGTTCTATTAAATTACATAAATCTTTTATTTTCATTGGCCTACTGAAGTAAAAGCCTTGCACGATGTCGTACCCAATTTTGGAAACTGTATCAAGCTGACTTTCTGTTTCGATGCCCTCGACGACAATCGCAATAGATAACATTGCCCCCATTTCCACCATTGCTTTTAAGATGGCACGTTTTTTAACACTGTTCGTGCAATCCTGAGTGTCGATCCCGTTAATCATCGTCTTGTCTATTTTAAGTTCGTTAATCGGGAACTGATAAAGCTGCTCCACATTGCGATAGCCGCTACCAAAATCATCTAAAGATAAACTCACACCCAAATTACTGATTTTGATTATCTCTCCCAATAAAATTGAACAATTATCCAATGGGGCGTTCTCCGTCAACTCAACAATCACTAGGTCGGGACGGACGTTGTATTTTTTAAGTAGCGTTGCTAGTTGGACGGAAAAGCCTGCGCCTGCGACAAGTTGCATTGGACTGACATTAATGGATAGAGTCATTTCTTCGCCAAACAGCCCGAAAGTTTTGCAGTCAACCAGTGCCTTTTTGATAACCCAGTACCCAACTCGATTAATTCTGTCGTCCGCTTCAAACAAAGGAATGAATATGTCTGGCGAAATACACCCTAAGTGCGGATGTTTGAGGCGTAGCAAGGCCTCGACTCCTTTGGGCGCACCCGCGCAATCGTATTGCATCTGATACGCGAGAGTGAAAAACCCCTTCTCGAAGTAGTCGTCTATGTTAATCGTGCTAAGAAAATTCATAGCAATATTCCTTAAATACGTTTCGGCAAGTTGGCCATCCATATCCACCACCCCAAAATATTGACTGAAATCAAGCCAAGAAAAATGAAGTACGGTAGGTTGACAGGTAAGAAAAGTAATACGATCAGCAAGTAACCTGAAGGTACACCTATCACTCTGCCGCCCAACGAATGTTTAGTGGGCGAAGTAAAACTATTTTTATACATACCAACTTTGCGAACCATCATTGCATCGACAATAAAGCTAACGAAAAATATCGCGGCTAATGGCAACCAAAGCAAAAATGAATTGATTCGGTAGTCAATCCACAAGCCCATTATGATTAGACTATTGGTTGAGTCGCGCCACATATTCTCAATCGCACCTTTCTTTTCCGCAACGATGGCACTCCCGTCGGCTATTTTTTCTGACATGAATTGCATAAACGGCTGAAAATACTTCCCGTCCTCTGAGAGCAATCTATTCCAAGCGGAACTATCGACCGCCGAAAAGAGATAATTATTCGACTCTCTTTCGGAGATAAAGCTACTCTTTAGAGAGTTGCTGTCAGCCCCAAGAGACAACCACAACACGAGCAAACATAGATAGACAAGCAAGAAGGTCGCAATAAGGAAAACACCGGAAACCGGCGATTCTTTCTGGTCAAATGGATTCATCAATCCCCTTTTTTTCAGTAAGCGCTTGCCGCTGTGTTTCAATGATCTGCAATGTGCCAAAAGAATACATAGGAAAATTTTGGCGCTGTCGCTCCATCTCTATTGCCGCAATATGCTTTTCGACAACTGTAAAAAACGCCTCATTGCTTAGAGTTTTATAAAAATATCTATATACATCCAATAAGTATTTTTCTATCACGATATATTCACTCTTAATCTTTAAGTAATGGCAGTCGGCCTTTGATTAGACTTCCGCCCGCAAAGTTACCGTAGTAATGAAAATCTGGAAGAATCCGCAGCGCCCAGGCCGGTATAATCGGTAAATACTCTTCTTGCATAGTTTCGCCATACCGACCACCAATTTCTGTCACCGGATTGTGACCGACATTGGCTTGGTACTGTGTTCCCATTCTCTTTACCATCACCTCCGGTAAACCTTCGGCGAAATGTTCAGCGGTTTTCGTGTCTTTAACTCTTAACACGACTTCGTTATTAATATTCCCAAGAACTTGATCTGCCATCTCTTGAGAGCCAAGCTTCACAACAAAGTCGGACAAGGTTTGCGTCAATAAGAAATTTCTAAACCCTGCTCCCCTACTCTTGTTAAGTAGTTGAATCATAGGGGGATTTATTGTTTCGCTGGACTCGTCAACGACTAAATTAATATTGAAATCACCGCCGCCTTCAAAGTTATATCTACTACCGGCAACGCTCGTTAGATCTGATAGGATAATCGAGCCAATCATTCCACCAACTGTGCCATCCGACAAGGAATCTAGCCCAAGCCAAAGGCAAGCGCGGGTATCGACTACTTGTTTAGTGTTGATTATTGGGCGAGGGTCTTCCGGATCTGGAACAGGACTTAATAGTTCATCTAATCCGCCCGACGACAACATTGAGAGCGTTGGGAAAAGCGATGCAATCAGTTTTTGTAAATGCTCTCTATTGTGCAATCTGACATTGATAAGCTCTTCAATATCTAGGTTGGCCTTCTTTATTGAGATCACTTCTTTATAGAAGTCTATGAGCGACAAAACACGCTGGATTCGTGGCTCAACGCTCTTCCCATAGTTTCTGTTAGCAAACGCCGAATAGTAGTCCTTCCAATCCTTTTCAATGTTGCTTGCGTGCTTCTCGATTGCGCGAGCTATCAACTCGTCCATTGTTTCTTGATTCATGTTTTTCCGTAACGCGACAATAGACGGTTGTTCACCTACAAGCACCATGCAACTTGCAATTGCATTAATGACGTTCCAGATGATGTTCGAGAAAGTTTCTGAATCTCCGCCAGACGGTAGTATTGCTTTAATACGATCTGAAAGCTGAGTAACCCTAGCCCAGTTTTTTAAAACATCAATTCGCACTGACTCTTCAGGAAAAGCAGGATTGAAATAAAGAAACGGCCTGCCCTCCAATTCACAAATGCGCCTCATACTTTCTCGCAGATCTTCATCGTTTTTAGGGTCTATTACGATAGTAGGCTCATTTTTTCGCATCAAGAGCTGTGCGATTATAATGATAATTTGCTTGGTTTTACCTGCACCAGTTGTCCCACGAATGAGCGTATGACTCTCAAATGACTTAATATTACGATATATATTTCTCTCGCCGTCACCCATTGAGTGCAACCAAAAAGCCCCTTCTGCTGACGTAGAATCTGAAACATCAATATTTTGCATTGATTGCGGGTTACGAAGAAATTCATCATATAACCGCTGCGCTTGCGTTGGTGTCCAGGCAAAGCCCTTGCCCATCCATAGCGCATCAGGCCTGGCGAGTTTCTTTAATTCTTTATACGAGATAAATTCGACATTCTCGTCGGGAGAAAATGTTCTGTTGCGAAGATGTTGCTTATAAGCCTGGTATCCACGATATGCCGCCATCCCCCCAAATAGAGGGAGCGCGGCAGCGCCTATTTGCGGATTTTGGAGGATGGTGCCGGTGAACAACATAACCCCTGCGCCACCTCCAGCCCAAACGGACGTTGACGCAATCTCATAGTTTGGCCTTTTATGTATGACATACTCAAAGCGATCTACTGACAAGTTTTCGTACCATGTTAATTTGAAATTCGTTGAGTGTTGTTAAATTAATTTGTCTAACAAACTCGGTTTGTTCAATCTTCCCCATAAGTCTGTCGATAGTGATTGCTCTTGCATCATCATGCTCAAGGAAGATATTTTTCACAACGCCATCAGTTTCGATTAGCGTTTCGACTTCTTTAATATTGTGCATGGTTGTTTTTGTTGCGCTAGACTCGTTACGAACACTTTTTGTACTATTTTCAGGTTTTTTGGCTCGCCCACCTTTATCGCCCTCTTTCCTATATGAATTAACACGCTTCTTTTGAGTGTCTGGTTTAATTAATGCCCCAGCATCAAAGTCGGCTGGCACTTCAATATGCGACTTAACAGGAACCGTTGGTTGTGCCTTTACTGTTTTAGAAAGGATAAGCTCTGAATTAATACCTAATAGTTTGATCGCTTTTGGAGTTAATTTAACTTTTAGAAAATCTACCGTATCGGCAAAGCTATCATCATTTAAAACGGTTAAATCATCTAGTTCAATTAGCCCCGAATCAATAAAAGATTGGACAAATTTCCCATTGTGAAATTTCTTGGCCGACCAGCCGTAATTGAGCTTTATATCAGCGCTTTCGGCAAATGCTTTTTTGGAAACACGCTTAAAAGCTGTCTTAAAAACATCTTCAGTTCTAGGTGTTCTTTTCTGTTTTTCCTCGACCGCAGGCTTGTGCCCATTATCTGATTGAAAGTCATTAATCAGTGCCGCGCATTCATTGCACTCACTTAATAATTTATCACTAAGAACTAAGCAAGCGAAATCTCTGATAATGTGCGTAACGGATCCAGGAGTTGACTCCTGCAACAACTTGAGAGATGAAAGTTTATCGACGATCTCCGGCTTTCTATCCGTATCAGGAATCTTTGCCCAATTGATTGCGACTGCGCCCTTCTCCACAAACAAAGCCTTTTGGTGGATCGCGAGCTTTATTAGTTCAATAGCCAATCCATAATCTAAACCTTGATGGGTCTGGATACTCGTCGATTTTGACTTTTTAGCTTGTACCTTGGGTGAAGATTTAGGTGTCGCCCGTTTTTTTGGTGCTGGCTGGTGCTGTGGTTGAGGCTCTGCCCTTTGCTCCGGTGCTGGTTGGTGTTGTGGTTGAGGCTCTGCCCTTTGCTCCGGTGCTGGTTGGTGTTGTGGTTGAGGCTCTGCCCTTTGCTCCGGTGCTGGTTGGTGTTGTGGTTGAGGCTCTGCCCTTTGCTCCGGTGCTGGTTGGTGTTGTGGTTGAGGCTCTGCCCTTTGCTCCGGTGCTGGTTGGTGTTGTGGTTGAGGCTCTGCCCTTTGCTCCGGTGCTGGTTGGTGTTGTGGTTGAGGCTCTGCCCTTTGCTCCGGTGCTGGTTGGTGTTGGGCGTTAGCCTGGTCTTTTATTCCAGACTTGAATCTAACGTGTGAAAAATCTTCGTTAGGCCTTGGTTCAGCCGAAAAGATTACCGTCCAATCATTTAAGCGAATACCTTTTAGAGTTTCTATTACCCCATTTCTATAATATGGCCAAACGGAATGTTTAACAGTTTCGGAGTCAATATACTCTCTAGCGAGACCGTAAGACAGCATTGCTTCGATCAACTCCTTTCTGTGCCAGGGCACACCAGGCACTTTAATTTCTTCAAGCCTGTCACAAACATTTTGCGCCGCAGACATAGATAACATCAGAGTACCTTCAAAATAAACCAATGGAGCTTCGCCCAACGGTACATTCCAAGAATCTGTCGCTTGTAGGTACTTGATAGAGTCGAGAATATACTTCTCAACGGGTACACTAAGATTGACATCATCCGTTGTGATCTTAGTGTTTTTGAGATCCATTTCGACTGATTTATGATCCGCTTTTTCGATGATCTCATACAACTCATTATCGTATGCGACCTGGCCGGAGATCGAGTCAATCATAGATTGAATAACACGATTGTCCCGCGTCTCCAAAAACTGCATAATCTCGTCAGGTATTATTTTTCGTGCAACGAATGTAGAAAAACTCTCGTGCTTTCTGTATCTATTTTCTCGCCAATTTAGGAAGTAATCTTTTATATCATTGTCTATAAGCCATTGCGTTAATGAACCGGCATAAGGACTCCAGGTTTTAGACGAATCTCTATTTACTACTTTGTAGTCCGAAAGAGGCTTACCAAGATCGTGGCCAAGACCTGCAATGAAAACAGCCAAAATCCACTTGTTCGCATTGCTTTCACGTTCTGAGGGGCTTTTTTGGGAATCAAAAATCTTAGCTTTCGCGTACAGGATTGAGTTGTACCCAACACTTAATCCGTGATGAAGTAATCCGCCAGCGCCTCGATGGTGATGCTTCTCACTAGCGGGCAAAAGATGAACAAACTCTGCATATCCATAAATCACTTTCGAGAAATAGCTTTCATATAGATTAGTGCCGACTTCTAGCTTTATCTTATCAACAAGCTCTTTTTGAGATTCTAAAAGCAACTCAACCGGCGCGAAAGGAATGCCTTTTAAGAAGGGTGGGTATGTTGGGATTTTATAATTATATTGGTACAAACTTTTTTCGTCATTATTGATGTTTTTATGAGTTTTTTTCAAGAGTTTTAATAGTGATTTGATGTAAAAAGGGTTCATTTTCAGTAAATCCTAGCAAAAAGTGGTTGATTCGTATTTATATAACGTATATATTACACAATAAAATATAATTTACCTCTTCAGATGGAGAAAAAAATGAAAATTATCGACCCCGATCAAATGTATAGAGCGAATTTAACAAATATTCTGATTATGCGAGAGCTGGCCGTACAAGGGGATCATAAGGCATCGGTAGCGCTTGGAATTTCGCTCAATGCTGCTAAGAAGATAAAAGCAATGAATACCATCGACTGTCAAAAGCTTGCTGAAGACTTTGCTGAGAAGTCGATACTGTTATCCGCATCAACAATTGATGTGACTATCTCGCAATCTCTTAGCCGTAAAAGTGACATTCTTGCTCAAGCGATATTTAAATCATCAACGGCAAATTTGGCGTAGTTCGTAGGGGCAGGGTATGAATCTACACAACAACAAAGACTTCGAGATAGCGGGCAAACTTCGCAGGCTAATTAATCTTGGCGGCTCATTTAAAGATTTGTATTTTTTCTATCCGGATTTCTTCGGCTACTCTCAAACTGGGGCGCTAGCAAAAGCAAAAAGGGTATATCACGATCTTCGCCCAGACAGACCAATTGCAAAACCAAATCGCGCTGTGAATTTTCAAGTTCTTGTTAGACCCGTCAAAAATATTCGACCCGTTACAAATTTTGCTCTTATTGTTTACTCTGCGATCTGCGATGTTAAGCACGACATGGATTTAAAAGAAGTCTTTGTTGATATTTATGAGGCTTGGCTTACACATCACGAAGAGAGTACCGAATCTCCCGTCCTTAATTTTCAAAAAGCATTCGCTGTGTACGAATACGTCGTCACCGCGACACAATCAAAATACAACTATTCTCTAATCATCGACTGCGAAAAATGTTCTTCAAAATACATTTTTATCGACGCTCACGAGGGCACTTGCCCATATTGCCGATAAAAACCGAAAAAAGAACAAAAAGTGTTCTAAAAGACGTAATTCGTTTATTGCAGAGTGTTGCAAAATAGGCATTGACTAAGGAGGTCATAATTTTATGGAAAAAAAAGCAGAAACCAATAAGACGGTTATGGCGAAGTACATTCCCATTATAACCGCATCTTTTTTGGTCGCATTTCTAGTACCGAACCCCGTCGTTGAAGGTGAAATTACTTCTCACTTATCAGGGATTGCGGTTGGTGTTGGATTCGCGTATTTATTAATGTTTGTTAAAAAATGGAGAAGTTTAAATGAAAAACATAATTAAAGTTGGTGTAGTTTTAAGCGCATTCTTTGCGGTTGCCGCACAAGCGGGGACAGGGGGGACTGAGTTCCAAACTGTACATACCACGTTCAAGAACTGGATTGAAGGTTATGCTGGTATGGCCATTTCTTTGGGTGCTGTTGGTCTAGGTGGCATGGCCTCTCTTGGTCGCCAATCCCCGATTCCAATTTTGACGGGTATCGGTACAGCGATCTTACTGAACTACTCGCCAACGGTCACTGACGCAATTTTTTCGGCGACCATCTAAACTTGCTATGAAAAAGGACGAGTCAGGATTAGTTCCCAAAAACTTAGATAACCCGCCTAGATTCATGTTGCTCGATATGTATCAAGCGATGATCTTCTTTTTGATCTTCGGGCTGTCTATCGTATTTCGTATGATGTTTTTGGGGATTGTTCTTGGCGGCCTGCTTGCGTGGGGCTATGGAAAGATGTCAAGTGGCAAGGCTAGGGGGTTTCTAGCACATTTGATTTATTGGTACACCCCACCTTTTTTAACCAAATTCCGTTTTATTCCAGAGTCTTTTAGAAGATTCTTTAAAGGCTAACAATGATTAAAGAAGTCGAAACTAAAGAAATTGGTGTATTAACGCAAACACTGAAGCGTGAAAAAGGCATTAGGCATATCCTTATTCTTGTCATTTTCGCAATGCTGTTTGTAATGATAACAACGTCATCTGACGTTCACATTGAATTAAAGACGTTTGCTTCACCACTTGAAGCCGACGGAAACTACAAAATCAGCAAAGATAAAGCGTCTGCTGACTACTTAAAGAAAACCGCTAAAGAGATATATCAGCTTTCATTGGTATTCTCTCCGCTGACAGTAGAAGACAATTACTCTGCTTTATTACTGGAAATGGCTCCAGAGAATTATAGTGTCGCTAAGAGTTTTAAATTGCGACAAGTTGAGAAAGTCAACAAAAACAACCTATCTTCAGTTTTTTATCCAAACGAGTATCAGATCAATGAAGGCAAGCAGTCAGTTGTTATTATTGGAACACTAAAAACATTCTCCGGTGATCGCCCAATCATTGATGAAGTACGCTCATACAGAATTGATTTCGCCGTCAGAAATTACCGTATCCACCTGCTGAATTTTATTGATGTAACTGGTTCAAGAGAACCGTTTGATATTGCATTCGAGTAGTCAATTTTACATTGTGAAATTCCTTCACAAACATCGAGAAAACAAGGAGTTAATGTCTTTATGAAAATCAAAAAGGCAATCTTTATCGCGGTTATTGCATCAGTAGCCCAACAACCCGCGTTTGCGGTTGATGTTGATGTGGTGCAGGCGCAGTCCTATCCAGTAAGGGCGGCTTTAAATGAATATTCAGTGCTTGAGATAGCGGGGAAAAAAACTGGCCACGCCGATGTTGACGCGGATTCATGTGAGATTGATGTAGAGCGTTCTAAAGCGCTAGGAAAGCTTGTTTTTAAGCCATTACAAGATAAGCCGTTCACGATGTTCGTTTCCGATCGCTCTGGTAAGACATACCCAATTCGGGTCGATGCGGATAAAAAAATCGCACCAGGACTGGTCTTGATTCACGATAAAAAGTTTGAAAAAGAAAAGAAATTCCTTCGATCAAATAAATTTCAGCAACTCGAAAAAACCCAATCCGTTGTCGAGCTTGCGGGTTCCCGTAATAGCGCGATAACAAGTTTAATCAGGGCAATGATTGAAGGGTCTGAGCCTATGAATGTGGATATACGCACGGCTAACGAGCCTGTGTATGTCTGGAATGAAGCGGATATTCTCAAAACGAAGACTTTTGAGGTCGGTCATTTAGTCGGTACTGAATACCGGATTAAAAACACAAGCAAAAATAATTTAGTGATTGCTGAAAAGGAATTCTACGCGCTTTTCAAAAATGTTATGGCTGTATCTATTCTGAATACGGCGCTGTCGCCAGGAGAAGAAACTAGGGTTTTTATCGTCAAGTCAATCAACGATGGAAGGGGTTAATTGATGTCGGGCAAAAATGAATCAGTGAAAAGCAAACAGAAGAAAATGATGTTTCTGATCGGCGCGATCATCATGGGGATTGGTCTGTTCGTCGTCTGGGTGAAAAACAACAATAAAGAAGCGATTGCCACCAATGCTGCCCAAGAAACGAAGGTTATCTATGATCGAATGAGCGGCGTTACCGGCGCAGTAGATGAACAAGACATCTGGATGGAGAAAAGTGCTAACGAGCTGAGTAATATGCAACGCGAAAATCAAACTATGCGTGAGAAAATACGCAACTTTGAGCGCAATGTGGAGAACACTATAAGCGAGCAAGTCAATAAAAGAACAGCGCAAATTAAGACAGAGTTAGTGAACGAAAACCGCCAGCTCTTAGAGAAATTTAAGGATGTGCAACGCACTCCAGAAACAGGGTCGCCAAACAATCGCTCTACAAAGACTCCAGAAACTTCGGCGAAGACATCAAATAACGTGCCGCCGTCACCGTTTACCCAAGTCGGTACTGGCGACGAAAAGACGGTTATTAAGCAGACATACTACAAGAATCCAAACTTCAATCCTGCTGAAGTTAGTAACTACAAACCTACCTTTGAGAAACAAAAAGCGCTTTCCTCAATTAGTTTTTCTGAGCCAACCCCTACACAAGCTGAAAGTGATACCAAGTCAACCGATTTACAAAAGCAATCAGCGTCGATAGAAAATGCGGGGTCAGAAGAAAAAGAAGAAATTATCACTGTGGATAATTACGTTCCCTCGGGTACTTTTGTTAGAGCGATTATGCTCGGCGGGGTCGCGGCTCCAACGGGCGGTCAAGCGCAAGAAAATCCAATCCCGATGTTATTAGAGGTCGAGGACTTAGCATTCCTCCCTAATGACATAAAGTATGACATCAAGAAGTGCCGCGTGATCGCATTCGCACATGGGGATATTAGCAGTGAACGTGCTATGGCTAGAACTGAGACGCTTTCGTGTATCGACAAGAATGACGTTGTTCACGAACACGAAGTTAAAGGGTATATCTATGATGAATCAGGGATGGCTGGAATCAGAGGTACGCTAGTATCTAAGCAAGGTCAACTCATTGCCAACTCAATTCTCGCAGGTGTAGGTGCAGGCGTGGGTAGTGCTTTTAATCAACAAGCATCTACTATCTCGAACTCCGCACTGGGTAGCATGACTACCCTAGATCCTAACAAGATCGGTATGGCCGGTTTAGGGCAAGGGGTTAATTCTGGTTTAGGGCGCTTGGCCGATTACTTCATCAAGCTCGCTGAACAATTGCATCCTGTAATCGAAGTTTCAGCAGGTCGGGCAGTCGATATTGTCTTTACGCATGGGTTTAAGATTAATGCCAACGGTAGCACAAAAAAACCAGAATCAAGCGAGTCAAGCCTAAAGGCTGGTGCTGACGCGCTCTTTAACGCAGGTGAGGACATAGACATACAAGGAATAAACCCACAACTAATCAAGCAATTATCAGGGATGTAATTATGAGAAAAATCTTATCGAGAGTAACAAAATCCATCTTTATCGTTGTATTCGCAACGGGAGCGGTTATAGCAGCGCCGGACAATCAGGCGCTTACAGAAACAATGAAGAAAAAATTCCCTGGATCAAGCATTACGTCAGCGCATCCGGTTGAAGGTATCCCAGGCCTGGTCGAATTGGTCGCTGGTAAGAAAATTATTTATTCTTCTTTGGATGGTCAACAGATTGTAGTTGGACACATTTTTAACACGAAAACTAATCGAGACGTAACCCAAGATCGTCTCAATCAGTTATTAAAAGCTTCATGGAATAGCTTGGATTTAGGAAATGCCATTACGATCAAAAAAGGTAATGGATCAAGAGAGTTTGCGGTTTATTCGGACATCACTTGTGGTTATTGTCAAAAACTTGAAAAAGAAATGCAGTCGCTAACGGACTACACGATGCACATCATCTTAGTATCACGCGAATATTTGGGAACCAAAAATATTTCTTCGATGGCTATGAAAAATAATGAAAACATCATTTGTTCGAGCGATTCTGGAAAAGCGTTTACCGACTTTATGCTAAAAGGCACTTCTGTAAGCTCAAATAGCGCCCAATGCGACGCGAAAAAGATTATTGAGGGGCAATCCCTTAATTTTGCAAAAAATGGGCTTATGGGTACTCCAAACTTAATTGCACGAAACGGCCAAGTTAATGCGGGATATATGCCCGCTGCGAAGTTAGAAGCGTGGCTTAACGCAAACGCCAAATAATGAGGTTAGCGATGAAAAAACAATTATCCACAACGGTTTTAGCGACATCAATCGCACTGCTTTCAGGATGCACTTCGCTGTCGGGCTACGACTCCGAAAACGAATTCGGTTGCTCTGCGCCAGCAGGGGTGAGCTGTAAATCTATTCGAGGCGTTTACGCCAACAAAAAAGATGGCAATCTGCCTAGCCAGCAAGCAAGGCACGATGAAACCTATTCAGGTGAGTACAAGAGTTCTACTAGCGATTACACAACAAGAACTGTTGCGACCGATGATGAATTTGGTATCCCAACGGGAAAAGAAACCACACAAGAAAAAAATTCACATATTGAGCGGAAAATTTACCTCAAAGAAGTCACCGGCCAAGCTCCTAAGTCGGGCGATCCAATCTACGCTGCACCAAAAGTGGTTAGGATCTGGTTTTCGCCTTTTTCGGACAAAGATGGAACGCTTCACGATCAGTCGTTTAGTTATGTTGTTGTTCAAACGGGCGGGTGGGATGTTGAGCATATCAAAGACTCAATCAAGCAAAAAGGGCGCTCATACATCAAGACGCTTGGCAATTAAGAGAGAGAATAATAATGTTTAAATTTGACTTACAAGATATTGCTGACTACGCGAAAAGCCATGCCGATAATCTTGCCGATTCCGTCAAACAAATCGTTGGCATTAACGACGAAGAGAAAGCAGCAAACGAATATCGAAGCGAATTAAACATAGAGTCAATCACTTCACTGTTGCCGTATATGGGATGGGATCCCATTCATAGTATGTTTATTTTAGATAACGGCGAAATTAAAAAAGATTCCGATAAAAAGCTAGAGCGCTCTATTGGGTTCTGTCTTGAGTTTACGCCGCAAACTGGCGCAACTAACTCGATGGAGTCTGTACTTCAAGCGTTATTCCTTCAGGCCGCGCCAGGCACTTCCTTTTCGTTTCATAATTATGCCTCTCCAAACATTATGGATCCGCTTAAAAAGATGGCTCGAAAACGCTACGCAGATACGACATTAGGCGTTGAAAAGCCGGATTGGGAAAAGCGAAACACTAACATCTATCAACTCTTAGCTAGACAGCGAATTGATTTTTATTTACAGGGATCATCTAAATCCTTGTTTGGTGAGAAAATGAATGTTATGACGCGCGATTTTAGATGCGTTCTTAGTGTGAATCTTCCATACGATCCCGACGATGAACACATGATGGGCGAAGCGATCACAATTAAAGATCAAGTTAAATCAACATTAATGTCGGCCAACTTTGCGCCTGTTGAATGGAAACCTGCCGACTTGATTAATTTTGTATCCGACTTCTTGGACTATTCACGATGGCAACATACGCCTTCCCGCATTACGAAAGAGTATGAGAAACACACTCCTATCCGCAAACAGATGGGGGCAAAAGAAGTGTCTTCGACCGTTAAATCGGAATCAATCGACTTTACGAATGACATGGGTGGCGATGAAACCTCATTAGTTCAGCTATCAGTGTCTCAATACCCCAAATTCTTCCACTTGTCGATGATGGGTTCATTGATCGGAGATCAATTTCAGAGCGCATTAGCTTACTCATGCCCTTTTCTGATAACGACTACTGCGGTAGTTCAGAATTACGATTCAATGCGAAACAGAGCCAATTTAAAGCTCGCTGGTGCGGTACGAAAGTCTGAAGGGTGGTCAGCGAAAATAGATCCATTGATATATGAAGAATTAGCTGAATGGCGAGAAGCCCAAAAAGCCATAGAAGATGGCGGAACGCTAATTCGGATGGCTACCTCAATCACACTCTTAACGAGAAAAAAAGATACCTCTAAGATACGTTCTGAAGTTATGGCCATTTGGCGCACAAAAGGCTTTCGATTAGCAATAGACAAGTATCAGCAATTAATCACTTTTATGGCCTCGATGCCAATGGCTATGACTCCGGCATTTTATAGTGATCTAAAAAAGCAACAACGCTTCAGTACAAAATATTCTCACAACGCCGTGTCGCTATCTCCGTTAATCGGGGAATGGAAGGGTACACCAACGCCGGTAATGACTCTCTTTGGGCGCAGAGGGCAGCTAATGACGATTGATTTATTCGATAACAAAGCTGGCAATTTCAACTTCTGTTGCGTCGGGTCGTCAGGCAGCGGGAAATCATTTTTTGTGCAAGAACTACTTATGTCTTATCGAGCGATTGGTACAAAGATATGGGTAATTGACGTTGGCCGCTCGTATGAGAATATTTGCAAAATGCTCGATGGTGATTTTATTGAGTTTACAGAAGATTCAAACATCTGCATCAACCCTTTCACACATATTTTAGATCTCGACGATGAAATGGGGATGCTCAAACCCTTAGTCGCCATGATGATGTCGCCGAACGAAACGCTTGATGCGTGGTCAATTGCAACAATAGAAAAAGCGATTAGAGAAGTTCATCGAGATAAAGGCAATGACATGACTATTACAGATGTGTCTAACTTCTTACTGAATTATAAAACAACAGATGGTCGTCCGGATCAGCGTTACGCTGACTTGGGGCATCAATTGTACACTTGGACGGTTGATGGCGCTTACGGCAAGTATTTTAATGGGGCTGCTAACGTCACATTCAAGAATGAATTTACCGTTCTTGAGTTAGAGGAATTAAAAGGGAAGAAAGAGCTTCAATCAGTTGTGCTTCTGATAATGATTCACCGCATCTCCAACGAGATGTATGGTAATCGCAATATTCGTAAAATTTGTATGATTGACGAGGCCTGGGACATTATGAGTGGGAAGAACGAGACGGCCTCTGAATTCATTGAGACAGGCTATCGGCGTGTTAGGAAGGAGAATGGGGCTTTTGGAACAGCTACTCAAAACTACGCTGATTATTTTTCATCCCCTGCGGCACAAGCTGCATTCCAAAATGCCGATTGGACTTTTACATTGGCACAAAAAGATGAATCCATCAAAGCCCTCGAAGACAAGGGGTTAATGGGGCTGAAAGACAATCCCTACAAATTAAAGTATTTTTACGATCTGACCAAAGTTAATGGGATGTATTCAGATGTCTATATTCAGTACCCAGAGGGAGAAGGTGGGGCGCGTCTAATTGTTGATCCTTATTCCGCCCTGCTCTATTCATCTCAAGCAGAGCATTTCGCACGCATCCGATCTTACAAAAAACAAGGGTTTAATACCGCAGAAGCCGTCACGAAAACGCTTAAAGACTTTGATATTCAAATGCCGAAACCGATTCAATTCAACATGGAGTAATCATGTCATATCTTAACCACATTCTAACTGGGCTGATTGCGTCGGCTCTATCAATCGTGATTTCTTTTTTTCTGCTAAATAGTACAAAAAGTGTTCCAAATTTTGCAGTCTTCAATATTGATAAGGCAATAGAATCTATCTCTGAAGAAGAACTGAAATATACGACGGATCAAAATAAGGCTCGAAAGATCGTGATTAATGCAGCAAGTAAAGTCAACCACTGGCTAGAAACGCGAGGTGTTGTGCATTGCCCTTACCCGTGCGTAATTTTCAAATCGAAGGACGTTGTTATGGGCGACATTATAGATCTTGACGCGAAATTTAATACTGAGGTTGGTAGTCATTAATGCGGGTTTTCTTATCCCTTTTACTGAGTGTATTGTCGTCGCAAGGTATGGCATATAGCTCCCACTATGAATCAGTATTCAAGTGTGATGGTGAGTCAGATAGATTCAATTGGTACTGCAAGGAAGAAAAGGAAGAAAAACCTAAGAACGTAATTAAACCACCCGAACCGAAACAGGTTAAGGACAAAAAGGCTCCCCAAAAAGAAAAGGAGATGCCTGACAGTGAGTTTGATAAAGCTTTAGCAGAGCATAGCGCGATGAAAAAGCGGCTCCAAGATCTGTTAAAGGTGGCGTATGTCAACCCAACTGAAGAAAATCTGAGAACGTATATTGCATATCAAAATATGGTGACAAAAAAAGCTGCTGTATTTACTGATAAGTGGCAAAGAGTTCTTTGGAAATCGCCAGACCTTGATTACTCGCAGAAACACCCAATAGCGGGGATGGCAAAAGCGGCCAACACTCAAGAGCTATCTAAGCAAGAAAGAACTATGTTTAAGTCTTTGAATGAGCAGGGCTATGGCATTTTCTTCTTTTATCGCTCGGACTGTCCTTATTGTCACAAAATGATTAGTCCGATCAGAATCTTTAAGCGCATGACGGGCATGAGCGTCTTGCCGATCAGTGTTGATGGTGTGTTGTTGAGTAAGGAGTTTCCTGGGTCGATTCACGATGCAGGCCAAGCTAGAAAACTAGGGGTGGAATCCACGCCATCAATTTATCTTGTCAACCCAAAGACAAAAGACATTAAGACAATCGCAACAGGATGGATTTCCGTCATTGAATTAAAAGATCGGATATTTAAGCTTGTTGAGAAGAAGCCTGGTGAGAGCTACTAATGCGTGTTTTGCAAAACTTTAACAAAAAACTGGCCATCTGTGCGCTGACCGCCTTTTGTTCAATGTCGGCCAATTCGTCATCGACGAATGTAGATGATATGCAAGCGTTCTTCAATGAAGTAGGTGTGCTGGGTAACGCTCAAACACCAGGCAACTTTAAAGGACAAACCCGCAATTATTTAACAGGGGGTTCGCTACAAGTAAGAATCCCTCAAAAAACTTATCAATTTGCTACTTTCGACAAGCCTCGCATGAACGCATCATGTGCGGGTATTGATATTTATGGGGGTTCTTTTTCGTACATTAATTCGGATCAATTGGTTTCTATGTTGCAGAACATCGGTAACAGCGCTAAAGGCGCTCTTTTCTCTCTTGCGCTCAATTCAATATCGCCAGAATTGAAAGCCGAAATATCGCAGTGGATGGATTCTCTCCAAAAGATGAACGAATTTAACATCAATTCGTGTAAAGCAGCGGAAGGCATCGTCACTGCATCTGCATCAGTGGGATCGAAAAAAGGCTTTATGAACACCGTTAAAGGGCTGGGAACGCAAGGATTTGGGCTGGGTGGCGACTGGGCTGCAATGGGAGATCTAATATCTAAATCAGCGCAAGATCCGGCTCAAGATGGTGCAGGGGAAGTTGTTGCAGAAGTCGCGGCGGATACCTCCGGAGCGGTATCTGATTCGGGCAAACTTGGTGTTTCTGGCGGGAACATTCTTTATCAAGCGCTCGATAAGCTATCAGTGGATGGAAGCACTTTGACCAATGACGAGAAAGCGTTGATTCAGGCTATTTTAGGGACGGTTATTCTACGACCGGACAGTACAAACGGAGAGACAGAACTGGTAATGATTGAGGTTGGGGCAACAATGCCCGATCCAATGGCAGCTCTTCTCACTGAGAGTGTCAAGGTTGAGTACAAGATTCGACAGTGTGAACCGTATGTATTCGGGGGACATACTTATAGCGTCAATGACTGTGTGAAGCTTAGTAACACTGCAACACCAGTAGAAAAAAAATCAATCAGTGGGGTTATCAAAGAAAAAATCGACAAAGTACGCGACGGACTAAAAAACAACACTGCTATAACAGCGGCGGATTACAACGTCATTAATCTTAGTCACCTGCCAATGTGGTCGATAATGATCGACGAATACCGCACGGGCGTTTACAGTCAAATGGATAGCTCCCGAACGATTATCGCCCTTGACTATGTTAAAGCAATACTTCAACGCACAAGTAGAGCTGTAATGGTCTCTATGTATGCACTCAACAAAGCTGATTCACCTGCGGTTACGAATGCCGTTAAAAGAATGAGAGAAAAAATAGACGCTCTCAATAAGAATATCGCTCTTAAAGAATCTATCTTTTTTAGCAAACATTCTGCGTTTATGACAGCAAAAAACGCATTGGCAATGGAGTCAAGCAGGGTTCGTCAGATTACACAACAAAGACTGTCAATGACTAAACAATCCATGATGCACCAATAAGGGACTATTAAGATGATTTGGGAGATATACGCTTATTGGAATAATATCGAGCTGAAAGGTATATTCAGTGCGATAGCAATGATTACAACATCAGCCGATTACTTGGATCTGATTTTTGCAATGTTCTTGATCGGTTTGTTCGCGATGGGATTAGGGGCATTAGTCAACTCTAAAGATCCTAGTGCGGGTTGGCGCTGGTTTATTATCTCTATCTTTCTTTATCTGGTGCTGGTTGTTCCGAAAGCCGATGTCGCTATTCTGGATAGAACAGGGACTTCTCCCGCGATTACAGTAAGCAACGTCCCGCTTTCCGTTGCTGTACTCGGCCATGTAACCTCTAAGGTCGGCGATTGGCTGACGTCGAACTACGAAACCGCAATGACTATCGTAACGCCGTCTTACACATCCACTTCTGGGATAGCTTTCCAAGATAATGGGTTATTGTTTGGCCACAAAATTCTCGACGAAGCGCACAATATAAACACTGAAAACACTAGCTTTCAGTTAAATATGACGACTTTCTTTCAGCAGTGTGTTTTCCCTCAATTCGATACAAATAGAATCTCTCCTCAAGATGTATTTTCGTCAAACGATCTATGGGGCGAGTTGAGCGGAAAACTAAATCCAGCCATTTACATAACGATGTACGATAGTAACTCTTACTCCGATACAACACCGACTCCATGCACGGACGCTTATAATTTACTTGGGAGCCAGCTTGCTACTCAATCCAACAATGAAATTGGGAGAGTCGCAAAAAAACTGTATCCAGACCAGACTTCTGCCGTAGCGAGAAATTCTTTTGAAGCTTCTTTGGCGGGCACATACGGGTTTTATACCGGCGTATCCGAAAACGCAGTCAATATCTTTAAGCAGCGACTAGCCGCGAATACGTTTCTAAATGCGTCACGAATGGACTCAACCCAGGCTTTTGCTGTATCACAAGCTGAAGTAACCGCCCGTACAAATTATTCAACGCTATCCGAGATAGCACAATCGACAATTCCAAAGCTCCGCAATGTCGCTGAAGTGATTATCTATTCTGTGTTTCCAATCATCTTAATAATTATGGTTTTAGCGGGCGAAAAAGCATTGTTGGTCATCAAAAACTATCTCGTTATTTTGATGTCGATTCAACTATGGGCACCTCTTTACGCTGTGATGAACTACATGATGTCGTCTTACACGCAAAAAACCATTCAAGCGTCTATGAACCCTGGTAGCGAATTATCGGTTATGTATGCTGGCCTTATAAATGCGGGAGCGCAATCAGATTTGGATATTGCCGGTATGTTAGCGATGTCAATACCTGTACTAGCTTTAGCTATTATGAAAGGTGGCGAAATGGCTATGACTTCAGCTATGTCGGGTATGTCTGCGCCAGCTAGCCAAGCCGCAGCCGCCGCTTCCCGCGAAGTTGCGATGGGTAACTTAAAGTCGGGAACGGTAGCGCTTGATACATCAAACTACAACACCCATTCGTCAAATAAAATGGATATGCAACCGTCAATGAATAACGGCGCTCTGACTTCAATGGGGCGAGATGGTATTCAATCGACAACGTACATGAATAGCGATGGTACTTTTGGCCAAGCGAACAACACATCCGCGAGAGAGAATGTAGGGGCATTATCCGACTATACGGTATCTGCCCAACAAACGAGTCAATTTAAATCTCAATACGAAGAAGCGACAAAAGCGACAAATACAACAGGGGCTGCGGCTTCTGCCTCCTATGGCGATGCAATTCAGTATATGGCCGCACAAGGTACAGGGTATGACACGACCAAAGCCGCAGAAAAAGCCTTTGGAACAAGCGAAGGCGCGGCAGTCGCAAATAGTTGGTCGAAGATGCGTAAAGCCGAAGAGTCACTTGCTAATTCTACCGATATTTCTGGGATTGATACTGGCAAACTTTCTGAGTATGTGGGCGCTCAAATGAGAGCGGGTACTTCTCCAACAGATATTTTATCTATGGGGATTTCGGCTGAAGCTGGCTTTAAAGCAACTCGTGACTTTACAGAACAAGAAAAGCAAGCAATAACAGAATCCTTTAGTGAAGTGTCATCAGAAGATGTTAGCAACACTAATAAATTTGAAGAAGCTTTGGCAACGAATGATTCTGTTCGTGACGCATACGGATATAAAGAAACAGGTTCAACAGAAGAAAAAGCTGTGTTTGATGCGTCGGCTAAATACAACCAAGAGCATAAGGCGAGCCTAGAAAAACAAGAAGCGGCTAAGGAATCGTGGGAAACCTCTCAACAAGAAACTGCCGGATACGCGCTTAATGTTGCAAAACTATTTGATTACTCAAGACTTAATGATGCCCAAAAGAACTTATTGAACGGCGGGATGCAAGAAGAAGTAAATACGCTACTAACGGCTGAACAAGGGAGTAATGAATATTGGAGCGCCTATCAGGGGATTAAAAACAGTATGGGTGAGCTAGACGCTGCGGGGAGTCGTATTGCAAATGTTGTCAATGGTGATTCGCCAGGAGAAACGACCCGTGATGCTCAATCCGTTGAAGACGGACATCAACAAAACGTGAGTAAGGTAATTCAAACCGATGAAGCTAACAGGGAAGCGGTAGGTGCGCCTGAATTATACGAAGACACATCGACTACTTTAGCCAATCAGAAAGGGAAGACTGAAACGGCTGTGACTGACAAGAAAGAAGAAGTTAAGACAGGTATGGGTGACATCAAAGCCGATGTGGCGAATGCGAATCCAAAGGTTGAAAAACCAGGTGGCGAAGAGTTGACAAAACTAAAAGATTCACCAAATAATCCAGTTGAGATGGCGTTGCCGGACTCGGAATCAAATCCGGATCATAAACCACCATCTGCGGTCATGCCTTACATGGGATCCGAACAGATGGAGCTAAACAATGCGAACAAAAAAGAAGTTGGGACGCGAGATAACGGTGAAGTAGATTTATTAATGTCTGATAGGGGTTATGTATCTGATAATACGATAGCCGATGATGACATAAACTACTCAAATCTAAGAGAAGCTTATAACAAGGGTGAGTTTACCAAAGATGAATTGGCTGAATATGGCCAAAGCGGATTCGTTGATGATGGTAATAAGAAGGAGTTTAACAACTTCGTAAACAACCTTGATACAGGTGACAGGGGTGCAGCAGAAGTCGCAGAAGCGATGAAGAAAGATGGTCTCTATGAAGATAACACCTTTGGTGCTGACAAGATCGACTATGACGGCATAAGAGAGGGCTATGAAAACGGCGATTATTCTCAACAAGAAATAAGAAACCTTGCATCTTCAAGCGGATTTGATGATGGGGCACAAGTTGCACACCAGAAGTTTGTGACTTCACTTAATGATGTTCAACAAAAAGTTCCAGAACAAGAACAAGAACAAGAACAAGTGCAAGTAACATCAACTCCAGCGGAGCCAAAAGAAGGACAAGAAGTTACTCAACGGCAGGGTGAATTGAATAACGCCCAAACAGCAGAGCAACAAGCCCTCGCAACGGGAATGAGTAATGTTGATCCAAATGCGCCCGATGCGCCACTGTATGCAAAATTCAATAATCCAGAAATGGCAACGGCGGGATCTGAGATTAAAGTTGGCGATTCAACATTCTCTTCTACTGGGGAGAAAGACAAAATGGGGCACGTTGTTTATGACGCGCCTAATTCAGCGGGGCAATTTGTTGTTGGTACTGACGACGCTATGCAACCAGCATCACAAGACGCATATTCTACTCAAGCCCCGCAGATTACAACTAAGGACGCAGAAGCCTCACAAGTAAACAATCAAGAAACGACTAAGCCAAGTAGCGATCCGAAACCGGCAGAGATGAACGCTGATACCACTCCGAAACCGCCGAATGAAAGCACTGACGAGCCTAAAAAGGATGCTATGGCAAAGTTCAATGAAGTCACGAGTGGGCTAAGAGATAATGGAAACGCGACACCAACCGTAACCCAACAGGATGCGACACCAGCTCAAGAGCCATCCGCCGAACAGCAAGACAACCTATCTCCAGCCGAAAAAGCTGAAGCACAAGCTATTAGTGAAGGGGTTAAACAATATGAGTCCCGAAATCCAGAAATAAGAGATGAAGCGCCCGTCCATGCCCGTTTTAACTCTGAAAACATGGCTACAAAAGGGGCTACCGTCGATTTAGTAAGTTCGGAACTAACCTCGACCGGCCAAAAAGATGAAATGGGTCATGTTATCTACAACAACGATGATGGCAATCAAGTGTTTGTCAATTCGAGCGGTAGCATTAAGCCATACGATGAAACGGCAGAGGTCAACACCGAAACCGCTCCGGTAACGCCTGCTGACACGACAGCACCGAAAGCGGCAGAGGTCAACACCGAAACCGCTCCGGTAACGCCTGCTGACACGACAGCACCGAAAGCGGCAGAGGTCAACACCGAAACCGCTCCGGTAACGCCTGCTGACACGACAGCACCGAAAGCGGCAGAGGTCAACACCGAAACCG
>Ga0210032_1000405_pt1 | contig 33282 bp, 33 predicted proteins | sample CryGeyCG2114_250_2_FD_185458 | JGI IMG/M metagenome (GOLD analysis project Ga0210032, IMG submission 185458) | Groundwater microbial communities from aquifer - Crystal Geyser CG13_big_fil_rev_8/21/14_2.50 (SPAdes) (version 2) | ecosystem: Environmental > Aquatic > Deep subsurface > Groundwater ... | reverse complement strand
AGTCGGCATAGGCAATCTTCCACGCACCACCATGCGCACCAGCCGCCACCTTCTTGATGCGCTTGATAACGATGGGTCGTTTGCTTAAGTCCTCAGCCATGATTTTTAGTAGTGCGTGGTTAGTGGTCGTTTATAACTTGCGACGGAATTTTAGCGTTTTTGTTTGACGTGTTCTTCCAGCTCGGCGAACCCCGGTCTTTCGGCAGAACCCAGCGCCTTGCGACCGAATTCAACCGCCATGACAGGCGCATAGCCGTTCAGGTTAGCCAGCAAAGTCACCTTGATGGTCTGAAACATCTTGCCGCCTTCTTCCGCTTTTTGCTCCAGCAAACTCGCCAGTGGCCCGACAAATCCGTAGGCCAGCAAAATACCCAGAAAAGTCCCTACCAGCGCGTGTGCGATCAACATACCCAATTCAGCCGGGGGAATACCGACCGACTCCATGGTGTGTACCACGCCCATCACCGCCGCGACGATACCGAAGGCGGGCATACCATCTGCCAGTTTGGCGATCACATGAGATGACACCAGCGCTTCGTGATGATGCGTCTCAAGCTCGACATCCATCAGATTTTCAATTTCCATCGAATTCAGGTTACCGCTGACCATGATACGCAGATAATCTGTAATAAATTCGACCACATGGTGGTCTGCTACCACCTTGGGATATTTGGAAAAAATCGGGCTATCTTCCGGTTTTTCGATGTCGCCTTCTATGGACATCAACCCTTCCTTGCGCACCTTGGTCAGCAATTCGTACATCAACGCCATGAGTTCCATGTAGGCATCTTTTGAGTATTTGGAACCCTTCAACAAACTGGGCAAATCCTTAAGGGTCGCCTTGATAGCGCCCATACTGTTACCAACAAAAAAGGCGCCCAGCGCCCCCCCGCCAATCATCAGCAATTCCAGCGGTTGCCAGAGTGCCGCCAAATGACCGCCCGCCATGGCAAAGCCACCAAATACCGCTCCCATTACGACTACATAGCCTACGATCACTAACATGCAAGCACTCCTTGTTTATAGGTTTCAGCCGCTTTAACAAACCAACCAGCCTGACAACTGGTTGTATGCAGCGCACCGTCCGTTTGATTAACGGCAGGCTGCGCGGAATCTTTAGCGATAGTGCTGTTTTCCCGGCATTTTTTTATGCGGCACCCGTTTAACGTGAAATTCGCGCAGCGATTCGTTTGCCCCTTCCCCCGCAAGCGGGAGAAGGGTGGGATGGAGGAAACGGGCGTGGTGAATTTCATTATTCAGGGTGGCCTCTGCCATGCCCGTTAGGCAGGTTGCGCCTCAAGCAAAGATGCCTGGTTGGCAGCCTCGATTTGGTCGGCTCTGGCTTTGGTTTTTCCGGCGCGCGCGGGAGGATGACAAATGCCGCAGACATAATGGGCATTCAACTCATTGGTATGCGTGACAAAATGCCCGCCGCAATCTGCACAGGGAACCAGTTCCATCATGCCGGCATTGAAAAAACGAATCAGAAACCAGGCGCGAGTAACGCTCAGTACCGCCTCGCCCCCTTCCAGATTTTCCACCTGATCCAGATACAGACGGTAGGCAGTAATCAAGGCTTGCGCGCCTTTGATTCCGGCATTTTTAAGCAGAAACTGATGAATCCCCATGAACAGGGAAGAATGAATATTCGGTTGCCAACCAATAAACCAGTCGGTCGAGTAGGGCAACATCCCCTTGGAAGGCGATTTACCTTTAACTTCCTTGTAAAGTTTGAGCAAGCGTTCGCGGCTGAGCGTAGTTTCTTCCTGCAACAACTGCAAACGCGCATCCATTTCGATCAACTCGGTGGCGATTCTGACTTGCTGCGCCTCGCCCAATACTGTCTTGATAGCCATGCTAACCCCCCGCATTGAGTGGTTAAGCCAACTCTTCGACAGGCTGTGCCGACATCAGAATGGCCGCATGAGTTTGTGCCATCAAGCGACTTTTACTGTAGTCCGTCACCATATTCAGCAAAACGTTTTCATCAAACCGAAAGCCACACAACAACATATTTGAACTGGACATCTTGATAATTTGCGCGGGTGTCAAGCCACCGATCACATCAATCAGATCCTGACTGAGCCCCAAACGGTAAACTGCGGCGGACTTATCTTCCTTCACCATCTGCTGAGCCAGCATCAGATAGCTCAGATTGATGTCGCGTATACCTTCGTGCAATTGTATGGTGTTCATGGTAGTCCCCTTGAATATGTGTGCCGCGTGTCACATTGCCAATGCAAACCAAAGCACAACTAACTGTTTAACTTCGACGGTGGCATTTTGCGGGAACAACAAGGAGAAAAAAATCAGAAGCAGGCTGATTTTATTGTAGGCGACGAATACATCAGAAGTAGGAATATTGCTTACAAAAGCAAGACCCTCCAGCTCGGGGGGAGAGATTGAGGGTCAATGCAGAGTGATGTTTGCAAGGGGTCAAACTCTCACTCATGTTTTAGTTATCGGCCACAAATTGGAAAACTTTAGGATTTTTTTAATTTTTTTATTACTTATAAAACAGATACTTAAAAAATATATTCAATTTAGCTAAAAATAATTCGCTTCACTTTTGCAAATTACAGCGAACTTCTCATACCGCTTTCAAACTGTTGTCCGGGTCGCACACCACACCTGTTCAGAAAAGACACTACGGGGATGGCAAGTGCGCCGCCCCGGATGATAAAACTTGCCATGCCCGTTTCGCCCTTTCCAATTCCCCTGGAAACCGCAGTAAAGGGTACAAGACGAACGAATCGCTGCGCTAGTTTCACGTTCAAAATGCAAACTGCCCGGGCGATACACTCGTCCGGGCAGTTTATTGTTTGTGTAACTTATTGATTAAGCGCGTTTTCTGAACTCGTTGGTGCGGGTATCAATTTCGATTTTGTCACCGATTTCGACGAATGCAGCAACGGGCAGTTCAAACCCGCCGTTGATCTTGGCAGGCTTCATCACCTTGCCGGAAGTGTCGCCGCGCACTGCTGGCTCGGTGTAAATGACTTCACGAATGATCGTGTTAGGCAACTCGACAGAAATCGCCTTGCCGTTATAGAACACGACTTCGCAAGGCATACCATCTTCCACATAGTTAATCGCATCGCCCATGCTTTCGGCTTCGATTTCGTACTGGTTGTATTCTTCATCCATGAACACATACATCGGTTCGGCAAAATAAGAATAAGTGACTTCCTTGCGATCCAGGATCACCTGATGAAATTTGTCGTCGGCGCGATACACCGTTTCCTGTGCCGAATCGGTCAACAGATTCTTCATCTTCATCTTGACCACCGAGCCGTTACGGCCAGAACGGCTGTAGTCCGCCTTCAGGATGACCATCGGCTCAGTGCCGACCATAATCACGTTTCCGGCGCGTAATTCTTGTGCTGTTTTCATGTTCACTGCCCTTCAATTTTGAAGGCGCGCATTGTACTGATTTCCTGACAAAAAGCCAGTAAATTCAAAGTCAGATTGTTTTCTGACAATTCCCGCGCCCAGGCTTGCGCGCGCGCGTCCAATTCCCCGCGCGCGGCGACAAAGGCGCACCAGCCCTCCCCCGCACTTCCCTCGCCATTCCACGCCCGCCACAGCCCTTGCGTGGCTTGCGTTGTCTTAAGGCTGAGCGGCGCGGCGTACAAATCCAGAAAGGCTTGCAATTTCAGCCAATGCGCCGCGTCGTGCTGCGGATAAATCTGCCAGACAAACGGCTTGCCCGCCCACTGCGCCCGCACACAGGAATCCTCGCCGCGCACGAAATTGACATCGCACGCCCACAGCAGCGCGTCATAGCGCTGCTGTTCAACAAACGGCAACACGCGCACTTGCAGCTTGCCGAGAGCGTAAGCATTTGCCGACTCACCGCCAAAGTATTGCCTGAGCTGCGGCAGAATGCGCCCTTCCGGCACCAGACACAGCACGTTTTCTGCGCCCTTCGCCCACGCATCGAACAGGCTGGCGAGCGCCTCGTTTTCGTAGGCGAACAGCGAAATCTTGAGGGTATCTGCCGCTGGCATTGCCATGCCGAGAGACTGCCAAAAGGCGAGCTGTTGCAGCGGATCATGCAAAAACGCATCGCGCCGTTCCAGCAAATCGCGTTCCAGCAACAGCCCGCCAGTCTTTTTGGTAAAACCGGGAAAGAAAAAATAGCGGGTCAACGGCGGGCGCGGCGAAGGCAACTTATGACAACCCTCGACCCAATTTTCGGCGGAGAGATATTCCAGATTGATCCAGACCGATTGATGTGCCGGCATGGCGGCCAGATAGGATGCCGGCAACACGCAGCCAAACGCATCAATCACCAGATCGGCGGGTTCAACCTCAGGAAACGCGCCACACCAAAATCGCACCTCCACCCCGCGACAACGCTGCGTGTCCAGCGCGGTATCTGCTTCTGGACACAGCTTCGCCAAGCTGGAAAGATCATCCACCCACAAACGAACGCCCAGGCCAAATTCGTTCGCCATCTGCCGCGCCAGCCGCCAACTTACGCCGATGTCGCCGTAGTTGTCTATGACATTGCAGAAAATGTCGCAACTAACAATTTTTTTCATATAAAACATATGGTTATATTAATATCTGGCAACAAAATCCGGCTTATCCGAACCATTCTGGGAACTATTTCCTGACGTGCCGCTCTGATACAGGCCTTTGATTGACTATCCGGTTAATTGCAAAGGCAAGGTAATTCCAATTCATAACGAGGTGTCAAAATGAAAAAAGCTTATTCTGAAGTTGCCCGATTCATACGTTGGGTTGTTGCCGGCATCGTGTCGTTCATCGTCGCCATTCCAACCATCGCTTCTTTCAGCACATCCCTGTAGTACCCGCAAAGTCCGCGCTGTTCTCCTCCCCCCGGGTTAATGGCGCGGCATTCCTACTGTTTCGGTTTGCCATACTCCACGAATTGACGCTGGGCGGCGGCGAATTCCTCCGTCGTCAGCAACACCGGCTCACCCACTGATAGCGCGCGCAGGTATAGCTCGCTGAGATTTTCCACTTCCACCGTATTCCGGTAAGCCTCGACGAGATCCTTTCCCGCCGCGATCATGCCGTGGTTTGCCAGCAGACAGGCGCTGCGATCCTGCAAGGTGATCAGCGCCTTATCCGACAAAGCCTGCGTACCGAAAGTGGCGTAATCCGCGCAACGCAGAAATTCTCACTTCGATTTCAGCAAAGGAGTTCAGGCCGTCAAACAGCCCAGAGGCAGTAAAATGGTGGACGGCACTATGTCTTGATTTCATTGTTCATTCGATTTAGGGAGGGTCACCGCAAGTTTCATGAAGTATCCGCGTAACCTCAACAAGGCAGCGGATTTTTGCATCAAGGATATTGTTGTCTGGAATGCAGGACATTGATTATTTCGATGGCAAATATCGTCACCCGATACACCACCACATAATTCGGATGCACGACAATCTCGCGTGTTCCGGCGACAAGCCCAGAACGATACAGATAGGGGTGTTGCGGCAGGTTGGATACGGATTGTTCGATTGCATCCTTAAGGCGTTGTGCTGCAATCGGATTACGTTCAGCAATATAACCTGTAATCAGCGCCAGACCCGAACGAGCCTTAGTTCGCCAAAGGACGGGCAGCATGTTCGCGGCGTTTGGCATCAATGAGCGCCTGCATTTCTGCCATCACTTGATCGTGTGGAATCAACGGACTATTGTCATCGAGCGATTCCTGCACCTTGACATTAAACCAGCGCTCATAGGCTTCGGCTTCTTCAGTCGTGGCAAACTCGGATTCAATGGGAGACAGGGCAGTTTTCATGGCGGCAACATTAAACCTAATCCAGCGTAATGGCAACACTACCGCCTCGGTTTACCGTAACCCACAAACTGGCACTGTGCATCCGCAAATTCATCCGCCGTCAGCAACACCGGCTCACCCACTGACAGCGCGCGCAGGTAAAGCTCGCTCAGATTCTCCACTTCCACCGTATTCCGGTAAGCCTCGACGAGATCCTTTCCCGCCGCGATCATGCCGTGGTTTGCAAGCAGACAGGCGCTGCGATCCTGCAAGGCGATCAGCGCGTTATCCGACAAAGCCTGCGTACCGAAAGTGGCGTAATCCGCGCAGCGCAGCCTGTCGCCGCCCAGCAGCGCCAGCATGTAATGGAACGGCGGAATGTCGCGCCTGAGGCAGGCCAGCGCCGTCGCCGCGTTGCTGTGTGCGTGAATAATTGCATTAAATTCAACCCGTTGTGCGTATATGTCGCGGTGAAACAGCCATTCGCTGGAAGGCTGCCAGCGCCCGCGCGCCTCGCCGGATAGCGCCACAAACACAATATCGTCGGCCTTAAGCTCCGCCGCGCCAAAACCCGACGGCGTAATCAAAAAGCCCGCGCCGCAACGCACGCTCTGATTGCCCGACGTGCCGTGACTCAACCCCTGCGCGTTCAGCTCTTGCGTGATGCGCACCAGCTCGGTGCGCAGTTCCTGTTCGTTCATCTCATATCCTTAATTGATTCAATCCATTCCACGAAAAAACATCAGTCCACGAAAAACACGAAAGGCACGAAAAAATCTAAATCCACCCTATCCTACTCACGTTTAGTGCTTCAAACATGGTTTTTTATGTGGGTGTGACGCGCATCATGAATTAAATCAGAGCTTACATTTCGTGTCTTTCGTGGACAATGTTTTTTATAAAGATTTAAGCTGTGCGCAAATAGCTTCTGCATTCGCCGCCACCAGCCCCCGCTCGGTAATCAGCCCGCTCACCAGCCGTGCGGGTGTCACGTCAAAGCCGTAGTTGGCCGCTTTCGAGCCTTGCGGTGTAATCTGTATGCGGCGTATCAGGCCGTCGTCGCACAAGCCGGACAAATGGGTCACTTCTTCCTCGCCGCGTTCCTCGATGGGGATTTCCACAACGCCATCCCGCAATGACCAGTCCAGCGTCGAAGTCGGCATCGCCACATAAAACGGCACGCCGTTGTCCTTCGCCGCCAGTGCCTTCAGATAGGTGCCGATCTTGTTGCACACGTCGCCCGTCGCCGTCACGCGATCTGTGCCAACAATCACCATATCCACCCGACCATGCTGCATCAGGTGGCCGCCCGCATTGTCCACAATCACCGTATGCGGCACGCCGTGCTGCGCCAACTCCCACGCGGTCAGACTGGCGCCCTGATTGCGCGGACGGGTCTCGTCCACCCAGACATGCAGGGGAATCCCCGCCTCAAACGCCGCATAAATCGGTGCCAACGCCGTGCCCCAATCCACCGTCGCCAGCCAGCCCGCGTTGCAGTGTGTCAGGATATTCACCGTCTCGGCCTTGTTCTGATAACGGGCGCGAATCAGCGCCAGCCCGTGCCGCCCGATGGCCTGATTGATGGCCACATCCTGCTCGGCGATGCGCGCGGCCTCCAGCCAAGCCGCTTCGGCACGCTCGCAGGCGGGCAACGGCGACAACAAGGCGCGCATCCGCTCCACCGCCCAGCGCAGATTCACCGCCGTGGGTCTGGGCTTTGCCAGCATGTCGCAAGTCGCCGTCAACGCCGCATCGGAGGCGTGGTGGCACATGGACAGCGCCACCCCATAAGCCGCCGTCACCCCGATCAAGGGGGCGCCGCGCACCTGCATGGAACGGATGGCGTGTTCCGCATCGCGCATGTTTTCAAGGTGCAGCGTGACAAACTCATGCGGCAAGCGCGTCTGGTCTATGATCTCCACCGCATAATCGGGAGTGGGCCAGATCGTGCGAAAAGGTGTTCCGTTAACTTTCATCGTAAAAATCCCAACTCAAAGACTTGCGGTTGGAGCTTCTCGCTCAAGGTTCTGTAGGCGATTTCAAACGGCGTGAAATCCACGGGTACGCTGTCGCCACTGGCGTTGCGAGCTTTGAGTGCATTACGGATTTGATACCAGCCGACATCGGCGCGATTGAGTTTTAACTCATCGCGCACCGTGCGTACATCGGTATCGGAAAAATACGCCTGCCACAAAGTGCGCCCGGCATCGAGAACGGCTTGCGCTTCGGCGGACAAAAAATCCCCCTCCGCTTCGCTCCTCCCCCTTTTGCCAAGGGGGCGTTGGGTTAGCTCCCCCCTTTGAAAAAGGGGGGCTGAGGGGTCATCTGGTTGCCGGATTGCTGCTCGATAAGTTGGCTCCCCCCTTTGAAAAAGGGGGGCTGGGGGGGATTTAACGTCGTCATTCAAATAATCATATTGAAACCGTTGCGCGGCGACGCAGGTTTTGGTGGCTTTCATTACGTCCACGTCGGCTCGATCCAGTGTGGACAGGTAGATATTGCGCGGATTGCTGTGTTTGACTTCCAGATTGCCCACGCCGCAGCACATATCCCAAACGATATATTCTCTATAGAGGCTCATCGTTTAATCAGTTTCATAAGTTAACTCACGACTGTCCGGTAGTTTTTAAGTGGCAGATTCAACAGCTTGGGTTAGCGTAAGCAGAGATTTTGTTTGGAGTGCAGCGACGCGTCGCTGCCAGCGCAGACGAGTCTGCGCACTCCAGGATTTAGTCCCCGGCAAACTCACACAGCGCGAACACTTTCTGCCCCATCGCTTCCAGCCTTGCGCGACCGCCGACATCCGGCAAATCAATCACGAAGCAGCATTCGACGACGATGCCGCCCATGTCCTGGATCAGTTTGATGGCGGCTTCCGCCGTGCCGCCGGTGGCGATCAAATCGTCCACCAGCAGCACGCGATCGCCCTTCTGGATCGCGTCCTTGTGGATTTCGATGCGGTCGCTGCCGTATTCGAGATCGTAATCGCAACCCACTGTTTCGGCAGGCAATTTGCCTTTTTTGCGGATCGGCACGAAGCCCAGACCCAGTTCGTAGGCGACTGGCGTGCCGACGATAAAGCCGCGCGATTCGATGCCCGCCACTTTGTCTATTTTTATCTCTTTGTATCTATTGCTTATTTCCTGAATCGTCGCGCGCAAGCCGACCGGGTCTTTGAGCAGTGTGGTGATGTCGCGGAACATGATGCCTTGATGAGGGTAATGCGGGACAGTGCGGATGAGCGATTTGATCATAAAATTAGTGAGTTAGTGAGTTAGTGAGTTAGTGAGTTAGTGAGTTAGTGAGTAGTGAGTGGTGAGTAGTGAGTAGTGAGTAGTGAGTGGTGAGTAGTGAGTAGTGAGTGGTGAGTGGTGAAGGGCGGTAGTTTTTAACTCACCACTGGCTACTCTCCACTTACCGTATTTTTTAGCATCCGCCCGGCCACGGCGGAGAGTTTTTTCACCATTTCCGCATCGCGGGCGGCGGGAGCGGTGATGATGGCGTGTTGCAGGGCGCTGCGGCAGGTGCAAGTCTCGGCGCAGCTATCGCCATGCACGGGCGATGCGACGGCTTTCACCAGCGCGCGCGCCTTGTCGGCATTGGCCAGCAACACCCCGACGATGGCCTCCACCGTGACGTGGTCGTGGTCGGGATGCCAGCAATCGAAATCGGTCACCATGCCGACCGTGGCATAACAAATCTCCGCTTCGCGCGCCAGTTTGGCCTCCGGCATGTTGGTCATGCCGATCACGTCGCAGCCCCACATCCGGTAGAGTTTCGATTCCGCCAGACTGGAAAACTGCACGCCTTCCATGACCAGATAAGTGCCGCCGCGCACGACCGGAATGCCCAGTTGCAGCAATGCCGCGAACAGATGATCGCCCAGGCGGTTGCATACCGGATGCGCCATCGAGACATGCGCGACCAGCCCGGTGCCAAAAAAGGTTTTTTCTCGGGCAAAAGTGCGGTCTATGAATTGGTCCACGATGACGAACGTGCCGGGTATCAGGTCTTCGCGCAGCGACCCCACCGCGCTGACCGAGATGATGTCGGTCACGCCGAGGCGTTTCAGCGCATCTAGGTTGGCGCGAAAATTGATTTCCGAAGGCGGAATGCGATGCCCTCTGCCGTGGCGCGGCAAAAAGGCGATGGGTTGCCCGTCCAGTTCGGCCAGCAACACCTCGTCAGAGGGCTCGCCGAAGGACGATTCCACTTTGACCCAACGCGAATTTTCCAGACCTTCGATGTCATAAACGCCGCTACCGCCGATGATTCCCAACATTACGCTCCCCTTCCGTTCAAACCACGACCTTCACCCGCGCCGCCAGCGCGCACATCAGTTCATAACTGATCGTTCCCGCAGCCTGTGCCACCTGTTCTATCGGCATTCCCTCGCCCCACAACGTGACGACACTGCCCACGTCCGCATCCGGCAAGGCACTCAAATCCACACACAACATATCCATCGAGACGCGCCCCAACAGGCGCGCAGCCTGCCCGGCCACCAACATCGGCGTGCCGTTCGGCGCGTGGCGCGGGTAGCCGTCCGCATAACCGCAGGCGACGATGCCGACGCGCATGGTGCGATCAGCGCGAAACAGCGCGCCGTAACCTATCTCGTCCCCTGAGCGTAAATCCTGCACGGCGATGATGCGGCTGGTCAAAGTCATCGCGGGGCGCAGCCCCAGTTGCGCTGCGGTCACGTCGGCAAACGGCGACGCGCCATACAACAGGATGCCGGGGCGCACCCAATCGCCGTGCGTGGCGCGATAACGCAGCAGCGCCGCCGAGTTTGCCAGACTGCGCGAAACGCGGTAATCGGCGGCGATTTCGTTGAATAGTTGCAGGGGTTCCCCGATACCGCGCGCCTCGTCGGCGTGGGCGAAGTGCGTCATCAAGGTGAGATCGCGCACCGCGCGTTGACACAGCAGCAATTCCAGCGCCTGCGCCACGTCGCCCGGCGCGAAGCCCAGCCGGTTCATGCCCGTATTCACCTTGAGCCAGACATCCAGTTTTTTGCGTTTCGGATAAGCAGCAAGCTGCGCGATCTGCCACGGACTATGAATCACGCTGGTCAATTTGTATTCAGCCAATAGTTCCATATCTGCCGCGTCGAAAAAGCCTTCCAGCAGCAGAATAGTCTGGCGGTAGCCCGCTTCGCGCAGGCGGATGGCATCCTGAATATCCAGCAGCGCGAAACCGTCTGCATCGGCCAATGCCTGGGCGACGCGCAGCAAGCCGTGACCGTAGCCGTTCGCCTTGATCACCGCCATGATGCGCGACGAAGTGGCATGGCGCGCGACATGCAGATTGTTCTCCAGAGCATTCAAATCTATACGGGCTTGTATGGGACGTGGCATGAATCTTCGATTAAAGCGGATTTTCGGGTGTGCAATGATAGCAGGGACGTTCCTTTCATGATATAAAACGCCCTGACAAAAATCTCCCAGTTGATCTTCACGCGCAATGAATCTCGGCTTCTACATCATCCTTGCGGCGCAGTTTTTTTCCGCGCTCGCCGACAACGCGTTATTGTTTGCCGCCATTGCCCTGCTCATGGAGCTCAATTCACCGGATTGGCACACGCCCGTTCTCCAGCAGGCATTCATCTTCTCCTACATCGTACTCGCCCCGTTCGTCGGCGCATTTGCCGATTCTCTGCCTAAAGGGCGCGTCATGTTTATCAGCAACATCATCAAACTGACCGGCTGTCTGCTCATGCTGCTGGGCGTTCAGCCGCTGCTCGCCTACTGTCTGGTAGGTCTGGGCGCGGCGGCCTATTCCCCCGCAAAATACGGCATCCTGACAGAATATTTACCGCACAATCAACTGGTTAAAGCAAATAGCTGGATGGAAGGACTGACCGTTGCCGCCATCGTGCTAGGCGCGCTGGTCGGCGGCATCCTCATCACCCCCAGCGCCACCGCCCCCCTGTTACAAGCCCTGCATCTCCCCCTGATAAACAGCATCCCCGAACTGGCGATTCTATTTATCGCCCTGATTTACATCCTCGCAGCGGTATTCAACCTCTACATCCCCACCGTGAATATAGACCACCGCCCACTCAGCAATAACCCGGTTTTCCTGCTTAGCGAGTTCTGGCACAACTTCAAGCTGTTATGGAAAGATCCGCTGGGACAAGTCTCGCTGGGCGTGACTACGCTGTTCTGGGGGGCGGGAGCAACGCTGCGTTTACTGCTGATCGGCTGGGCTGCGGTCGCCCTGCATTACGACATCGGGACTGCCGCCAAGCTGACCGCCTGGTTCGCCGTCGGCATCGCCATCGGTTCGGTGCTGGCCGCCAGGTACGTCAAGCTGGAACATTCGATCAAGGTATTGCGGGTCGGTATCGCCATGGGTCTGGCGGTATTGCTGATGATTCCGATCACCAACAGCACACTGGCCATCGCGCTGCTGATCGCGATGGGCGCGATGGGCGGCTATTTTGTCGTCCCGATGAACGCGCTGCTGCAACATCGCGGCCACTTGCTGATGGGGGCGGGCAGCTCCATCGCCGTGCAAAATTTCAACGAAAACCTGAGCATTTTCGCCATGCTGGGGCTGTACGCCCTGATGCAGAAACTCCACATCAGCATTTACCTCATCATCCTGGTATTCGGCCTGCTGCTGTCCGGCATCATGACCTTGCTGTACAAGCGTCATAGATACGTTCAGGACGACGGCAAAATCTAGGAGTCTGTCGGACTTAAAGGAAATCTACTGCAAATTCGCCTGGACGGCGCATATTTCACCGCTTTCTTGGTCAATAGAACAACTATTGACCAAGAAACCAGCAAAATCTGCCCTCGCCCAGCCAAATTTTCGCTACGATTCTTCAAGTCCGACAGACTCCTAGCCAGCCAAACCCTTCATCGTCTCTACCGCCAGACACAAATCTTCCCATGCGCTGGCTTTTTCGGTCGGCTTACGCAACAAGTAGGCAGGATGATAGGTGACGATCAGCGGGATGCCTGCATAGTCATACACTCTGCCGCGCAGGGTAGCGAGCGTAGCATCCGAATTCAGCAGTGAGGTTGCCGCAGTCTTGCCCATGGCCACGATCAGCTTGGGTTGAAGCAAACCGATTTGCCGCTTCAAGTAGGGCAAACAAGCCGCGATCTCGCCGATATGGGGCGTGCGATCTTCCGGGGGACGACACTTGATGACATTGGCGATGTACACGTTTGCGCCGCGACGGAGTTTAATCGCCATCAGCATGTTATCCAGCAACTTGCCCGATTCACCCACAAACGGTTCATTCCGCGCATCTTCCTCTGCGCCCGGCGCTTCACCGACAAACAGCCAGTCGGCGTGTTCGTCGCCCGTGCCAAACACCGGTTGCGCACACCCCGCGCGCAGCCTGCAATCGTTGCAGTCCCGCACCTTTTCCTTGAGTTCCGGCCAATCCAGTCTAGCCAACGCCCCGCCCGCATGTTTGCGCTGAAATTCCAGCAGCGAGTCTTTACGCGCTTGCAGTGCAATAGCGGAATTCTCGGTCGCCGCCTCATGGTTGGCAGACAGGGAAAAAATATCTGTTTCTGACACCCGCGCGGAACTATCCGGCATCTCATCGCGGACGTGCGGCGGAACGGCATCAAGGGCGGGGTTGACCTCACTCGCCTGAATGATCGCCTCGGGCGCTACGCGATGCGTTATGGCAGGGTTTTCCGCTCCGGCGGCATTCGACACCGCAACGACAGGCAGCTCGTCCTGCGCTGCAACAGGCAAATCGCGCCGCACCCACAAGGGGTACAGATTCAACTCGCGCAACATCGCTTCACGTCTATCCATTTGATTTTATTGATAAATTACATGCCATCACGATTGCATCCTCGCACCCGTGCGCATTGTGGTAATAAGCGCGCCGTAAGCCGATTTCGGCAAATCCGGCGCTACGATACAACGCGATCGCGGGCGTATTGCCCGCACGCACTTCCAAAAACACCCGCGCCCAGTCCCTGGCTGCGCCCAGCTCCCGCATCGCAGCCAGCAGCCTTCGCCCCACGCCCTTGCGCTGCTCTGCCCCCGCCACGGCGATATTGAGCAATTCCGCCTCGTCCACGCCCGGCATCCATACCGCATAACCCCGCAGCAGACCTGCCTGCTCGTCCACATAACACAAATAACCGCTGGCCAGCGCATCGCAAAAATTGCCCCGCGTCCACGGATAGGGCTGCACCGATTGTTCCAGTGCCAGTACGGCCTCCACATCCGCTATCGTCATGGCTCGCATCGTCAGGCGTGGCTGGCGGCAAGCTGCTCGCGTTCGACGGTCTTGAGCGCGACCTTGTCGCGCAGGTAAAGTGGCAAAGCCCGCGCCGCATCCACGCCCAGACCTTGCGCAAATTGCGCTGCACCCAGCACGGCAATCGCGGCGGCTTGCGGCACGGCGGCGGCATCCACACCGCTCATCATTCCGGCATAACGCGCTTGTAACGCCTCGCCATAGGCGGCAAAGCCGCTCCCTGCGCCAAACCAGCCTGTGCCCGAAACGAGGGGGGCTGCTTCCGGTTTGCACAAACAAGGCTCACACACCGCAAGCCAGCCCTCCTCCGTTCGTTGATAGGCTGCAAAATAAATCTCGCCCATGCGCGCATCCAGCGCCGCGATAACGCGCGGCTGACCCGAACCTTCCGCCAGCGCCAGCAAGGTGCAGATGCACGCTACTGGCAGTTCAGCACCGAACGCTAAGCCTTGTGTCACCCCACACGCGATGCGTACCCCGGTGAACGAACCCGGCCCCGAACCCAAGGCGACACCGTCGCACTGAGCGAGTGTCACGCCCGCCTCTTTCAGCAACAAGCCCAGCATGGGCATCAGCCATTCGGAATGCTTTTGTCCGACTAATTCCGAACGCGAAATGACCGAACCGTCCTGCCACAAGGCGACCGAACAGTATTCGGTGGAAGTTTCCAGCGCGAGTATTTTCATTGATCGGCAACCAACAGAATCACCGCCTGTGCCGCGATGCCTTCGCCGCGCCCGGTATAGCCCAACTGTTCGGTGGTAGTCGCCTTGACGTTGACGGCGGATTTCTCGACGCGCAGATCAGCGGCGATATGCGCCACCATCTGTTCGATATGCGGTGCCATTTTCGGTGCCTGGGCGATGATGGTCGCGTCCACGTTGACCACGCGAAAACCTTGCTGGCGCACCAAATGCAGCGATTCGCGCAACAAAATCCGGCTGTCTATGTTTTTGAACTTCGCATCACTATCGGAAAAATGCCGACCGATGTCGCCCAACGCCGCCGCCCCCAACAGTGCATCAGTAATCGCGTGCAACAACACGTCGGCATCGGAATGACCAAGCAAGCCCTTGTCAAAAGGAATCTCCACACCGCCAATAATCAGACGGCGACCTTCCACCAGTTGATGCACATCAAAACCTTGACCAATTCTCAACCTATCTCTCCCATTCAAACGGGCATGGCATATTGCCACCCCTGATAACAAAAGCCGCCATGCCCGTTCCCTCACCCCCCCCAGAGGGCGAGGGGGAAGATTCGTCGCTGCGCGAGTTTCACGTTGAATGTAGGCCGGAAGCCCCCTCGCGGGGCGTTCCGACACGGCGACATGATGGCGGAACGCCCCAACGGGGCTTCCGACCTACGCATTAAGCAGCAACTCCGCCAACCGCAAATCCTGCGGATAGGTCACCTTGAAATTGCTGGAGTCGCCCGCCACCAGCCTGGGGTGCAGCCCCAGCGCCTCGATGGCGGAGGCTTCATCCGTGACATGCCTGCATTGCTGCAAGGCACAGGCCAGAAGACCTGCGCGGAACATCTGCGGGGTTTGCGCCTGCCATAATCCGGCGCGATCTTCGGTATGCGCGATACGCCCGTCGGCATCAGAACGCTTCAAGGTATCCGCCACGGGGACTGCCAGAATACCGCCCACCGCATCATCTTTTAAATTATTGATTAAATTCAATAGGTTATCATTCGTAAGACAAGGGCGTGCCGCATCGTGTACCAGTACCCAGTCATCCGGCTCAATCTCTGCCGCCATCAGGCCGTTCGATACGGTATCCGCGCGCGTCTGGCCACCGCAATACAGCGGCTGCAACTTATCGCCAAACTGCGACCAGTCGTAAGTGTGAAACAGCGTATCTTCTGGCGACAACACCACGAACACTGTGGCAATTTCGGCGCAGCAACACAAGGTTTTCAGCGCGTGGAAAATCATCGGGCGACCTGCCAGCGGCAGATATTGCTTGGGGGTGTCGTGTCCCATGCGTGCGCCGAAACCGGCGGCGGGAACCAGGGCGTGGAATTGAGTCATGGGCAAGATTGTAATGTAAAACGCCCCGTGTTTCGCTAAAACACTGAACCTGCGTTTGGATAAAACAGCAGCGTAGCGTTTCATTTATAATGCGGCGCTCCGTTTAACCGTTCCAAACTCGCCATCCGCCATGCTGTTCACCTCCCCCCATGCCCGCCCCCGCTACACCCGATTGACCGGCTCGTCCGATGCACTGGCGCTGGCGCAGTTAGCTAAAAAAGCAGCGCCGCTGGTGGTGATTTCGGCTAATGCGCTGGAGGCGCAGCGGCTGGTGGCGGAAATCCCGTTTTTCGCACCCGACTTGCGCGTGCATCTGCTGCCGGACTGGGAAACGCTGCCTTACGATCAATTTTCACCGCACCAGGATTTGATTTCCGAGCGCCTGGCCACACTGCACCATGTCAGCAGCCAGTCCTGCGATGTGCTGGTCGTGCCGGTGACGACCGCGCTGTACCCGCTGCCGCCGGTGGAATATCTGGCTGCCTACACTTTTTTCCTCAAACGCGGCGAGAAGCTGGATTTGCCGGGCTTGCGCGAACAGATGACTTTCGCCGGGTACAGCCATGTCCAGCAAGTGTTGTCGCCCGGCGAATTCTGCGTCAGGGGGGGCATCATTGACCTGTTTGCGATGGGGAGCGTGCTGCCCTACCGCATTGATTTGTTTGACGACGAGATCGAAACCATCGCCACGTTTGACGTGGACACCCAGCGCACACTGTATCCCGTGCCGGAAATCCGCCTGTTGCCCGCGCGTGAGTTTCCGCTGGACGAGAAGAGTCAGGCGCATTTTCGCCAGCGTTTCCGCGACAGCTTCGAGGGCGACCCTTCCAAGTCGCGCATTTACAAGGAAGTCAGCCGTGGCAATGCCCCAGCGGGGATCGAGTATTACCTGCCGCTGTTTTTCGAGCGCACCGCGACGCTGTTCGACTACCTGCCGAAAAAAGCCACGCTGTGCCTGCACGGTAAGGTGGATGAAGCCATCCAGCAGTTCGGCGTAGAGGCTGCCTCGCGCTACAACTTGTTGCGCGGCGACCCACAACACCCGCTGTTACCGCTGCGGGAACTGTTTATGGACAGCGAGGCATTTTTTATCGCGCTCAAGGCATTTGCGCGGCTGGACATCCTCCCCTCCCCTGAAGAGGCATTGGCCGCCCGTTCACAGCAGGGGAGCGGGAATGAAAACGCGCCCAAAAACCTGGCCCTCTGCGCCACCGCTGCCCTGCCCAATATCGCGGTGAACCGCCACGCCGAGATTCCCACTCAAGCGTTTGCGCAGTTTCTGGAGGGCTTTGACGGGCGCACCCTGCTGCTGGCAGACAGTCTCGGTCGTCGCGAGATCATGGCAGGTTTCCTGCTCGAATACGGCCTGAAAGCCGAAATCTGCGACGACTACGCGGTCTTCCTGAACAGTCGCAAACGCTTCATGCTGTGCGTAGGCCCGCTGCAATACGGCTTCCTGTTGCCGGACGAGAAACTCGCCATCGTCACCGAGACCGAACTCTATGCCGCACAACCGCGCAGCCGTGCCGCACGCTCCGCGAAGAAAAGCAACATCGAAGGCATGTTGCGCGATTTGTCCGAACTCAAAGTCGGCGATCCGGTAGTCCACGAGCAGCACGGTATCGCGCGCTATCGCGGGCTGGTCAATCTCGATTTGGGCGAGGGAGAAGGCGAATATCTGCTGCTGGAGTATGCCGGCTCCGACAAACTTTATGTGCCGGTGTCGCAACTCTACGTCATCGGTCGCTACAGCGGCGGCGCGGCAGACACCGCTCCCTTGCACAAACTGGGCAGCGGCGCATGGGATAAAGCCAAACGCCGCGCCTTGCAACAGGTGCGCGACACCGCCGCCGAACTGCTCAACATTTATGCACAGCGCGCCACCCGCAAGGGACACGCCTTCAAACTGACGGCGCGTGACTACGAGGAATTTGCCGCCGGTTTCGGCTTCGAGGAAACGCCTGATCAGGCCGCCGCCATCTCTGCCGTGCTGGACGACCTGCAATCGGGCAAACCGATGGATAGGTTAATCTGCGGCGATGTCGGCTTTGGCAAAACCGAAGTCGCGCTCAGAGCCGCCTTTGTCGCCGCGATGGACGGCAAACAGGTGGCAGTGCTGGTTCCTACCACCTTGCTTGCCGAACAGCATTACCAGAATTTCTCCAACCGCTTCGCCGACTGGCCGGTCAAAATTGCCGAACTGTCGCGTTTTCGCTCAAGCAAAGAAGTGAATCAGGCGCTAAAAGAGATGGCTGAAGGTCGTCTGGACATCGTCATCGGCACACACAAGCTGATCCAGAAGGACGTGAAATTTCATAATCTGGGACTGGTCATTCTCGATGAAGAACACCGTTTCGGCGTGCAGCAGAAGGAAAAGTTGAAAGCCTTGCGCGCCGAGGTGGATATTCTGACGCTGACCGCTACCCCTATCCCGCGCACACTGGCCATGTCGCTGGAAGGGCTGCGCGACTTTTCCATTATCGCCACCGCCCCGCAGCGCCGATTATCCATCAAGACCTTTGTCAGCGCCTACAGTCAGGGAGTCATCCGCGAGGCCGTGCTGCGCGAACTCAAACGCGGCGGGCAGGTGTATTTCCTGCATAACGAGGTGGACACCATCGCCAACATGCAGGAAAAGCTGGAAACGCTGTTGCCGGAAGCGCGCATCCGCGTGGCACACGGCCAGATGGGCGAGCGCGAGCTGGAGGCCGTGATGCGCGACTTCTACCAGCAGCGTTTCAATATTTTGCTGTGCACCACCATCATCGAAACAGGCATAGACGTGCCAACAGCGAATACGATCATCATGAACCGCGCCGACCGTTTCGGTCTGGCGCAACTCCATCAACTGCGAGGGCGCGTCGGGCGCTCACATCATCAGGCTTACGCCTACCTGCTGGTGGACAGCATGGACGGACTGACGGTACAGGCCAAAAAACGCCTTGAAGCCATTCAGGCGATGGAACAACTGGGCAGCGGCTTTTATCTGGCGATGCACGATCTGGAGATACGGGGAGCCGGCGAAGTGCTGGGCGAATCGCAAAGCGGCGAAATGCAGGAAATCGGCTTCAGTCTCTACACCGATATGCTCAATGCCGCCGTGGCCTCGCTCAAACAAGGGCGCGAACCGGACATGGCGCACCCGCTGGGTGTCACCACCGAAATCAACTTGCACAGTCCCGCCCTGCTCCCCAACGATTATTGCGGCGACATCCACCAGCGGCTGGTCATCTACAAACGCCTGGCCAGCTGCGCCAGCCAAACCGAACTGGATGACATGCAGCAGGAACTGATAGACCGCTTCGGCCTGCTGCCCGAACCCGCGCAAACATTGTTGGATAGCCACCGCCTGCGCATTGCCGCCAAGCCGCTCGGCATCTGCAAAGTGGATGCCTCCTCTGAGGCCATCGTGATCCAGTTCGTGCAAAATCCGCCCATAGACCCGATGAAGATCATCACAATGATCCAGAGCCGTCGCCACCTCAAAATGACCGGACAGGACAAGCTGCGCATCGAACTGAAATTTGAAGACCTGAATCAGCGGGTGCTGGCGATCAAAAAATTCTTCGGCGAATTGAAGTAAGTGATGTTACGCAGACTTGCAGATCGGGCGTAGCCCAACCTACATTTGTTCAGCTTAGGGAAAACGGAAATTCCGTGTGACATACGCGGGTTTATGTCACTTAACGTGGCTTTTTCTGAGCCTGATGTAAAACGCGAATGATGCTTACCGCAGCGGGACTTAGGCGGTAAAGGATGACAAAGGGATATTGACTGACGACGAGTTGCCGATAGGGTGCGCTTTCCAGCTTACGCCCAATTTCCGGCTGTTCAGTAATTTGCAGAATGACATTCCCGATTTCTCGCCCTATCCTGGCAGTAACGTCAGTACCTGCTACTTCGATGTAATACTCGGCAATACGCCTCAGATCGCGACGTGCCGAGGCAAAATATTCAAGCCGCTTTTTTTGCATGGCGTGCTATGACGCGCTCAAACTCAGCCATTGCCTGCTCATGCGTCGAGGTGGGCTTACCTTCGCTGTAAGCCTCGCCCGCTTGCGCTTCGGCGACCAACCAGGACTGATAAGCCTCTTTGGCACGCGATTCCAAATCCTTTACCGTGTCTATTTTATTCATGGCGGGTACTCCACTTTTCAAGTGGCTGCATTCTACATAATTCCGACCAAGAAAGAAGAAATGATGCAGCAAGCGTAGGGTGGAACGCTTGCGGTTCCACTCTACGACCCTTTTTCAGAACAAACACCGCCCGTGATAATCCGCTAGAATGGCGCACCGTTTTACCCACGCTATTCAAATATGAACCTCATCCTGCAAGCCTTACACGACCTTCCTTCCCCGCAAATCGAACACCTCGCCCGTCTTGCCAAGGCCAGTCGCATCGAGCAAGTCGGCGAAAAAGTCTGGCGTTTGCAGGAAGCCCGACCGCACGCGGACATCGCGGCATACTGCCTCGAACAGCAGATAGACTATGGTTTTGTGCCTGCCGAAAGGACGCTGGCCGATTTCGGGCTGCTGGTGATGGACATGGATTCGACGCTGATTTCCATCGAGTGTATAGACGAGATTGCCGACATGCAGGGGCTGAAGCCGCAAGTGGCAGAGATTACCAATGCGGCGATGCAAGGCAAAATAGACTTCGCCGAGAGCCTCTGCCGCCGCGTGGCTTTGCTCGAAGGCCTAGACGAGAACGCCTTGCTGCGCGTGTATGATGAGCGGCTAAAATTGAACCCCGGCGCAGAAATGATGCTGGCAGCCTTGCAGGCGCAGGGCATCAAAACGTTGCTGGTATCGGGCGGATTTTTGTTCTTCACCGAGCGGCTGAAGCCGCGTCTGGGGCTCGATTACACCCACGCCAACACGCTGGAGATTATTGACGGCAAACTTACGGGTCGCGTGCTGGGCGAGATTTTGGACGCGCAGGGCAAAGCAGACTGGCTGGTCAAAATACGCGAGCAGTTGGGGCTTGAACCGGCACAGGTGATCGCCATGGGCGATGGTGCCAACGACTTGAAGATGATGGCGCAAGCGGGTATCAGTATCGCCTATCACGCAAAGCCCGTGGTGCGCGCACAAGCCAGTTACGCACTGAATTTTGTCGGCCTGGACGGACTGGTCAATTTGCTGGGAACACGGTCAATTTAGTCAGCACAGGAAAATGCAACGCCCACCTCACCGAGGTACGCATGAACAACCGGATTAGCCAGATTATCGAACAGATGGGCACGCTCGAAGAGGAGTTGCGCACGCTGTTGGAAGCGCAACAAAGTCGGCTGCGCTACCAGATTGAAGGCCATCGAATCGTCTTCGAGCAGGTCATCCGCGAGGCGCACCAGCGCGTCAAACTGGGCGTGTTCCGCTGGTTTCTCACGGTGCGCCCACAAAATTATCTGACCATGCCCATCATCTACGGCGCGGCTGTCCCGCTGCTGTTTTTTGATTTTTCCATCACGCTGTATCAGTGGATTTGCTTTCCGGTTTACCGCATCGCACGCGTGTCGCGCGCCGACTATATCGTGTTCGACCACCAGCACTTAGCCTACCTGAACGTCATCGAGAAATTTCATTGCCTGTATTGTTCTTACGCGGTCGGGCTGCTCGCCTACGCACAGGAAATCATCGCCCGCACCGAACAATATTTCTGCCCGATCAAACATGCGCGTAAAGTGCGCGGTGCGAATACGCGCTACGAACAATTCCTCAATTACGGCGACGAACAGAATTTCCACGAGCGGCTCGAAGCCTACCGCGCGGCACTCGCCCGAGAAAAAGCACAACAAGCCACACCAGACACACCCGCAAAACCTCACTCAGCCACAAGGAAAGAATCATGACCCAAGAAATAAGCATCGAAGTCCTGCTGGAAAAATACGCCGAAGCCGACGAAACCAGCGTTCAAGACGTGCGCCGCCGCGTGGCGCGCGGACTCGCGCTGGCCGAATCCTCCGATCAGCGCGCCCATTGGGAGGAGGTCTTTTTCGCGGCACAGGAAAACGGCTTCATCCCCGCCGGGCGCATCAACTCGGCGGCTGGCCTGAAAATGCAGGCAACGCTGATCAACTGTTTCGTGCAACCGGTGGGTGATGCGATTTCCGGCATCACGGACGGCAAACCCGGCATTTACGATGCCTTGCAACAAGCCGCCGAAACCATGCGGCGCGGCGGCGGAGTGGGCTATGATTTTTCTTCCATCCGCCCCGAAGGCGCTCAGGTCAAAGGCACCAACTCCCGCGCCAGCGGGCCTATCTCCTACATGCGCGTGTTCGACCGCTCCTGCGAAACAGTTGAATCGGCAGGCGCGCGGCGCGGCGCGCAGATGGGCGTATTGCGCTGCGACCATCCCGACATCGAGAAATTCATCCGCGCCAAGGACCAAGGCGACCTGCGCAACTTCAACATCTCCGTCGGGGTCACCGATGCCTTGATGCAAGCGGTTGAAAAAGATCAGGAATTTGAACTGGTGCATCGTGCCGAACCCTCCATCCTGCTCAAGCAAGCGGGGGCGACACAGCGCGAAGATGGCAAGTGGGTGTATCGCAAACTGCGCGCCACCGATTTATGGAAACAGATCATCGAGAGTACCTACGACCACGCCGAACCGGGCGTGCTGTTCATAGACCTGATGAACCGCGACAACAACCTGTCTTATTGCGAAGTCATCGAGGCGACCAACCCGTGTGTCACTGCCGACACCTGGGTGATGACCGAACTGGGCGCACGTCAGGTGCGTGAGCTGATAGGCAAACCCTTTGCCGCGTTGATTGATGGAAAATCCTACCCCACCGAATCGCAAGGCTTCTTCTTCACTGGCACCAAGCCGGTGCTGAGCCTGCAAACGGCTGAAGGACATTCCCTGCGTCTGACCGCCGACCATCCCGTGCTGCGCGTTTCCAAAATGACACGCCACATCCGTGAAACGGAATGGGTCAAAGCGGGTGAACTAAAACCCAACGACCAGATCGTGTTGCACGATCATCGCGCGCGGCAAGGCTGGAGCGGTGTACACAGCGAAGACGAGGGTTATTTGATCGGCCTGTTGATCGGTGATGGAACCCTCAAAAACGACAAGGCCGTGTTGAGCGTTTGGGACGTTGCCGCATTGAAAATTGCCAACGGCGCGGACAGGCTTCCCTCCGCCGGAATCGCTGCTGTCATGCGCGCCGCCGAACACGCGGCGCGCTCATTGCCGCATCGCAGCGACTTCAACGACTGGCAAAAGCCCATCGCTGGTCGCGGCGAGTATCGTCTGGCGACCGGGGCACTGCGCACGCTGGCACTGGAATTGGGGCTGACACCGGGCAATAAACGCTTCACCGTAGCGATGGAGACGGATTCATCAGACTTTTATCGCGGGGTATTGCGCGGCATGTTCGATGCCGACGGCTCGGTACAAGGTTCACAGGAAAAGGGTATCAGCGTTCGCTTGACGCAAATAGACTTGGGTAATCTGCAAGCCGCGCAGCGCATGTTGCAACGTCTCGGCATCATCGCCACCCTCTATCAGAATCGCCGCCCCTGCGGCCTGAAGCCTTTGCCGGACGGCAAAGGCGGCGCGAAAGAATATGCATGCCAGGCACTGCATGAACTCATTATCAGCAATGATAATGTTGGGCGTTACGCCGACCTGATCGGCTTTGCGGATAGCGACAAAATGGACAGGCTGAACGGCTTGCTGGCTGATTACCAGCGCAAGCCTGACTCTGAACGTTTTGTCGCCACGGTACTGTCATTGGAAGAAGACGGGATCGAAGACGTGTATGACGTAACGGTTGCCGAGGTACACGCCTTCGATGCCAATGGCTTGTATGTCCACAACTGTGCCGAGCAACCCCTCCCCCCTTACGGATGTTGTTGTTTAGGTTCAATAAATTTGACACGCATGGTAAAGAATCCCTTCTCCAATCATGCCGGTTTCGACTATGAACCGTTCAAGCAACTGGTGAAAGTCGCGGTGCGGATGCTGGACAATGTGCTGGAGGTGACCGCCTGGCCTTTGCCGGAACAGCAGCAGGAAGCGCGCAACAAACGCCGCGTCGGGCTGGGTTTTACGGGCTTGGGCGATGCGCTGATGATGTTGGGGCTGCGTTACGACACCGATGCCGCGCGCGCCTTCGCCGCCGACATCACGCGCATCATGCGCGACGAGGCCTACGCCGCTTCGGTGGAATTGGCCAAGGAGCGCGGCGCATTCCCGTTGCTGGATGCAGAACAGTATTTAGCCGCACCGCGCTTCGCACAGCGCCTGCCGGATGAACTGAAAGACAATATCCGAAAGTACGGCATCCGCAACAGCCATCTGCTCTCCATCGCGCCCACCGGCACGATTTCGCTGGCCTTCGCCGACAATGCCTCAAACGGCATCGAGCCGCCTTTCTCGTGGTATTACACGCGCAAAAAACGCATGATGGACGGCACGACCAAGGATTATTCGGTGGAAGACCACGCTTGGCGGCTGTACAAAAAGCTCGGCGGCGACATGGACAAACTGCCGGAAGCCTTCGTCACCGCGCTGGAAATTTCGGCGCTCGACCATATGAAAATGGTCGCCGCCGTCGCGCCGTTCATAGACACGTCAATCAGCAAGACCGTCAATGTCCCCGCTGATTATCCTTATGATGACTTCAAAAATCTCTACACCGAAGCCTGGAAAGCCGGGCTGAAGGGACTGGCGACTTATCGCCCGAACAGCGTGCTGGGCTCGGTGTTGTCGGTCACGCCCGAAGTCAAAAAAGCCGAAACTATCGAAGAACAACCGCAGGATTTCGTGTTCGACCAGGACCGCCGCATCGTGCTCGATGCCGCACCGAAACCCGCACTCGCCTCCCTGCGCTGGCCGGGACGACCGAACCTGTCGGCTGGCAGCGAAGGCTGGACATCGCCCGTGGTGAAGCATCCGCTCGGCAGTTTTGTGGCGTTCGTGTCGCACACCAGCAACGCCTGCAACCACCCCTTCGAGGTCTGGGTGAATGGCTCGGAGCAACCGCGCGGCTTGGGCGCACTGGCTAAATCGCTGTCCATGGACATGCGCACACGCGATACGGTTTGGGTGCGCATGAAGCTGGAAATGCTGATGAAGACCGCTGGCGACGATGCTTTTGATATGCCCATGCCGCCCGATGGCACCGTGATGCGTATGCCTAGCCTGGTGGCGGCTTTTGCCCACTTGCTGAAATACCGCATCGAACAACTGGGCGCGCTGGCCGTCTGCGACGGCGATACCACGCCGATGATGGATGCGCTGTTCGCCAAAAAAGAACCCAAGACCGGCACGGACGGCACGATGAGCTGGACGGTGGACATTTCCAACGCGGGCAGTGGCGACGATTTTGTGCTGGGACTGAAAGAACTGTTGCTGCCCGACGGCCAGCGCCGCCCCTACTCGATGTGGCTGGCGGGTGTCTATCCGCGCGCGCTCGATGGGTTGTGCAAGGTGCTGAGTCTGGACATGCGCGTGATTGATCCGGCCTGGATCGGCATGAAGCTGCGCAAACTGCTCAATTTTGGCGAACCGCTGGGCGACTTCATGGCGCGCGTGCCGGGGCAGGCAAAAATGGAAAGCTACCCCTCCACCGTCTCGTATGTTGCCAAACTGATCATCCACCGCTACGCCATGCTCGGCGTGCTGGACGAATACGGCTACCCGGTGCAGCAAATGGGCGTGCTGGAAATCCCCGACGGCCAGCTCAAACCCACCGGCATCAAGGCGCTGGCGGGAAAAGTGTGCAAGGAATGCGGCAACGCCACGCTGATCAAAAAAGACGGCTGCGAGTTCTGCACCAGTTGCGGCGCAATCGGGGCGTGCGGGTGATTAAAGGGGGATGGCGTGGACTGTGCCGTATTACTCAACTTTTGGAAGGAAACCGTGGTCTATCCCCCTGTTTTGTGTCCCCCTGTTTTGTGTGTCTCCCTATTTTGTGCAACGGAATCAGGTCTTGCATTCAAGTGTTACGCTCAACGCTCACACGCGGCGTGAGGGCGATAAATGAAGCGTGGGGGCGGTCAATTTTCGCTTGTTTTTCAACTGGCGAAAGCTGCGATCAAGGCAGCTATCATGTAGGCTTGATCCTGTGTGCCCGCACTTTCCCGCGCGCTGTGCATGGCCCACAGGGCTGAGCCGACATCCACGCTGGCGATCCCTAACTTCGCCGCCACGATGGGGCCGATGGTGCTGCCGCAACCCAGGTCGCCGCGATGCGCGTACTGCTGGTACGGCACACCGGCGGTCTCGCAAAATCCCATGAAGCGCGCCGCCGTCTCGGCATTTGTGCTGTAGCGCTGGTTGGCGTTGGTTTTGATGACCGGCCCGCCGTTGACCGTCACTTTATGTGCGGGTTCATAGACCGCCGGAAAATTCGGATGATAGGCATGAGCCGTGTCGGCACTGATGAATAAGCTGTTTGCCAAAGTGCGCCGTCTATCCTCTTCGTCCAATTTGGCATGAAGACTGATGCGAGCCAGCACGTCGGCGACAAAGCTGCCGCCCGCACCCACAGCGCTCTCGCTGCCGACCTCTTCGTGATCGAAACAGGCCACCACACAGGTGCTCGTCGGCGACTCCATTGCCGTGAGCGCCGTGAGTGCCGCATGGCAGGAGGCCAGATTGTCCAGCTGGCTGTCCGCGATAAATTCTTCGTTTGCGCCCCACAGACAGCCCTTCTGCACGTCATAGACCGCCATCTCCCAGCTCAACAGGTCTGCCACATCCACTTGTGCGGCATCGGCCAGCAGTCGGCGCAAGTACGCTTCGGCATTCTCGCCTTCGCCAAGCTGCCCCAGCATCAACGGCAGTTCGGTCTGTTTGTTGAGTTTCAGCCCCTGTTCGTTGACCTCCCGGTTCAAATGTATCGCCAGATTAGGCAGTCTCAGCAGCGGCTGCGCGAAGCGCAACAGTCGGGTTTGCGGCAGGCCAGCGCTGCGTACCACCACGCGCCCGGCCAGACTCAAGTCCCGGTCGGTAAACGTCGCCAGTATCGGGCCGCCATAGACTTCAACCCCCAAACGAATCAGGTCATCGCCAGACAGGGCGGCTTTCGGCTTGAGCCTTAACCCCGGCGAATCGGTATGCGCGCCAACGATGCAAAGACCCGTTTCCGCCATCGCGGTACTGCCCAGCACAAACGCGATCAGCGACGCACCGCCGCGCACGACGTAATAGCGTCCGCCCGCCACGATTTGCCAACGCTGCCCCTCATCAAGCCGGGTAAAACCTTGCGCAAGCAAGCGCGCCTCGGCACTCGCCACGGCGTGCCACGGGCTGGGACTAGCATCAATAAAATCAATTAAATCAAGGGCTGCGGTGCGAGCTGGAGAATTTTTTGGCATAGGTGCTAACGGGTCAAGGGGGAAATTACGAGCGAGCGTGCTTTTGAGCGGCGAGTTCTTTCAGGAATTGCTCAATATCCCATTCGCAGCCGCCACAGCCGGAGAGTACCCCCGTCCATCTGGAAATGGCCTCCCTGTCCATACCTTGTTCAAACAGGCTTTGGATATAGTGCCGCTTTGTGCCGCTGCAATGACACATCACTTCTTCTTCGGGATCGGCGTTCCGGGTGTTCATGGCTGATTTTTCTTGTCAGTTGGTGGACTGTCCTCATTGTAGCATTCCCACTTTTGCGATGTCGCCGAGCGTAAAAATTGACCAAGTCAGAGACTGCATAAAATTTATCTATTTAAATCAAAAGGTTACATAATGCCCTGTCGCACCAGCGCCCATTTAACGTGTTCGCGCACCCGTTCTGATGGATGCTCACTTCGGGCTTGCAACGCCGCAACGATAGCCGCATTTTTCGGCGCATTGCCTAGCGCCACAGCGATGTTACGCAGCCATTGCTCATAACCGATGCGGTGTATGGGACTACCCGCCAGCTTGGACTTGAATTCGGCTTCATCCCACGCGAACAGCGCCACCAGCCCCACGTCGTCCAGCCCATGCCGCACCGCAAAATCCGGCTCAACGCTGGTCTGCGCGAAGCTATTCCACGGACACACCAATTGGCAGTCGTCGCAGCCGTAGATGCGATTGCCGATGAGCGGGCGCAACTCGACTGGAATATTTCCTTTTAATTCAATAGTTAAGTATGAAATACAACGGCGCGCATCCACTTGATAGGGCGCGATGATGGCCTGGGTCGGGCAAATTGTGATGCAGCGCTGGCAACTGCCGCAATGCTCAGCTTGTGGTTTATCCACAGGCAGTGGCAGATTGACGTAAATTTCACCGAGGAAGAACCACGACCCATGTTCGCGCGTCAGCAATAAAGTGTGCTTGCCGCGCCAGCCCTGCCCCGCTTGGTTCGCCAATGCGACTTCCAGCACCGGCGCGCTATCCGTAAACACGCGCCCGTCAAATTCTGCGACGGCAGCGCGTATCCGCTCAGCCAGTTTCGCCAGGCGATGGCGTATCACCTTGTGATAATCGCGCCCCAGGGCATAACGTGAAATAAAGGCGCGCTCACCTTGTTGCAATACCTTTTCACTGTCGCGTGCAACGGGCAAATAATTCATACGCACGCTGATAACTCGCAGCGTGCCAGGCACAAGTTCCGCAGGACGACTGCGTTTGGGCCCATGTTTTGCCATATAATCCATGTCGCCGTGAAAACCGCGTGCCAACCATTCCAGCAGATCGGTTTCAGCATCGGCCAGGTCGGTATCCGTTATACCAACGGCCTGAAAACCAAGCTCCCGCGCCCAGGCGCGGATATTTTCGGCAAGCTCGACATATTGCTCTGATTGAGGATTTCCATTTTGCATAGCCCCGATGATAGCCGAATCACGCTGCCACTCGCCGATGAAAATTCCACCCTGGCGCTGGCAGGTCGCCTGGCCGCACAGCTACGCCCCGGCATGGTGATTTATCTGCATGGGGACCTGGGCGCGGGCAAGACCTGTCTGGTGCGCGGAATTTTGCATGCGCTGGGCTATCGCAGACGGGTGAAAAGCCCGACTTATACATTGCTTGAGCCTTATCACGCCGCCGGGTTAAACTTGCGCCACTTTGACCTGTATCGCCTGCAAAATGAAGACGAGTGGGAAGCAGCCGGATTCCGCGATGAATTCGACGGCAGCAATATCTTCTTCATCGAATGGCCGGAAAAAGCACAGTCCGTGATACCCCCTGCTGACGTAATGATAGATTTGCAAATTTTGCCAGCCGGACGCATCGCAGTATTGACGGGACGTACCCAATTAGGAAAGACATGTTTGCAGCAGTTATAAAGTTTTTCACACCTTCACAGTGGCTTGCTGGCAGCGTGCGACTGGCGGCAGTGCTGTTCTGCGTGGGGGTCTCCGCCGCGCACGCCGACATAGAAATTATCGCAACCCGTATCTGGCCAGCACAGGATTACACCCGTCTGACACTGGAATCCCGGCAGGCTATCCGGCACAACATGTTTTTGGTCAACAATCCTGACCGTTTAGTCATTGATCTGGAGGAGGTGGATATAAACGATGCCCTCAACCAACTCACCAGCAAAATTGCGGGCAATGACCCTTACATCAAAAGCGTGCGCGTAGGTCGTTTCAAGCCTGGCGTGGTGCGTCTGGTGTTGGATCTAAAGACCCAGGTCCAGCCCCAACTGTTCGATCTAAACCCGGTTGGCGAGTACGGCAACCGTCTGGTACTGGACATCTACCCCTCCCACCCGGCCGACCCGTTACTGGCGCTATTGGAGCCCGACAAAGTTACCCCGCCAGCCAGCACCGACTCACCTGCCGCTACTCCGTTAACCGAAACCCCTCCCGCGAATGACACCATGGCAACACCCGAGGTGACCGGCAGCAACGTCCTCAGCAACCATGACACCCGCCCACCTGCGCCGATGCCTGCAATTTCCGGGAAAAATATACCCGAACTACGCGCCCGCACGCTGATTATCGCGATTGATGCCGGACACGGCGGTGAAGACCCCGGCGCGCGCGGCAGCAATGGTTCACAGGAAAAAAATGTCACGCTGGCCATTGCGCGCAGGCTGAATGGGCTAATCAATAACACTCCGAATATGCGGGGCGTACTTATCCGCGAGGGTGACTATTTCATCCCGCTGGGTGGTCGTACCGCAAAGGCGCGCAAAGCGCGCGCAGATCTATTTGTTTCCATACACGCAGATGCCTTTATCAAGCCGAATGCGCATGGCTCATCGGTATTCGCCCTTTCCGAGCACGGCGCAACCAGCACCGCCGCACGCTGGCTGGCCAAGAAGGAAAATGAGGCCGATTTGATAGGCGGGGTAAATATCGCTGTCAAAGACCCTTATCTTGCACGCACCTTGCTGGACTTGTCGCAAACCGCCACCATCAACGACAGTCTGACATTGGCCAAACATGTTCTGGGAGAACTAAACCAAATCAATGACTTGCATAGCGGTCACGTCGAACAAGCCGGCTTTGCCGTATTAAAATCGCCCGACATTCCGTCCATCCTGGTAGAAACTGCTTTCATCAGCAATCCCAGCGAAGAACTTCGCCTGAACGATGAAAATTATCAATTAAAATTAGCCAATGCCATCTTGAACGGTATCAATCGCTATTTTTCCAAAAACCCTGCGCTCTCCAGACACAACATCGCGCAAAACAATTAAGGATGGCTACATCATGAACCAGCGGCTAATCAGAATCCTGGGTGGATCAACCGAACATTATCCCTACGCGCTGGAAAGCAAGTACCCGCGCATTCTGGAACAAATCATGTCGTTATGGGATAGCGATGAAATTGATCATTGCTTTATGGATTTAATGGTCACCAACAGGGGCGATCGCGTTGGTTTTCCACCCGAGGTCGCGGCAGAAATCATGTACCTGAGCCTGGTTCATGCGGCCCAGGAATCCCCCGATAAAAACAAAGACATCTGGGATGCCTCATCAAACTTGTTTGTAAACTTCACCCCACAGGCAACCCTGGAAAACAACTGGTCAGCCCCCCCCGCAGACATCAGGGACGAATTAAAAAAACTCGGCTTTTACGTCACACTAGAGGGATTTTTTGATGCAATCGAAGAGAACAATCGTGCGGCAGTAGCCTTATTTATCCAAGTTCCGATCAGCACTGAAATCCGTGACAATCGCGGCTGGACTCCTCTGATGCTGGCGGCTTTCCTGGGCAATATTGAAATTACCGAACTACTGATCAAATCCTCGGCAGACATCAACGCCCTTGACCTGGGCGGCAATAGCGCCTTGCACTGGGCGGTTTTTGGCTGCCATACCGCCTGCACAAGGATACTCATTGAACATCATGCCCGAACAGATACACGCAATAATTTCGGCTGGACTCCCCTCATGCAGGCAACGGCACGCAACAATCTGGAAGGAGCGGCACTCTTGATAGCCAGCGGAGTCAATCTGGATACGGCCGCCAATGATGGAATGACCGCGTTGCACAAAGCCGCAGCATCCGGTTATCTCGAACTGGTCGAACTGTTGCTGGAACAGGGAGCCGACAGGAAACTAAAGACCTACGCGGGCTTAACCCCGATGGAACTTGCCGTCAATAACAAACATGAGCGTGTGATTCAAGTGCTGGCATTCTGAGGCGCGACAAGAGATCAGCGAAACTTGTTCGTTACGGGCATTCACCGCGATGACGAGAAAATTGAACAAGCAGCTTTTACTTACCCTGGAAAAAGTATTTTTCCAGGGTCAAGAACAAACAAGAACCTATTCAAATACCTATCACAATTAACTCCATCACCTGGCAGGAGAATCGCTAAATCCATGCAACATATTGATTTAATTGGTTAATTTTTTGGATGAAAAAGGGTTTTCAGGTTTAGCGATTCAATGCTCAAACCAGGAAAATCAAACCGTAAAAATTAAACCGGGAACACGCCCGTAGACAAATAACGGTCACCCCGATCGCAGACGATAAACACAATGACCGAATTTTCAACCTGCCGCGAAACTCGCAAGGCAACGCTTAGCGCGCCACCGGATGAAATGCCACAGAATATCCCCTCCTCGCGCGCCAGTCTGCGGGTCATTTCTTCCGCATCCTCCTGACAAACTGCCTCCAGCCTGTCTACCATTTTGCCATCGTAAATCTTGGGCAAATAGGCTTCCGGCCATTTTCTGATACCGGGAATTTGCGCGCCCTGCTCCGGTTGCACGCCAATAATTTCTACTTTTTGACGCTGCTCTTTGAAGAAACGCGCACACCCCATGATGGTGCCCGTCGTCCCCATACAACTAACAAAGTGCGTCAGCTTGCCTTCTGTATCGCGCCAGATTTCCGGTGCGGTTCCTTCGTAATGCGCCAGGGGATTGTCAGGATTGGCAAATTGATCGAGGATAATGCCCCTGCCTGCGTCGCGCATCTGCTCAGCCGTGTCGCGCGCCAGCTCCATGCTACCCGCTGTCGCCGTCAGCACCAGCTCGGCACCCAATGCGCGCATGGTCTGACGGCGTTCCACGCTCTGATTCTCAGGCATCACCAGAACCATCTTGTAGCCGCGCATCGCGGCCGCCATCGCCAGGGCAATACCGGTATTGCCACTGGTCGCCTCGATCAGCGTATCGCCCGGCACAATCTCACCGCGCTGCTCGGCGTGAAGTATCATCGAAAGCGCTGGTCTATCCTTCACTGAACCAGCCGGATTATTGCCTTCCAGCTTGGCCAGCAACACATTACTGGTATTGCCCGGGATACGCTTCAAGCGGACCAGCGGCGTATTTCCGACATAATTTTCCAGGGTTGAGAACATCAATCGCTTTCTGTTGATTGGCGCAATGGCAGTTAGCCTGCCACCTTGAGCAGATGTTGCACATACCGGTCTACGCCCTGCTCGACATTAAGGAATAGATCACCATAACCGCTATTACGCAGCGCGGTAATATCAGCCTGAGTGTAACTTTGATACTTGCCACGCAAGGCATCCGGGAAAGGAATGTACTCGATCAATCCCTGCTCAAGCAATTCAGCAAGGCTGGACGCACACTTGCCTTCGGCTACGCGCAAGGTATTGATAGTCGCTACGGCAACATCGTTGAAGCTCTGTGCTTTGCCCGTACCCAGATTGAAAATACCGGATTTGTTGGGATGATCGAGGAAGTACATATTGACCTTGACCACATCTTCGATCGAAACAAAATCGCGTAACTGCCCGCCGTTGCCATAGCCCTCACAGCCTTCAAACAGTTTCACCTGGCCGCAAGCTCGATACTGATTGAAAAAATGGAACGCAACCGAGGCCATGCGCCCCTTGTGTTGTTCGCGAGGCCCATACACGTTGA
>Ga0210032_1000403_pt1 | contig 33489 bp, 33 predicted proteins | sample CryGeyCG2114_250_2_FD_185458 | JGI IMG/M metagenome (GOLD analysis project Ga0210032, IMG submission 185458) | Groundwater microbial communities from aquifer - Crystal Geyser CG13_big_fil_rev_8/21/14_2.50 (SPAdes) (version 2) | ecosystem: Environmental > Aquatic > Deep subsurface > Groundwater ... | reverse complement strand
AAAACATTGATGGTTTTGAGCTCTTTAAAAAAGCCATTGCAGCCAATATTGCCATTATTCCAGGACAGCTTTCTAGTGCCAGCCAAAAATTTAATCATTTTATTCGCATCAACTGTGCTTGTGATCCAAAAATCAATATTGCTGCAGTGACCGCAAAATTAGCGGTTATTATCCATCAGATGCAAACGAGCAAGCAATAAGGATGTTCACTCGGTTTGGATGAGAGCTGCCACGACGACCATGCCTTAGTTTTTGGCCTTTGGCAAGCGGGCATCGTCCAATGTAGCGATGCTGATGTTGAATGGATGAATGGATGGTTCGCCAGGCTGAATTGATGCTGTAGTTCTTCGTTTTTGAACTTTTTTGAACTTCGGGAATTTGGCGTAACCGGAACAAATTTATATCTAAGTCTGCGGATCCTTCTCAGCAGATCGGGTTTCTTTTTTAGCCTCACCCTGTCCAGGGAACATTAATTCACCGCTGGTAAATGAACTTCCAAAGGTGGCTGCTGCGGTGGCGACTTGGAGGATGGCGGATTGTAATTCAGGTACGGTTAATGGGGATAAAGGGTGGATAAAGGCGGAGTAGAGCAGATCATCGCCTATGGCGTAACGGGCATCTAATACGGTGTGGTAGTTGGCTTTAAGGGCATTGATTAAAAGTTCTGGAGGGACTTTTCCGGCTTGTGCGATGGGGCTAATAATGCGCATACGGTCGGCTTTGGTATCAAAAATACAGTAGAGGTTTATTTTTTTATAGTGAAAGCTGATTAGGTTTTTATTGAGTTCCAGTTTTTCTTCATCGGCGTATTCTGTAATAGACTTGAGAAGAAGTTCGGGATTCATGGGGGTAGGATGAGCGATTTTTTTGTCTTTGGCGATTAAACCGGTACTTAGGATGAGCACTAATACCGCTAATAACAGCTTGTTAATATTCATTTATCTTCTATCTCCCTCTAATCCGTGGATACATCTTCCTTTTCAAGAAGATGTATCTTGGCTGTTGTTTGGCTATTACTGAGTGGTGATTTTCTTATCTTAATGCTTCATTAATGAACGCTAATTGGGCATTGCCAGGGCACAATTTATCTTCCTTAAGTTGGCACAATGGGATATCGGTGGTGTTCAGCATATTATGAGAATCGGTGCTTTCTGGATTCAGATACATCAATCCGGTTAATATTTTTCCATCATGACGTGCATTTTCAAGTGCGCTAAGTGCTTCACGTCTTGAGCTCACATCTAAACTAGAATCTGCTTTGTGCAGTTCTACCACACTGCCATCATGCATGCTAATAGATTTTGTGGTGCCTTCTGGGTAAGAGGTGGTGATCTCTTGACGCATAGGGACAAAATCAAAGGTGCCAGTAGCAGAAAGATGATCTCGCACATACTCATAACCTTTGGTTGAGGTAGGAACATTATTAAACGTGACGCAAGGTGAAATTACATCAATAAAGGCGAATCCTTCATGAGATAAAGCCGCTTTAATTAAGGGTACTAATTGATGCTTATCACCCGAGAAACTTCTGGCTACATATCCAGCGCCCAGTTGTAATGCCAGAGAACAAAGATCAATGGATTCAAAAGTATTAGGATGCCCTTTTTTACTCGCAGATCCCTTATCCGTGGTGGCAGAGTCTTGACCTTTGGTGAGGCCATAGCAACCGTTATTCATCACGATGTAAACCATATTAAGGTTACGACGGGCTACATGGGTAAATTGTCCCATACCGATGGAGGCGGTATCGCCATCTCCCGAGACACCCAAGTAAATCAAATCTCTATTGGCTAAGTTTGCACCCGTAGCAACTGAGGGCATACGACCATGAACCGAATTAAATCCATGAGACTTACCTAAGTAGTAGGCTGGGGTTTTAGAGGAGCAACCAATACCAGACATTTTTGCCACCTTATGAGGCTCAATGGCTAATTCAAAACAGGCTTGAATAATGGCGTTACTGATAGAGTCGTGTCCACAACCTGCACAAAGTGTAGAGAGTCCACCTTCATAGTCTTTTCGGGTCAGCCCAAGACTGTTTGTAGGAAGATCTGGGTGACGAAAATTGGGTCGAATATAGGTCATTATTTATTCCTCAGTCTCAGCAGTTTGTAACGAAACGACGTTTTCGTTCGATAAAACTTGAGAGATGCGTTTTGCAATAAATCTCGCAGTGATGGGCATACCATCAATATTGAGTACAGAGACTAACTTTTGTGGAACGATACCGCATTCGTTAATTAATAAGGTACGCATTTGTCCATCACGATTTTGTTCGATAACAAATACCATCTCGTAATTATCAATAAAGCTTTTCACTTCTTTTTGGAACGGGAAGGCTCGAATACGCATGCTGTCGATAGCAACACCCTGTTTGTTCAGGCTGCTAATAGCCTCATAAGAGGCATGTGTACTCGTACCAAAGAATATAGCGCCCCAACGACTTTTTTCTGAGCGTAATCGAGTGTGTGGTGTAGGTACTAGAGTTTTAGCCGTTTCCCATTTCACTAATAAACGCTGCATACCTTTGGCATAGGTGTCTCCATCCTCGGTGTAGCGAGCATATTCATCATGAGAAGAACCGCGAGTAAAATATGAACCCTTTGTTGGGTGAGTGCCGGGATAGGTTCGATAAGGAATACCATCACCATCCACATCTAAATAACGTCCCCAAGCTTGCTTGGCGTTATCGAGATCTTCTGCGGTTAATACTTTGCCGCGATCATATCGGCGCTCATCGTCCCATTTTAATGGAGGGCTCATATTATCGTTCATACCTAAGTCTAGATCACTCATCACCATCACCGGTGTTTGTAGACGATCGGCCAAGTCGAAGGCATCTGCGCCCATTTCAAAACATTCTCTTGGATCACAAGGGAATAACAACACATGTTTGGTATCACCATGAGAGGCATAGGCGGCTAAGATGAGATCCGACTGTTGTGTTCTTGTTGGCATACCAGTACTTGGGCCTGAACGCTGAATATCCACTAAGACTATGGGTAATTCAGAGAAATAAGCTAAACCGATAAACTCATTCATTAAGGAAAGACCAGGGCCAGACGTTGCCGTAAAGGCTCTGGCACCATTCCAAGTAGCGCCTGCCACCATACCAATAGCAGCCAGTTCGTCTTCGGCTTGCATAATGGCAAAGTTCTTCTTGCCTGTTTCTTTATCCATTCTAAACTTAGTGGCATATTTTTCAAAAGCTTCTACCACAGAGGTAGATGGCGTAATTGGATACCAGCCCACAACCGTTGCGCCAGAATACACCGCACCTAAAGCGACTGCGCTATTACCATCCATCAAAATGCTATCACCAACATTATTTCTACGCTCGATAGAAATAGCACAAGCATCTGTATGATGTTCTTTGGCATAGTTGTAACCTAACTCTAAGGCATGAATGTTTGGCTCAATAAGTTTAGGCTTCTTACTAAATTGTTGTTTAATGGAATCGGTAAAGACCGAAAAATCCATACTGAACAAATAGGCCAAAGCGCCTACATAGATAATATTTTTAAAGAGTTGACGCTGTCTTGGATCTGAATACTCCGTATTGGTAATTGCGGTTAATGGTAGCCCAATCTCAGTAATATCTTTGCGCTCAAATCCATGAGGTAAGTTTTTTGTGGAGTCATAGAAAAAATAGCCTCCAGGTAAAACTTCATCATAGTCTTGTTTTAGTGTTTGCCCATTGGTGGCCACCATAAAATCAACACCACCGCGACGACCTAAGTAGCCATGTTCATTGACTCTCACTTCGTACCAAGTGGGTAATCCCTGAATATTAGAGGGAAAAATATTTTTAGGGCTGACTGGAATACCTAAACGGAATACTGATTTAGCAAATAAATTGTTGGCGCTGGCAGAACCTGAACCGTTCACATTCGCAAAGCGAATAACAAAATCATTAACGGATGTTATTTTGTGCATAATTAGCCTGCCTTCGTCACTGTATATAAAAATTTCTGCATATCCCAAGCGCCTGTTGGACACCTTTCAGCACACAAGCCGCAATGCAAACAGACGTTTTCATCTTTTACCATGACACGCTCTGTTTTTAATACATCAGAGACATAAAGTGCTTGGTCGAGATTTTTAGCTGGGATTAATAAATTAGGTCTTAACGCTGCTTCTTCGGCATTTTCAATAAAGTTAATGCAAGACGTAGGACATATATCCACACAGGCATCACATTCAATGCAGCGGGCTTCGGTGAATAGGGTTTGCACGTCGCAGTTTAAGCAACGCATAGCTTCGTCATAACCGATTTTAGTATCAAAACCCAGTTCGACTTCCATGAGGCGATTGGTGAGAGCTTTAGCTTTTTCGGCTAAGGGCACTTTATAACGATCATCGTCAGAAACATGGGCATCATAAATCCATTCATGGAAGCCCATTTTCTGGCTCACCAAATTCACACCAGGTGCTGGACGCTCAAAAACATCTTTGCCATCACAATAGTTGTGTATAGAAATCGCAGCCTGGTGACCATGAGCCACAGAAGTAATAATGTTACTTGGCCCCCAAGCGGCATCGCCACCAAAAAATACATTGGCTAAAGTGGATTGATGCGTGGTTTTATCCACAACGGGCATATCCCACGCATCAAATTCAATACCTAAATCTTTTTCAATCCAAGGGTATGCATTTTGTTGACCTAAAGCCATCAATACATCGTCACAAGCCATGAAAACAGGGGCTTCATTCATTGACACCAATGAGCGCTTGCCAGCGTCATCATATAGGGCACGCACTTTTTCAAACTCCATGCCGACCAATTTGCCTTTTTCGGTAATAAAGGCTTTTGGCACATGATTTTCAAATATGGGAATATCTTCATGGATCGCATCTTCAATTTCCCATGGAGACGCTTTCATATCGTTTTTAGGACTACGCACCACAACACGCACATTTTCGCCGCCTAAGCGACGAGCGGTACGACAACAATCCATGGCGGTATTACCCCCACCCAAAACCAACACGTTTTTGCCAATTTTGCTTGTATGTTCAAAGGCAACGCTGGCTAACCAGTTAATACCAATATGAATATTTGCATCGGCTTCTTGACGGCCTTCTAATTTGGGTAAATCACGGCCCCTTGGCGCGCCAGTTCCCACAAAGACTGCATCATAACCTTTGGCTAAAATTTCTTTCAGGCTTTTCACATAGGTATTGAAGTGGCTAACCACACCCATGTTGAGGATAAAGCCTGTTTCTTGATCAAGCACCTTTTCAGGTAAACGGAATGAAGGGATCTGGCTTCGCATAAAGCCACCCGCTTTGCTTTGATCTTCATATAAATCAATGTGATAACCTAAGGGCATTAAATCACGAGCAACTGTTAAAGAAGCAGGGCCACCTCCAATCAACGCCACTTTTTTACCATTCTTTTGAGAAGGAATTTTTGGCATACGATCAGCGATATTGTCATCTTTGTTATCAGCAGCAACACGCTTTAAACGACAAATAGCCACTGGCTCTTCGTCTATTCTGCCGCGTCTACAAGCTGGCTCACAGGGACGATCACAGGTTCGACCTAACACACCAGGGAATACATTCGATTCCCAGTTCACCATGTAGGCATCATCGTAACGACCATCTGCGATCAGACGTATATATTCAGGTACCGGAGTATGTGCTGGACAAGCGTGTTGGCAATCAACGACCTTGTGAAAATACTCTGGATTTTTAGAGTCTGTGGGTTTCAAGTTTCTGGTCCCGTAAAATTAATAATTGAGGGTGCTTCTTTAGGCGACTAATCGGTGGCTATTTTACTCTTATATTCACAAATTGCCACAAATTGCTCAGCCGAAAAAATGTTTATTCGGGATATTTTTACCAAAAAATTCGTTTTTTTAAGAGACTCAACCTAAAATCACCAACTTCCCTGATTTTGCATGCTTTCCCAAGGTTCAATGGGGGCTAGAGCCTCACCCGCTTGCAACAGTTCGATGGAGATCCCATTGGGATCTTTAATAAATGCCATATAGCCATCTCGAGGGGGGCGCAGAATATCCACACCTAGTTTTTGCAACTGTGCGCAAGCTTGAAAAATATTGGGTGTTTCAAAGGCTAAATGACCAAATTGATCACCAGAAGAGTATTCTCTAGCATCCCAATTGTGCGTAATTTCGACCATGGGCATATGGTCACCCTCTCCATAAAAATAGAGGGTAAACCTGCCTGCGGGATAATCGGTTTTCTTGAGTGCTTTTAATCCCAAACCTTGAGTATAAAAGCGTTCTGTTGCTTCAGGATCAGAGGTTCTAATCATGCTATGTAAAAATTTCATTGAAACCTCTTAAATTATATTTTTGTTTAGAAACTAACCCGGCAAATTATTATCGCCGTCTTTAAGCTATTATACCCGTGCTAGCTCAGAATGCTTGATTGCAACAAGCGTATAAAGATCAATTATCAGGTAGTTCTTTATTGACTTCATCAGCAATGTCTTGTAATTCCGTTGCCAATGCACTTTGTTCAATGGCATCAGAAGCCGATTTTTTCAAGACAATAATGTTAATTCGACGATTAATGGGGTTGTTTGGATCTCTTTGATCAAGTAATAAAGAGTCAGCCAGTCCTTCAACTTTTGCTATTTGGTCAACAGGTAGGCCGCCAGCCACCAATTGGCGGCGAGCTGCATTGGCTCTATCCGTAGACAACTCCCAATTAGTGTAATTGGGGCGACCCGCATAAGGAATGCCATCCGTATGCCCCGTAACACTTACTTTATTGGGCACCTTGGCAATCACTGTGGCAAATTTTTGTAAAATTAATCGAGCAAAGGGTTGGACTTGCGCTTGTCCCCCCAAAAACATCGGTCTGTTTTCTTCGTCAAAAATTTGAACTCTGACACCTTCTGGAACAATATCGACATGGATTTGCTCTTTAATATCCTGGAATGCTGAATTTTCTTCCACCATTTTATTGAGCCTGTTGGCTAAAATTTGTAACCGTTGTTTTTCTAATTCAGCTGCTTGCTGTAACACATCTCCTTGGGGAGCCGAGGGCAGATCTTTACTTTCTTTTTCTTTTTCCCCTTTTGGTGCTTCCAATGGAATTAATGCACTATCAGCCCCACCTGGGCCAATGAGTGCACCACCAGGATCTTTGAAGTGACCAGCAATATAATGCTTCTGTTGAGGGGTAGCGGAGTTGGCCAACCACATCACCATAAAAAATGCCATCATGGCTATGGCGAAATCAGCAAATGCCACTTTCCATGAGCCGCCATGATGCTTATGGCCTCCTTTATTGACTTTTTTAATGATAATAGGCTGATTCGTTTTCACCCTTAATTCATCCTGATCCGTTGTTCAAGTGCTAAAAATGACGGACGTAAATTCATAGGGATGGTTTTTCTGCCAAATTCAACGGCTATTTGCGGAGGCATACCGTTTACTGCCGCCACAATGGAGGTTTTTAAGCATTTGTAAAATTGAGTTTCATGTTCCACATAATGTTCAATCGCATGCGCGAAGGGGCCAACAAAGCCATAAGCCATTAAAATACCGAGAAAAGTTCCAACTAAAGCAGCCGCAACGTGAGCCCCTAACTCATTCGGTGGCCCTCCAAGAGAAGCCATGGTAATCACAATGCCTAAGACCGCCGCTACAATACCAAAGCCAGGTAATGAGTCAGCCACTTTTGCTACGGCATGGGCTGGTTTTATGAGCTCTTCATATTGTCCTTCTAACTCCACATCCATTAAATTGTCCAATTCATAAGCGGTCATATCCCCCACCACCATAAGGCGAAGATAGTCACAGATAAATATCAATACATTCGCTTCTCGCAAAATTAATGGATATTTCTTAAATATGGTGCTTTCTTCTGGCTCATCTACATCACCTTCAATAGCAATAAGCCCTTCTCTGCGAATTTTATTGAATAATTCAAACATAAGCCCCATGGTTTCCATATACATGGTCTTGGAAAATGGTGAACCCACTAATAATTTTGGGATAAGAACAAAAATTCTTCCCACCACATGAAAAGGGTTAGAGATAATTAACGATCCCAAAGCTCCTCCACAGATAATCAATATTTCATAGGGTTGCCATAAAGCCAACAGATTTCCATGGGAGAGCACATACCCCCCAAAAACCGACAGCAAAACAACTATGCCCCCTAATATAAGAGCCATTCAACTCTCCTTCTAATAATCACGACTTCTTTTAGGATAGCAGAAAATAAATTTTTGGCTTGATTCGACGCTTATTTGCTAAATTGAACATGTTCTACATATTTTTTATAAAGTTTGCCTAAAACTCGTTTCCTCACAGTCTCTAATTGTCTCCGTTTGTACATTTCATGAGAGGCATCACCGAGTCGGCTCTCATGATAGCTTTTTTGATCCATAATTTGGATTTCAAAAGGGAAGAAGAAATTAATACGATGACCACGAGGGCCTAAAATATTGATACGTTGCCGACAAGTGAACTGAACAGCATGATAATTCGAGGTGGTATGAACGTTATCAATCGGTTTACCTTGCTCTTGCGGGTAGTCCATTTCCTCTAGCGCTAACTTTAAATCCTCATAATTGGTATCTAAAAACTGTTTTTTCATCCATTCAATGTCTAGCAAAGAATTTCGAGAGCGGGATGGTTTAACATTGGCAAACATCACCGCATTGTTTTCCCTGAGGAACACTAAAACTTTAATTGCATCCAAGCGATATTTCGTAATAAAACGCAACCCTATCCAGTCAAAAATATCCGCAGTGACATTTTCAGCCTTGTGAAGCAGTTTAAGGGTGGCAGATTCCTGTGTTTTGCAAGGTCTGCATTGAAAATCTGCCAATTCTATATCACCCAAGAAAATACGACCTGCGTCATCTTTAGTAATGTGCTTTTCAATACGAGCGACAATTTGATGGCGAATTTCATGCTGGTAATGATCATTAAAAAAAGAACTGCAATGCGAAATGGTATGCATGATGCGAAGTAAGGAACAACTCCATAAAGCTCGAGAGGACTTGTGATTGTTGGAGGCCCACATTAATAAATGGCGGATATCTTCAGTGTTTCTAATGGTTTCTGGAATGGGAAAACTATCATCCAGCAAGGTGTTTTGCAGAAACTTTAATGCTTTTAGGCGTAGAGAAGCAATTTCCTTTTTATCAATCTCTAAATCATATCCATAACATTCCAAAAAGGCTTGAGCCTCTTCCAATGTATGGATACTTAAAGCGGGATGGTCGATGATGGATTGACCCGCAAGCACTGTTCCTAAAGAAGCCCCCTGAACATGTTCATAGATAGTGGTCATAACATTCTTCTTTGCGGGAAATTCATGGAAAACCCTTGTTATTGGTCATCTAATCATTATAGTAGGCAAATACAATTTCATCACATTGGAAGTGATTTTAGTTTACACTCTACAACCAAGTTTTTGGTTAACCTCTCTGGAATGATGACTTTATGATCAATTTACTGTTTCAAGGCCGATATGAATTATTTGCTATGCTATTGTTTTCTATCATCCTTTCATTAACCTTTCATGAGTTCGGTCATGCGATAACAGCAAAGCACTTTGGTGATGACACCGCCCAAAGAATGGGCAGACTCACTCTCAATCCATGGGTGCATATAGATTTAATGGGGTTACTCATGGTTGCAACCATCGGTTTTGGTTATGCCAAACCCGTTCCAATCAACCCAAGCAAATTTAACTCCCCCCAAGCGTCCTTATGGGTTTCGGCTGCTGGACCGGGTATGAATTTACTCCTTGCCATCATTACCTTAAATATTGGCGCTGCGGCTGTTCATTATCAAATGGATGCTTTAAATACGTCTTTTGTGATGTTTTTTTTGCAATATCTGGCGCTTATCAATCTCTTGTTAATGCTTTTCAACTTACTTCCAATCGGTCCTTTAGATGGCCATTATATTTTGCCTTATTTTATGAAGCCTCAGGCTGGATACAAATACCTACAATGGAATCAGCAATATGGAACGATGATTTTATTTGGGCTGATTGCACTGAGCTTTGTGGGGATTCCGATATTTTCGAAATTAATGGGGGTAGCTCAGTCTTTATCTCAGTATTTGATTTTTTTCTGAGGGAGAATCGGCGTTAAGGCATAAAGTAAGTTAAGTTGGCGCTAATTTTTACTTTTAGACCGAAACTAACAAACTGTAGTGGTCAACTTTTTTTGGCCACCCAATTAGAAGATTTCCAAAAAAACTTTTCTTTACTGTTCGGTGATAATCCTAAGTTATGGGATAGTATCTAGGACACCCATTTGCTTTCACTAAAAATAATCCTTGTCCAATGTTTTATGGAAGCTGGTTTGTGATAACTCGGTAAGCCGGTTTTTATCGATGTCTTCAACATGGCTATGGATTAAAATCGATTCGCCCTTTCTCAATAAAGTACCCGAACCTTTGTGGGTAAACAGCTCTTTGGCCAGATTTTGAGGTTTGGTAATGGATACGGATGCCGTTGCGGGTAGCTGATCTAAAATATCAGAAACTTGGCGGATCTTTAATTTCATTCCACCATTTAACCAGCTTTGTTGCATTAAATGGTCAAAGTCGGTGACCAGATTGACCGATGAAATGATCTCTCCTTTGTCATCCAGCAAGCCGCCAGTTTCGGTGAGAAATATAATTTTGTAGGGTTTAAGTGCTATTGCAAGCTGGTTGGTGGCGATATCTGCATTAATGTTAAGACATTGACCATTGGCAGTGGTGGCTAATGAGGAAATAATAGGAATAGCGCCGCTATCAATAGCAGACTGAATTGCGCTGAGATCAACCGCAGAGACATCTCCAACAAATCCTAGATTTGCATCCAATGACTTCGTTGCCTGAAAAACACCGCTGGTTAGAGAGGCTGTTTTAACACCCATGGCCTGTAATCGATTGGCCAACTTAAGATTTTGCTGAATAAATGTTTTACAAGCAATATTCAAAACAGCGGCGCTGGTGACTCTTTGCCCTTCGATAAACTCGCTAGCGACTCCAGCTTCTTGCAAATTCTTATTCAGTTAAGGCCTAGCTCCATGTACAACTATTGGGAACAATCCGATGCGTTCAAGAAAGGCCAGTGAAGAACAAAGGTTATCCAGATCATTATCTAAGATTGCGCCACCCACTTTAATCACGGCAAAGTGAGATTGGCCCGCATCGACAAAACGTTTTAGATATTGCTTAATTTCCTTGGGATTGGCTAAATTGGATAGGAGCTGAATGATGGTGTCTTTTATTTCTGGGTGGGAATTCGTCATATGGGTCTCATCAGTTGATAGTACTTTGTTTGTTGTGCACAAACTTAAAGTATTATGTCTTAGATAATATTAGCATAAAACAGCATGAGTTATGACAGTGATTCTAGTCTATGCCAGTCAGTTCCATCTTGAGTTGCATAAAGATGCATTAAAATTTGGAATATCACTTCACTTTATTGATGAATAGGCGTTATGCTGTAAACAAGCAATATTGATTTTTTGCCATGCAAAAATAAAAGGCCTGCCTCTCCAAAAATATCATCCTGGAGTAACAAATGTCACACACTTCCTACCCTGATTCCTACTATGCCCATTCCGCCAACTCGGCTCCTGAACGCCCCTCACTTATGGGAGAGGAAGAGACGGATGTTTGTGTTGTAGGTGCAGGTTTTACTGGCCTATCAACCGCACTTTTTTTATTAGAAAATGGATTCAAAGTCACTCTTCTGGATGCGGTCAAAGTGGGTTTTGGCGCATCTGGCCGTAATGGTGGACAGATAGTCAACAGCTATAGTCGCGACATTGATAATATCGAACGAATAGCGAGTCCTGAGCATAGCAAACTACTTGGACTAATGGCATTCGAGGGTGGACGCATTATTCGTGAACGAATAACCAAATACAATATTCAGTGTGAACTGAAAGAGGGGGGCGTTTTTGCGGCCATTACCCAAAAACAAATGGGTCATCTTGAAACACAAAAGAAATTGTGGGAGCGTTATGGACATACACAGCTAGAGCTTCTCGATAGTCAGGGTATTCGCGAAGTTGTGGCAACACAAAATTATATAGGCGGCCTGCTCGATAGAAGCGGTGGACATGTTCATCCTTTGAATCTTGCTTTGGGTGAAGCGGCAGCAGTAGAAAGCTTGGGTGGTATTATTCATGAAAATTCGGCGGTTATTAAGGTTGATCGTCGTGCCAATCCTGTGGTGCAAACCGCACATGGATTAGTTAAAGCCAAGTTTGTGGTGGTTGCAGGCAATGCCTATCTAGGCAACCTAATCCCTGAGCTCTCAGCCAAATCGATGCCCTGTGGTAGTCAGATTGTGGCTACAGAGCAACTTTCCCCAGAGCTTGCCAAAAGTCTGCTTCCACAAGATTACTGTGTTGAAGATTGCAATTATCTGCTCGACTATTTTCGGCTTTCTGGCGATAACCGATTGCTGTTTGGTGGTGGAGTCGTATATGGTGCACGCGACCCTGACGATATTGAAGCCATCATCCGTCCAAAAATGCTTAAGACCTTTCCTCAATTGGCAAATAAAAAGATTGAGTTCGCTTGGACAGGCAACTTCCTATTAACTTTGTCACGCCTGCCACAGGTTGGGCGTATCGGCGATAATATTTATTACTCGCAAGGTTGTAGTGGCCACGGAGTCACTTATACCCATTTGGCTGGTAAGGTGCTGGCCGAAGCCCTGCGCGGTAAAGCTGAGCGCTTTGATGCTTTCGCCAGTCTGCCGCATTACCCATTTCCAGGTGGTAACTTGTTTCGTATCCCTTTAACAGCAATGGGCGCTTGGTATTACTCTTTGCGCGATAAACTGGGATTTTGATGATGCGATGGTCTGTTTGTGTAAAACCAGAACCCATGAATAGATTTTGAGGTGAACTATGTCAAATGTTGATCCACCTTTAATTGGCGTGGTTGCCTGCAATCAGATGCTAGGTCAGCACAATTATAATCTGGTGGGCGAGAAATACCTGTTGGCGATTGTGAATGGTGCGGGTGGATGGCCTCTTATGTTGCCATCACTTAGCCATCAACAACCTATTCGCACCCTATTATCTTGTCTCGATGGACTTTTATTATCTGGTTCCCCTTCAAATATTGAACCTCAACATTATCGGGGTGAAGCCAGTGTCAAAGGTACGCTACATGATCCCAATCGTGATGCAACTACCTTACCCCTTATTTGCGCGGCTATCGAATCTGGACTACCCTTATTAGGTATCTGTCGTGGTTTTCAGGAAATGAATGTCGCTTTTGGCGGTACGTTACATCAGCAATTGTATGAAGTAGAGGGCTTCATTGAACACAGAGAAAACAAAAAACAAACTTTAGATGAACAATATGGTTTTTCTCATGAGATCAGTTTGGTGTCTGGTGGAATCCTACATGATGCATGGAAATGTGAGACCGCAGAAGTTAACTCGCTTCATACTCAAGGAGTGAATCAATTGGGTGATGGGCTGCGCCCAGAAGCCTATGCACCCGATGGACTAGTTGAAGCATTTTCGGTGATTGAATCAACAAAATTTGCGCTGGGTGTTCAGTGGCACCCCGAGTGGAAAGTTAAGCAAAACCCCTTTTACCAATCAATATTTAAAGCTTTTGGTGTTGCCTGTCAACGAAGAGCTGCAAGCAAAATGAGATATCATGGACAAATTAATAGCATTTTTAAAAGAAAAAAAAATAACTGAAGTCGAATGTGTCATCAGTGATATGACTGGCATAGCGCGCGGAAAGATCACCCCAGTGGATAAGTTTCTTTCCGAAAAAGGCATGCGACTACCCGAGAGTGTTTTACTTCAAACGGTAACGGGCGATTTAATTGATGAAGAAACTCGTTACGACTTGCTGGATGATGCCGAAATTGATTTTAACTGCGTTCCCGATGAAAATGCGGTTTTTCTACTGCCTTGGACGGTAGAGGCGACCGCGCAAGTCATCCATGATTGTAATGACATCATGGGAAACCCCATTGAGCTATCGCCGCGTAATGCGCTAAAGAAAGTGTTAGCGCTTTATGCAGAAAAAGGTTGGGAGCCGATTATTGCCCCAGAAATGGAGTTTTATCTCACCAGTCGTAGTGATGATCACGATTTACCCCTTAAGCCGCCATTGGGACGTTCTGGTAGACCCGAGGCTGGACGACAGTCTTTTTCGATCGATGCCGCAAATGAATATGATCCACTGTTTGAAGATATGTATGAATGGTGTGAAGCTCAAGGATTGGATATTGATACCTTAATCCATGAAGACGGGCCGGCCCAAATGGAAATTAACTTTAGCCATGGAACCCCTTTATCACTGGCTGATCAGGTCTTTGTTTTTAAACGAACCCTGCGGGAAGCCGCACTTAAACACAATGTATGCGCCACTTTTATGGCCAAACCTGTCACTGATCAGCCAGGCAGTGCTATGCATATCCATCAGAGTGTGCTTGACAAAAAAAGCGGAAAAAACATCTTTACCCAAGAAGATGGCACTGAGAGTCCATTGTTTTTTGGATATATCGGAGGGTTGCAACGATACGTGCCAGAATTAATTCCCTTAATGGCGCCCAATGTGAACTCCTTCCGTCGCTTTTTACCCGGTACTTCTGCACCAGTTAATTTGGAATGGGGCGAAGAAAATCGTACCTGCGGTTTACGCATCCCACAATCTTCCCCACAAAATCGTCGTATTGAAAATCGAATTCCTGGCGCCGATTCAAACTGTTATCTTGCGATAGCGGCGAGTTTGTTGTGTGGATATCTGGGCATGGTCGAGAAGCTAAAACCTTCCGTTCCGGTAAAGGGGAGAACCAATGAAAACCGTAGTCAAAACATGAATAATCTTCCCCTAACCTTGGAAGAAGCCTTGGCAACCATGGAGGAAAGTGATATTTGCAAAGAATACCTGGGCGAAGCCTTCACTAGAGGATTTGTGGCAGTAAAACAGGCAGAGCTCGAAAACTTCAGACGGGTTGTCAGCTCATGGGAGAGAGAATTTTTTTTGCTGAGTGTTTGATCTCAAAACATCGGTTATATAACAAATAGTTGCAGAATGAGAAGATCACATTTTTTGCCAATTGTGTAAATCAATAGACTACCTATGAGGAACATCCCTTGTTATTAAATGATCTCCAGTTATTGCGCCAACAATGTTATATCAATGGCGAGTGGCGCGATGCAGACAATAAAGAATCCACCATAATTTGCAACCCAGCCAACGCTGAAGCTATAGCCAGCGTTCCAATGATGGGTCAGACTGAAACTCAGCAAGCTATTCAGGCTGCCGAAAAAGCCTTACCAGCGTGGCGTTCACTCACTGCCAAAGAGCGTGGTGCTTTGTTGCGGTGCTGGTTTGACTTGTTGAATGAGCATGCAGATGATCTTGCCATGCTGATGACCACAGAACAGGGAAAACCGCTGGCAGAAGCAAGAGGCGAAGTAGCCTACGCCGCATCCTTTATTGAATGGTTTAGTGAAGAAGGCAAGCGTATTTACGGCGATACCATACCGGCTCATCAGCGAGATAAACGTTTAATTGTGATTAAACAACCCGTTGGAGTGACAGCGGCCATCACTCCTTGGAATTTCCCAGCGGCAATGATTACACGCAAAGCAGCGCCCGCTTTAGCTGCCGGTTGTACCATGGTGGTCAAGCCCGCACCACAAACACCATTTACCGCCCTTGCGCTTGCTGAACTTGCCCATCGTGCTGGCATTCCAGCTGGTGTGTTTAATGTGATTACGGGTGATGCTAAAACCATAGGCGATGAGTTGTGCGCCAATCCGGTGGTGCGTAAACTATCCTTCACGGGATCAACCGCTGTTGGCATCAAACTGATGGCACAATGTGCCCCCAGTTTGAAAAAATTATCCTTGGAGCTAGGTGGCAATGCACCCTTTATTGTGTTTAATGATGCCGATCTCGATGCCGCCGTAGAAGGCACGATTATCGCAAAATATCGTAATGCTGGACAAACCTGCGTTTGCGCAAATCGTTTGTATATACAAGAAGGCGTTTACGAGGCCTTCACCGAAAAACTGATTTTAGCCGTAGATAAACTTAAAGTTGGAAATGGCCTTGATGCAGGCGTGACCACTGGACCATTAATCAACAAAGATGCCGTTTTAAAAGTACAACGCCATCTGGATGATGCCATTCTAAAAGGTGCCAAAGTTGTGATCGGTGGCAAATCTCACCGCAAGGGGGGGAATTTTTTCGAGCCTACCATCATTACCAATGCCAATAGCTCCATGTTGATTGCTCGCGAGGAAACCTTTGGCCCTTTAGCCCCTTTATTCAAGTTTTCTGATATTGATGATGTGATTCGTCAGGCAAATGATACCGAATTTGGATTAGCCGCCTATTTTTATGGACGCGATATTTCCTTAGTGTGGAAAGTTGCAGAAGCCCTCGAGTACGGCATGGTGGGCGTGAATACAGGACTTATCTCCACGGAAGTCGCCCCCTTTGGCGGCGTAAAATCCTCTGGATTAGGTCGAGAAGGTTCAAAGTATGGCATTGAGGAATATTTAGAGATGAAATACATCTGTCTATCGGTTTAGGAGTGAGATCCGTATGAGCAAAGATCAAATAAGTAGCGATAAAAAGACCAACACCAATCAATCCTTGATGACACGACGTCAGGCCGCCGTCGCCAACGGCGTTGGACAAATTCACCCCATTTTTACCGAACGCGCAGAAAATGCCACTGTATGGGATGTGGAAGGTCGAGAATTTATCGACTTTGCTGGTGGCATTGCGGTGCTCAATACCGGACATCTTCATCCAAAAGTCAAAGCCGCCGTTGCAGCACAGTTAGACAACTTTTCTCATACTTGTTTTATGGTGTTGGGTTATGAAAGTTATGTGCAAGTCTGTGAAAAATTAAATGAATTAGTTCCAGGAAACTTTGCCAAAAAAACCGCCTTATTTACCAGTGGATCAGAAGCGGTAGAAAATGCAGTAAAAGTGGCCAGAGCTTATACCAAACGCGCTGGTGTTATCGCTTTTACCTCGGGTTATCATGGTCGCACAATCGCAGCCTTGGCTTTAACGGGCAAAGTAGTGCCTTACAGCAAAGGCATGGGATTGATGTCGGCCAATGTGTTTCGCGCAGAGTTCCCTTGCTCTTTGCATGGCGTTTCCGACGATGACGCCATGGTATCCATCGAGCGTATTTTTAAAAATGACGCAGAACCCTGCGATATCGCCGCCATTATTTTAGAGCCAGTACAAGGCGAAGGGGGGTTCTATGTTGCATCCCCCAAGTTTATGCAATGCTTACGCGAACTATGTGACCGAGAAGGCATCATGCTAATTGCCGATGAAGTACAAACTGGAGCAGGCCGCACCGGCACTTTTTTTGCGATGGAACAAATGGGCGTTGCCGCTGATATTACCACCTTTGCTAAATCCATCGCTGGAGGATTCCCTCTATCAGGTATCACTGGACGAGCCGAAGTCATGGATGCCATCAGCCCAGGTGGTTTAGGTGGCACTTACGGTGGAAACCCACTGGCGTGCGCCGCCGCGTTAGCCGTTATTGAAGTTTTTGAGGAAGAAAAATTATTGGAGCGAGCTAATTCTATGGGAGCATTGCTCCGATCAAGACTCGGTGAAATGCAGAATAGGCATCCACAAATTGTAGATGTCAGAGGATTGGGAGCCATGATCGCGGTGGAGCTGATGCAGGATGGAAAACCGGCGCCTCAATATTGTGCAGAGGTTTTAGCTAAAGCGCGAGATAAGGGGTTGATTTTGTTGTCTTGTGGAACTTATGGGAATGTGTTACGGATGTTGGTTCCGTTAACGGTGCCAGATGCGTTAATTGAGAAGGGGTTGGGGATTTTGGGGAAGTGTTTTGATGAGGTTTTTTCTCTTTAATTGTTGAGAATGAGCGTAGAAAATATAGAGATACCCGTGATACCTGGGTATACACCTCGGGATCTGCAAGCTGGAGTAAATTCCAGCGGCGCTCAAGGAAATTGAACCTAAGCCCATTCGTTGTCATATCTCCCAACGAAACTGAATATCAATGACCTGCTTTGTCTGATGATTGGTTGATTCTTGACGTCTAAAACCTATTTGTAGTCATTTGGAGTCCTTATCTGAAAGCGAAACAATTCTATCGAAATCTTCTATAGTCATGGGTTTAGCGAATAAAAAACCCTGAAATAGCTGGCATCCCGAAGCCAGCAGAAAGTCTCTTTGCTCTTCGTTTTCTACACCTTCGGCAACCACATCCATCTCCAAAGATTTGCTCATGGCGAGAATGGCTTTAACAATAGCCGTATCATTTACGTCGCTAGGCGTATCCTGGATAAAAGACTTATCAATTTTTAACTCCGCAAAGGGCAGCCGCTTTAAATAGGATAGAGAGGAATAGCCAGTACCAAAGTCGTCCAATGAAAACGTAACTCCGAGCGGTTTCAATTAACAGTTTATCCCCAATATCATGGCCTTCGCTATCATTAATTTTTTTGAAATAGTCAAGATCAATCATCAGCAATCCACAGAATTGCTGATGACGTTCGGACGTAATCAATGACTGGTTCATTCGATCCTGAAGCAGGCGACGGTTTGGTAAATGCGTCAACGGGTCGAAGTTTGCTAACTCCAGAATTTGATCCTCGGCCAACTTCTTGTCGGTAATGTCTAGCACACTGACTCGAAGGCCTAAATATGCACCGTTGGGGGCGAACACTTGATGGGATGTGTGATTTATCCAGCGCAGTTCTCCATTTTTTCGGTGAATGCGCAAATTAATTGAGAATACGTCATTCTTGTTATGAGCAAGGTACTGACTTACATGACGCTCCCATAGATGTGTATCTTGTTCATGAATGATGAGATTACATAACGCTGGGTTGCGTTCAAATTCCTCTGCAGTATATCCAGTGATTCGCAAGACGGAAGGCGTCATATAAATGACGTTACCATTGGGCGCGAGCCAATATTCCCAGTTGTATGTCCAGTCCATCATGGTCTTGAGGGTAACTTCACTTTCAGCGAGAGACTGTTGAGCCTCTCGATGCAAGGTGATGTCTTTATTTACCTCAACTATAGCCGTCAGGTTTCCTGTATAATCATGATAGGCGGTCCATTGACTCTCAACCAGAATCTTATTGCCGTTTTTAGTGAAATGAAGTAATTCACCAATCCATATTTGTTTGCTGAGAAGTTCATTCTTAATGTTTTCAAACGACAGTGTTGATACGGTTTTCAGGAGTTCATAAATGACTTTTCCAAGCGCCTCGGTTTCGGTCCAACCATATAAGGTCTCAGCACCCTGATTCCAAAAAATGATGCGATCGTCTGAATCTCGGGCAATAATGGGAGCCGCTTTGGCCAGTAAGTTAGACTTCCACTCCAGTTTCTCGGTGTGCTCGCGAATGCGTTCACCTGCTTCTTTAAGTGAAGTAATGTCAACATAATTAACGACAACACCAGCAATTGTTCCGTGAGCATCTTTGTAGGGTAGTACTCGGCGCATGAACCAATGGTGATTGTTATCACGAATATTATCGACACTGGCAACCTTTTTGTGCAACAACACGGCACTACAGTCCTGAATGAGTAGTGGATCATTAACCAGTCTGACTAGATCATCGATATGACGCCCAATATCGTTATCGATAAGCTTCATTAAAGAGGTCATGGCTGGGGAATAGCGACGTATTTTTAGTTGTGCGTCAAGCATTAAGGTGGCTGTCTCTGAACTCCTTAATAAGTTGTAGAGATCTGCATTAAGCAAATCGCTTTCGGTATTTTTAGCTTCCAAGTTGGAATTGCTGGTTGTCAACTCTTCATTTAACGATTGCAGCTCTTCTTTAGAACTTTCGAGTTCTTCATTAGCCGACTGCAACTCCTCGTTCATGGCCATCACTTCTTCGTTGGCCGACCGCATTTCTTCACTGGTCGCTCTAGACTGTTCAATGGTGCGTTGCATGTCCAGTTGGGTATATGTCCCTTTCTCCTGAATCATTCTATTTTATAAACTAATTGGTTTATTTATTTGTGGCGAATTTCCTACGTTAGACTCAGCCTTAGGATCTTGGAGAAACAGCTCTTTTGCTTTACACTGAGGCATGTTCAGTTATTTGAGTAAATATCATGTTAAATCCAAAATTAATTGATGAACTTGCGAGCAAACTCTCTCAAGCGGTCCCTCAAGGGGTTAAAGATTTCCATCAAGAAACGGAAAAGCATTTTCGTAGTATTTTGCAAGCGGGCTTGGGAAAACTCGATTTAGTCACTCGTGACGAATTTGATGCTCAGGTTCGAGTTTTAGCACGAACGCGCGAAAAGTTAGAAGCTTTAGAAAAATTAGTACAGCAATTAGAATCAAGCTCTGTTTCGGACAAGACTCAATCATCCGCCAGTTAGTCTTAACACATTCGCCAAGGAAGGCCTTATGAATTTATCTCTTATCCATTCCCGTGCAGTTTGTGGTATTCGCGCCCCAGAAGTCACTGTTGAGGTTCATCTTTCAAATGGACTCCCTTCATTAAGTATTGTGGGCTTACCCGAAGCTGCGGTGAGGGAAAGTAAAGATCGGGTACGTAGTGCCTTACTCAACACCCAATTTGAATTTCCTCCAAGGCGTATCACCATTAATTTAGCGCCAGCCGATCTCCCTAAAGAAGGAGGACGCTTTGATCTACCCATTGCGATTGGCGTATTAGCCGCTTCAGGACAACTCTCATCATTAAAGATCCCCTTGTCCGAATTTGAATTCGTGGGGGAGCTGGCTCTTTCTGGTGATATACGTTCCGTCAAAGGTATTTTACCCCAAGCTATCGCCGCCAAAAAAGCGCATAAAATACTGGTGTTGCCTTATGAAAATCTACAAGAAGCACAGCGAGTTGAAGGGTTAAACTGTATTCCAGCCTCACATTTACTGAGATTGATAGACCACTTAAAACAAGGTTATCAACCAGAACTCGATCCATTACCCATATCGGAGTTGCCAGATCCTGTGTCGAAACTATTAGATATTAAAGATGTGATCGGTCAGCACCAAGCCAAACGTGCCCTAGAAATCGCAGCGGCAGGCGCTCATAATGTGATATTTATTGGTCCACCGGGAACGGGAAAAACCATGCTGGCTTCAAGGTTGTCTGGGATTTTGCCAGCCATGACAGAAGAGGAGGCCTTAGAAGCGGCAGCCATCGCCTCGGTAGCAGGTCATCATATTGACGATCAACAATGGAAAACAAGACCTTTTAGAAATCCCCATCATACGGCATCTTCAGTCGCTCTAGTCGGTGGAGGCAGTTATCCTCGCCCAGGGGAAGTTTCTTTAGCCCATCAAGGTGTATTATTTTTAGATGAGTTACCCGAGTTTGATCGCAAAGTACTTGAAGTGTTACGCGAGCCTTTAGAATCGGGAACCGTCACTATTTCGCGAGCAGCTCGGCAAGAAAACTTCCCCGCAAAATTTCAACTGGTGGCAGCCATGAATCCTTGTCCTTGCGGATATTATGGTTCTAACCGCAAAGCTTGTCGTTGCTCACCCGATCAAATTAGGCGCTATTTAGGTAAACTTTCCGCACCTTTTGTTGACCGAATCGATCTGCATGTTGAAGTGCCTGCCCTTGCCAAAGGTGAGTTATCACAAACAGCACCCCCAACCGAAAATTCAAATCAGGTTAGGCAAAGAGTGGAATGGGTGCGGCAAAAACAACTGGCCAGAAATGGCGTTTACAATGCAAGTATGGACTCTATGATGATGAAATCCTGTTGCCATTTATCAAAAGATGATAGTGATTTTTTAGAAAACGCCATCGATCGTTTAGGCTTATCTGCCAGAGCGTACTATCGAATACTTAAAGTGGCACGTACCCTTGCGGATCTGGCCAAACAGGATAATATTTCAAAAAACCATATTGCAGAAGCAATTAGTTATAGACGCCTGGAACGATTATTGGCCATAATGCCTTAAACCATAGCTTATGCATTATCAATACAAAATCATCCAAAGGAGGGAATTATCACCATGAAATCTGCTATCTATTTTTTAATCATGCTACTCAGTGCTTGCGCTACTCAAAAAAGTACTGTGCAGTCCCAAAACAATAATGCCCAATCTTTTGATCAAATGTTAGAGTTAGGGATTCAAAATATATACACCCATAGTCCACGTACTGCCATTAACTCCTATTTTGAACCCATGATTGCACAATGTTTAAAAAAATACCCACATGATCAAAAAGTCTATGCCACGCGCTCACTAGAAGAGTCTTTATTTTATATGGCTCATAGTGCGGCAAATAATGAAAATGCGATTGTAGTCGAACCCTTTTGTGCCGATGCACATTTTTTCAAAGCATTCTCTTTGGTTGAACTGAATGAATTCGATGAAGCCAAAGCGGAATATCTTAAAGCTTTAGAAATGTCTCCAGAAAACTCTATATATCGCTCGGAACTGGGAAATGTTTATCAATCACTCAAAGACTGGGATAATGCCCTGAAAACATTTACAAAAGCTGAGGAAAGCGCTCAATCTTGGTCTCCTGATCCACAAAAAGATAAGGAACTGGCTAGAGCCAAGCGAGGAATAGCTTTTAGCTTAACAGAACTAGGAAAATTAGATGAAGCCGATAAAAAATACCAAGAATGTTTAACCATAGATAAAGATGATCAGAAAGCCAAAGATGAACTTCAATATATTCAAAGTTTACGTTGAACTATCGAACAATTAACCTTAGGGATATTTTTTATTCTGGATACTGATCAAATTTTGGCGCAGCTTGTCCTTCTTCATACCAACAGGGCTTGTCTTCCCAAAAAATATTGGCTAAGGGTTTAATTTGTGGATCGCCATTTAGATATCCTGCGGGGATCAACAGCAAACTACCATCACGACTTACGAAGGGAACTTGAGATCCACATTCTGTACAAAAACAATTACTGAAACGAAGTGCCTGGGGTAAATCAAATCGCTTAATGTATTCTTTTCCTGAATGCCATTCTATCTTGTCGGGTGTGGTGAAAATTAATGACGCAAATGCTGATCCCGATTTTTTTTGACAACGGTTACAATAGCATTGATAAAATCGTTGGAATGGACCAAAGACGGTACTTGAAACCTTTCCACATAAACAACTTCCACTCCCTTGTATTTGCTTTGACATATTTCCAATTTCCCCAATAATTTTACTGACCAGCGATTGTATTGATACCAGTCTTAAATTTATAAATTTGAAATGGCGCATGTTGTTTTTGCCCCAACACACCAATAACCTGATGCAAGCTAGAACAACTCACATACAGCCAATCATCCTCACCAAAACTAAATCCATCAGGCCAACGTAGTTTTTTGTCCTTTAACAGGGTTTTCATTTTTCCTTGAGGGCTCATGCGAATAATAGCAGAGTGCTCTATATCTGAAAGATAAATGTTTCCAGACGCATCGGTTGTCATCCCATCGGTCATGGTTTTGCTACTAACACTTTCTATAAAGGGTTCTAAATCGCTATCGGCCAACGTTTGATTAGAAATTTTGTCCCGAGGAATGCGATATAATTTATCTCCTGAAAATGGTGCATAATATAACCACTGATCGTCACGACTTAAAGTAATTCCATCTACACCTGGATTAATACTAAACAATCCATAGGCCGTCATTTCTCGATCTTGTACAACCGGCACATAGGGCGCTGCTTTAGTTGTTGTGTGAGATTCTAATCTTTTCCATGCCACATTTTTTTCTATATCGTAAACAATAATGCCAGGTTTTTTATTAAACAACCCATCATCACTGATATAGATAAACTTGCTATCTCTTGAAATATTAAAATCATTCGCATGGGACATAAAACCAAATTCAGTTTTAGAAAAATAATATCGAGTTAGAAATTTATTCTCATTGAGATCATATTCCACTAAACGAGTCGGTTTATTATCTAAAATCCACAAATGATTTTTGCTATCAATACGAATTGAATAAGCATTTTGGATGAGATCCAGATGAGCCTCTTGATAAGCTTTTTTAGATGGCCATGACGTGGCTTTTCCATTCACTAACTTGGCCAAATTATAAGGGGGCTTGCCTTCTGGATGAAAAGTAAAATAGACATCGCCATCATCCGTCACTGCAAGATTTGCTGGCGGGTAGTCTAAATCCGCAACAAGTTTTAGATTATCTATCGAATATTTTGGTGTCGTACTACGATCTGGGAAATGTGCAGATTCTACAAAAAAAACACGCATGAATCCTATAAAAATGAATAATAGAGAAATTAATATAAGGGAGAATAGTTTTTTATTTTTTGAACGCATTGATTATCCAAATGGTATTTTTTATTTAAACAGTTAATCAAAAAAGTGAAAATGTCTCCACTCTTTTTTCAACCTTGTTTGCTTTAAATTTTGTTGGCACTCTACTGCTCCTAGGAGCCTATCCGAGAATAGCGATCGTAGCGAGGGCAAGCTTGTTTGAGTCAGATTTTTCGATGGATTGAGGCGAATAGTCGCTCTATTTAACGAAATTCATCGGGAAATCCGGCCAAACGGGCTTGGCCGCAGTAGATCAGTCTATTCCTGGACAGGCTCCTAGGAACTGGTCGCTGCTGCTAACCAGGTTCCAGAGCCACTAAGAATTGAAGACTATCCATGGATTTGATAGTACTGGACATGATGCTTGAGATCCCATTCATTGTTTGGCTCATCAAAGAGAAAGTCCCAGAGAAGGCCAGAAGCTAAATGTCCAAAGCGTGACAAATACCGCTTCTACTCCAGAAAAAAACAGAATAACTTCCAGTGCTTATAGGATGATTTTAAACCTTTCATCTTGAATGGTATAACTTATAAATCTAGTTCGTCCAATAAATCATTATCCACCTTGGATTGATGCTCCATGTCATTCGCAATACTATTAAGAATGGTATCTGGATCAAACTCTTCTTCTTCCATCTCTGCTAATTTAATAAATTCTGTTTTATCCATGGCCATTTCAAGATAGAAAATATGATGGTTACGAGTGGAAAAGGAAACCTTTCTCATTTGCGCTCTATCCAAGGTTGTGCCAATTGACACCACCACCTGCTTATTGATAGTCAACATCTTTGGTTGGTTTTGGGTGATATTGGTCTGGAGTGTTTTGCGCACTTTGTTAATAAAATCACCTAAAATTTGATTCATCAATTCAGAATGGATGTCTCCCACTTCGTCAGAAGTATGAGATATTGCTAGTTCATCCTTGGGCATCCCCATTTTCAGCATATAATTTTGATAAATCTCTATAGCCGCCTGAGCGCTAAAATTAGCAATCACCAACCCCGAAAAACCCCCATCAAACAGCACAAAACACCCCAAATCTGGACTTAGACTGGTTTTATTGATTTTTTGAACCATGGGAGAGAAGCTTATTCCGCTATCACTTGCCACATTTAACACATTAACGACGGAATTGCATAGCATCAAGAGAATTTCATCAGTTGAAACTTTTTCGATCTTACTCATCTATCCATCCCTCAGTATTTTTAGTTCGTCATATATCTGCTAAGTATAGACAGTTTCTCAAAAGATAAAGGTGATTTTCAGGTCTATCTTTAGGAAATATGACCCCAATAGCGCCTTATTGTAGTTTACAATGAAGATGATTCCCTGAAAATTATATACATCATCAAGGTGGCCTCCCAATAAAACGAACCGAAGCCGCCGTGAAATTCATCGGGATATTCATTATTCATTGGACATTATTCATTGGACACCCATTTCTTTTTTTAACAATCTGGGGTATTTTGTCAAAAAAGAAATGGGTGTCCCAAGATGCCATCCCCAAGATGAACATTCCAAGATGAACACCAAGATGAACACCAAGATGAACAAAATCCAACAAAATAAACCCTGTGTTGAAGTCTTATGAGTGTATTATCTCAAACCAAAGATAAGATTTTGTATTTGTTGAAAAGTCGAGGGGGATGCACTTCTCAGTTTCTAGCTAAGGAGCTGGAACTCACTAGCATGGGCGCTCGACAGCAATTATTAAAGTTAACAGAGGCTGGTCAAATTACCAGTTTTTTAAAAAGTGAAGGGATTGGACGGCCTAAACGTTATTGGTACTTAACGCAAAAAGGCCAAGCCAATTTTCCAGATAGACATGCAGATTTAACCTTAGAACTCATTGAGTCGGTCAAAATTTTATTTGGAGAAACCGGCCTGGAAAAGCTAGTGAAGGGTAGAGAAAGCAAATCCTTGGATCGTTATCTCAATGCTGTGCAGTCGGTTAAAGGCCTAACGGATAAAGTGAATGCTCTCGCTCATATTCGTACAGAAGAAGGCTATATGACTGAAGTACAATCTGTGGGTGAGAACTTTATGTTATTAGAAAATCATTGCCCAATTTGGGCCACAGCTAAACAATGTCAAAGCTTTTGTCGATCAGAATTAGCGATGTTTCAGCAAGTGTTAGGTGACATGGTTCAAGTCGAAAGAACCGAGCATCGAATTGCAGGTGCAAGACGCTGTGCCTATAAGATATCACCTAAAATAGGTAATAATGAATGAGATCAATTTTTCGAAATATTCTTGGGTTGGTGGTGTTAACCATTTTGTGGGTAAACACCTTGTTTTGGTGTACTCCCTTAATCATAGTGTCCATTTTTAAATTTATACTGCCTATTCCTGAGTGGACAAAAAATATTAACAAGTTATTAATATTTTTTGGTCAATCTTGGATCAGCGTGAACAGCTGGTTAGTGGAGAATATTTCAGGTGTCCAAATAGACACAAACGCTTTTGATAACTTGAACTATCAGTCTTCATATATGGTGGTGGCTAATCATCAAAGCTATGCGGATATTATTATTCTCCAAAAAATATTTAATCATCGAATTCCATTTTTGAAGTTTTTTCTTAAAAAACAATTATTTTGGGTACCCTTTTTGGGTCTTGCCTGGTGGGCATTAGACTTCCCCTTTATGCAACGTCATAGCAAAGAATATTTAAAAAAACATCCAGAAGAAGCTGGCAAAGATCTGATTGCTACCAAAAAAGCCTGTGAGAAATTTAAAACCATGCCTGTCGCCGTGATGAACTTTACCGAAGGCACTCGTTTTAGAGTGGAAAAAAAGGCTAAACAACATTCTCCTTATGTCAATCTTTTAAAACCTAAGGCGGGTGGATTGGGTTATGTATTAACCATCTTGGATGAACAAATTGAAAAAGTGGTGGATGTGTCCATTTCTTATTCAGGAAAAACGCCTGGTATCATTGGCTTTTTGGGTGGAAAATTAAAAAACATTCCCGTGAAAGTACGAGTTTTAGATATTCCTCAGCCAGTTAAAAATAATTATATTGAGAATAAAGAGTGTCGCGTTGCCACACAGCAATGGTTGAATGTCATTTGGCAGGAAAAGGATCTTTGGTTGCAGCAGCATCTGAAGACTAATCTTTAACCAAAAGCATTCTCCAGATAAAAATCTCTTGCCGATGCTAATTGGTTTTCATTAAAAACGGCGATCCCATTTTCGCTGAGTAGTTTGGCTGTGATTCCTTGGCCTTGAATCAATATGCCCTCAAAATCCCCATTATAAATTTTTTGATTGCCACAGGAAGGGCTTTTAGACTTTAAGATGGCCATGATCACCTGATGTTGCTTGGCGAGTTGGAGAGCCTTTTCGGCGCCTTGCTGGAAAAAAGTGCTAAGGTTTTTTCCATCTTCTGTCCAAGCTTGTCTTTGTACATTGAGTTCGGCTTTTGCGCGGGGTGTGGCAAGTCCCCCTAAAACCTCGGGGCAGAGTGGCACCAAAAGATTTTGTTGTTGCCAATACAAAATTTGCTGAGATTTAATATCCAGAAGTTTGGCGTCATATCTCACTCTTTCACCTAAGAGGCAGGCGCTGATTAATATTTTAGGTGAATCGGTACGAGTGTATTGTTTGGGAGCATTGAAGGGCTTCATGGACTGGTGGCTGCTTCTAAAAAGATGAGGTTATCCATCGCCTGTTGCTGACTGCTTCCACAAACGGATTCCATGGCTTTAAAATCTGAGCAGACTTTCGGGCGCGTGGGCTGATTGAAAAGCTCACAGCTATTTTCGTTAGTGAGGTGTAAGCAGCGAACTCCTGCGGGTTTTCCATGGGGCATTTTAGGTGATACAGATGAAATAGATGGCGCGATACAGCATGCGCCACAACCCATACGACATTGCATTTTATTGGATGCTCTCATAGGTTTTCAATAAGGGGTTTGGAATATTGAGGGGAATTCTCAGGGAGGAGACGCCCCGTTGGCTTTTGGGTAAACGTCCAGCCCTAATGTTGACTTGAAGCGCAGGAAAAAGTAATTGTGGGTAGGGTAGTTCTTTATCTCTCGTCTCTCTGATGGAGAGGTATTCTTGTTCGCTAGGCGGTGTCTTCAAATGAATGTTATGGGTTTTTTCATCGCAATCTAATTTAAAGATCTCATTCACTGTTTGTTGTACCTCAACAATTCTCTGGCCTATGGCAATCTCAATGTTAGCCTCAGGGTTTTGAGTCAAGCGTTGATGGCGCAGATAAGTTACACTGGATAAGTGATCGGCATGAGCATGAGTCTCTAAAAGCCATTTAACTCGGAGTTGCTTTGCGGCAATGGTTTCAAGGATTTCATTTGCTTGGTTTGTCTCAATAACGTCAGAATGAGCGGAGAAATTTAATACAGGATCAATAATAGCGGCATCCAAGCGAATAGAATCATGCATTAGGTAGCTAAAGGTATGGGTAATTTTATCGTAAAATGATTCAATGGTATATGGCATATAAATTCTTCAAGTGAGCTAAACTAGCAAATAGTAGAGATTATGGTATAAGATCATGGCATATTTTGGAAAGAGTGATATACCTGTGTTCAAAAAGCTTTTTCTATCCTTCTATTTTTGCAGAGAAACCGCTCTATGTCCAAAACAGTTCTGTACCCTGGTACTTTTGATCCGCTTACATTGGGGCATGTAGACTTAATCAAAAGAGCAAGTGTTTTATTTGATACGGTTATTTTAGGCGTTGCTGAAAGTGCAGGTAAAAATCCTGTTTTTTCGTTGGAAGAAAGAGTGGATCTTTGCCAGAAAGTCCTGAATGCGAACAATATTGCCAATTGTAACGTCTTCGGTTTTTCAGGCTTGTTGGTTGATTTTGCCAATAAGGTGAATGCCGACGCCTTAATCCGAGGGATTCGTGCAGTGTCAGATTTTGAATATGAATGCCAACTGGCTCATATGAATCGCCGTTTGAACCCTAGAGTGGAAAGTGTCTTTTTGATGCCATCGGAACAATATGCCTTTGTTTCCTCTTCTTTAGTGCGAGAAATTGCTGCTTTACAAGGTAAAGTCAGTGATTTTGTCCATCCTTTGGTGGAAAAGGCGCTTTTAGCTAAATTCAGCGCCTGAGTCATCTTCTTCCGAGAAAAATTGGGTTGTGCTTTCTTTAAACGGTTCTAACGGGATAGTGACAATGGTTTCTAACCCACCCTCGGCACGATTTTGCATTTTCACGCTCCCTTGGTGCATTTCTGCAATGCGACGGACAATGGCTAAACCTAAACCGCTGCCATTACCACCCCGTGCTTCATCTCCCCGTTTAAAAGGTTCGAACAGCTCTTCAAGCTTTGACTCTTCAATGCCATCACCTTCATCGTAAATATTTAAAATGAGGGTTTTATGCTGGACACGGGTAGAAACCCAAACTCGCCCTGTACTATATTTAAGAGAGTTTTGAATTAAATTTCCAACTAAACGTTTAAAGCCCAGTGCTCGAATTTTCATTTTGGGAACTGGCGTGAGCTCTAATTGTAATCTTGAGGGTGCATTCGCAGAGTCAGCGACTTGCTCTATAAGTAAATTGACTTCTTGCCAAGTACAGGGTTCTTCACGGCCATGTCTCACATAGGAGATAAATTGCTGGATAATGGCATCCATATCTTCGGTATCACGAATAATACCTTCTCGTATATCTGCTTCAGACTCAGGCAGGAATTCCGATGCCAAGCGGATCCGTGTGATAGGTGTGCGTAGGTCGTGGGACACGCCCGCTAATAGGAGTGTTCTATCGGCCTCTAACTGATGCACATCACGGGCCATTTTATTAAAGGCTCGAGTCAGTCCAATCATTTCTGAAGCGCCTTCTTCTCTCAGATCACCGGGGACATCTCCTCTACCCACCTCTCTTGCGGCAAATTGCAGGCGACGGATAGGACGGCTAATTTGGCGTGTAAATGCCCAGCCGCCCACAACAGAAAGGATACTAATCACAGATAAATAAATTAATAAGCGTATCGGAAACTTATGCTCAAATTGTGCCAAAGGCAATCTAACCCAAGTATCTTCAAAACCCGGCGCTTTAACCCAAGCAAAGGTTTCAACGTCTTCTTCCAGTTTGACTTCTGTGGGGGAGCCGAGAGCGGCACTCATTTCTTCCGAAATGTTTTCATAATAGGTGGCGCGTTTTAAGCCTGGCAAGTTGCTTTCATTGCCCTTAAAGACTTTGATACCCGTGGTATCAGCAAAAGCGATACTGACCTCTTCAGGGATTTCTTTTTCTAAATCCATAAAAACCACTCTCACCTGCGAGGCGAGGAGGTGAACCACCTGATGCCAATGGGGTTTAATTATATAAAAGGAGACGGAATAAAAGGAAATGGTTTGGTTAATGATCAATAAGGTGGCAATCAACAAGGCAATGCGACTAAAAATGGTTCTGGGTAACAGTTGCATAGTTGTTTTAACCTTGAAGTCCTAATGGCAAATGGAGCTGAGTGAAGCGCCTGTGTAATTTGACTGAGAGTCCACCTCGGAGGGAAACTCTCAGAACAAACAATATCTCTAGTTGTCGCCACCGTCAGGAACAAAAACATACCCAACACCCCATACGGTTTGAATATAACGAGGGTTAGTCGCATCTAATTCAACTAAACGGCGTAATCTTGAAACCTGTACGTCAATGCTGCGTTCTAAGGCACTATAATCTCGACCGCGAGCCAAGTTCATTAACTTATCTCGTGATAAAGGTTTTCTTGGATTTGTCACCAGAGCTTTGAGGACTGCAAATTCGCCACTTGTTAGGCTAATGGCTTCGCCATTCTTACTCATCTCTCTAGTGGCTAAATTGAGTTTAAATCCGCCAAACTCTACATTTTTTTCTTCTGCACTGGGTGCGCCAGGAATGTTTTTGACTTCGCGACGTAGAACGGCTTTAACTCGAGCCAATAATTCACGGGGATTGAAGGGTTTTGCAAGGTAGTCGTCTGCGCCAAGTTCTAAACCAATGATCCTATCCACTTCATCGCCCTTGGCGGTGAGCATGATAATAGGTATTTTACTGCCTTCAGAACGTAAACGCTTGCAAATGGTCAGTCCATCTTCACCTGGCAGCATGAGATCCAATACCATCAGGTTATAGTTTTCACGCTCCATCAGACGATTCATATGATCGCTATCTGAAGCAGTTCGTACATAAAAACCTTGTTCTCTTAGATAACGTTCAAGTAAATTTCTTAAACGTAAATCATCATCAACAACAAGAATTTTGGACTGTTGCTCGTTCATGTTTAATATCTTCAAGTCCCCGTAATAAGGATAATATTACACGATTTTTAACTTTGTGTATTCTTTAAAAAACTATTCGCTTTTGACAGCTGCCCTGCTCAAGGTTAGATTGGTAGGTATTGGATACTAAAAAGAGCTTACCCCTTGAAATTACTCTTAATATACAACCCTGCTGCAGGTGGAGGAAAAGCCAAGAAATTCATCAATCCCATGATGCAATATTTTGTACAAAAGGGTTTCAATGTGGTGTTGAAATTAACAACCTGTAAACGCCATGCCACACAATTAACGCAAGAGGCCGATTTTAGTCAATATCAAGGCGTGGTTGCTTCGGGCGGTGATGGAACCCTCTTTGAGGTTGTGAATGGTTACTTACGCAACACTTCTCTGCAAGATATTTATGCTAAAAAACCACCCTTGGGTATTGTGCCCAACGGTACAGGCAATGCTTTTTCTAAAGAACTAGGGTTAACGGGCGTTTGTTGGCAAAAAGCCATTGATATTATCGCGTTAAATCATCGAAAAAAAATAGATGTGGGGGTGTTTCGCACAGAAAATGAGGTGCATTATTTTTTAAATATGCTGGGATTTGGCTTTGTTTCAGAGGTAAATAAAGCTTCAATTCGATTGAAGTTTCTCGGCCCTTATGCTTATTTTCTAGCGGTATTCCAACGATTGTTAGGATTAAAGACTTATCAATTACAATTGACTATCGACAATCAGCTCGTAGAAAGAGACAATGTTTTTTTAGAGGTGGCCAATAGCCGCTACACTGGCGATAACTTTCTCATGGCGCCAGATGCTCAAATTGATGATGGCTATTTAGATCTTGTGTTACTGAATAAAGCCTCGAGGACCAAAATTTTGAAACTATTCCCAACAATATTTACTGGAAAGCATGTGGATTATCCTGAAATAGAAGTTTTTAAAGCAAAAAAAATACGCATACAAACAGTCCCACCGCAGATTTTAACACCAGATGGCGAACTATTTGGAAAAACGCCTGTTGAAATTGATTGTATTTCCAAAGCATTAGAGGTGTTTTGGCGATGAGACCTATTATTGTCGCTTATCAATGGTTAATTGGTGGCACACTCTTTTTTGTATTTTTGATGAGCTCATTTTTACTCACTTTTATTCTACCGTTAAGACTGTTAGATGTTTATGTAAAAGGGATGTTGAGATTTATTATTCGAGTCTTATTTATTCGAGTAAAAATTGAAGGTGTCGAACATTTAGAACCGGGTAAAAGCTACTTATTTTTGCCCAATCATGTCAGTTTTTTAGATATCCCCTTATTTGGCGGTTATATCCCCAGATTCCTTAGAGGAGTTGAAGCCGATCGGCAGCATAAATGGCCAGTCTACGGCTGGGCAATGAAACGTTTGGGGAATATCACCATCGACAGAAGCAGCGCACAGTCCTCCATGAAGTCCTTACAAAAAGCGGCAGACTATATCAAAAATGATTGTTCAATTATTTTATTCCCAGAAGGCGGGAGAACTTCAGATGGTTCATTGCGCCCTTTCAAAAAGCTACCCTTTCTTATGGCAAAGCAGGCTCAGTGCGATATAGTCCCTATTGCTATGAAAGGAATGTTTGAGGTCAACCGCAAAAATACCTTGTCAGTGACCGCTGGCACTATCCATTTATATTTTGGAAAGCCTATTACAGCTGATGTCATTGCAAAAATGAAAGTGACCGAGCTGAGAGATATGGTCAGGGAACAAATAGAGAAAAAATTAACGGATAAAATGATCTAATAAACTCGCAGTAAAACTGGGTCTCAGATAAAAGCCTCGAGGAAGCGTCATCATTTTTCTGCCTTCAGGGCCTATAGCTTGGGTTAATGCCTTGGCATTGGCGGCTTTGGGGCGTAACTGTAACACTTCTCCTTGATGGGCGCTGATGGTTTCAACTTGCCCCAGTGCGATGGTTTCCATGATTTCGGTAAAATCTCGGTGTAATTGTTGGTATTGATGTTCACTAGGTTTCCAA
>Ga0210032_1000399_pt1 | contig 33922 bp, 28 predicted proteins | sample CryGeyCG2114_250_2_FD_185458 | JGI IMG/M metagenome (GOLD analysis project Ga0210032, IMG submission 185458) | Groundwater microbial communities from aquifer - Crystal Geyser CG13_big_fil_rev_8/21/14_2.50 (SPAdes) (version 2) | ecosystem: Environmental > Aquatic > Deep subsurface > Groundwater ... | reverse complement strand
GTTTGAGCTGACAAATAATGTATCACGTGCAAGTGCAGCTGAGTTAGCTGAAGTTGCTGCATAGTTAAATCCACAACCATTACCGCCATTGATGAATGAGTTAGGGAATTCAGAGCTGTCACCTAAGTTAGTTGGGCAACGATCATCATGGAAAAGTCCTTGATATGTGCCTGTAGCATGATCATATGCCCAGAAAGAGCCAGGGAAACCAAAGCTACTGAAACCTTGGTTTGTAAATGAACGATCAGCGTTTAATAACTCTTTACGCTCAAAATGGTCAAGTACATAAGTAATGTTACCTTTACCAGAAGTCACACCACCACTTAAAGAGAATGCAGATGCATCCGCACCTTCTTGAGTTGGACGTTCAGCAGTAACACTCATCACCAAACCATCAAAATCTTTACGTAAGATAATGTTGATTACACCAGCAACTGCGTCAGAACCGTAAATTGCAGATGCGCCATCACGCAAAACTTCAATACGCTCAACAGCAGCAATTGGAATCAAGTTTAGGTTTTGAGCACCGCCACCACCAAACGCTGGAGATGAAGGCGCACGTTTACCGTCGATCAGAATTAGAGTTCTTGAAGAACCTAATCCACGTAAACTGACTGCAGCATTACCCACTGCGCCCCCAGCCACACCTGAACGCTCACGGAATGAACCAAAGCTGTTGAATGTAGATTGACGTAGTACGTCAGCAACCGAATTATCACCAGATGCATCAATATCAGCGCGGTCAATTACGGTGATGGGCGAAGGACCTTCCACATCAACACGCTTAATGCGTGAACCCGTAATTACAATTTTTTCGTCGTCGTTTTTCTTTTCGTCTGCTGCGAAAGCTGGAGCTGCTACAAAAGTTGCAGCCATACCAGTTGCCAATGCGTAACGCACTGCTTTTGCAACTAAATTATTTTGAGTACCCAAGGTTTTTCTCCCAGTTTATTTTTGAGGTCAAAAGCCTGCTTTTGTCGTTTTAATTATTATGTAAAAATCAACAAAAACACGTTTCTCGGCCATGCGGCCTAATCTGTCGATACCGATAATACCTATAATCAGCCAACTAGGTCAATATTTTTTTAAAACTATTGTTTATTATTGGTACGACAAGTTACCACCGAACCCTAAATTTCACAAAATTGTTCTATTTCGTGAAATCTTGAGGTATGCGCATAGGTATATTTAGAATTTTTCCATTTTGGAACATCAATAAAGCCTATATTTGTTTTACAACGCTAAATATTTTTGTATGTCTGTTAGATGGCTTTGGTAATTCCTCCATCTCTCTTGTGATGTTTTATAAATAGATTGTCTGACTTGCCAATGGCTAAAAGTATTCACAATTCGCTTATTATTTACAAAATCTAAACACTCAGCCTCCCAATTCAATTGACAATAGCGAAGCATTTTTTTTATCTCTGCTTCTTGGTTAGAAAGTACATCCTCGTATCTAACCTCATGTATTTGTTTTGGAAAAACCTGTTTCCAGTGAGACATCAATCTTTTCATCTGGTTGTAATAATGTGCTATATCAGGCAAATGATGGCTATAAGAGTTTCCACTGACAAAATCCTGAAAATAAATACTAAGGCAATTATCTAAAGCATTCCTTGTGGTATAGATTATTTTTATCTGTGGAAAAATCAACTTTGCTAATCCAATTTGTAGGAAATTTGCGGGGTATTTGTCTATGACAAAAGGATGATTTCCACCAAGCTGTTTCAGTAAATCTAAATATTTCTCTCTTATTTGTATCAATTCACTGTGTGAATGGATATTGTTTTCACTTAAAAGCGGGATTAGTTTTTGGAATGGGAGCCATTTTGGTACATCTTGTGCAAAAAAGGTTAATTCACCTGCCCCGTAGACTTGAGAATGGGCGCTTATCATTTGTTCACAAAGACTGGTCCCAGAACGAGGAAGGCCAACTATCCAGCAAGGTGTGATAGAAGTCTCGATGATTACTTCATTATTAAACAACTCCTTTGGAAACAGTGCAATCAATTGAGAAATATACTTTTCCCATTTATTTGGGTCATAACTTTTATCCATGGATTTTTTTATCGCATTACCTTGGTGATAATATTCCATTGCAGTTTCGTATTCCGCACAATCATCGTAAGCTTTGCCCAAACCAAAACTCAAACGCACCTGATCCGTTAAATTATCAGCACAAGCTAAGCGATTCTTTAATAAAGCAATAATTGGATCATCTTTATACTTTATTTTTCTGGTATGGCACAGTTGTTGGTAAGCATCTCCAAATTCAGGATCGAGTTCAATGCTTTTTAAAAAACTCTTTTCCGAATGAGTAAACTTCCCCATAACTTGGTAGATCATACCGAGCCCATAATGTGCTGTGGCATTTTTAGGATCTAGGGCTATAACTTGCTGATAGAGATCCATTGCTTGAGATTCACGATGGGACTGGGCCAGTGATGATGCCAATAAGCACTGAGCTTGGCTTTTGTCATAGACACCTAAGGAAAGAGCATATTGGAAACACTCTACTGCCTGTGAGTGCAATCCCAGCTCTTGCAAAGCCCTTCCAAGCAGGCATTGTCCATCAGCGAAATTAGGTTGTAATTCAATTAAATTCTCAAAAAAAAATCGAGCCTTAACAAAATCCGCAACGCCTAGGCTTAATTGTCCTGCCTCATAATAAAAAAGTGTTAAATATTGTTTCCCTAAACTCAGTTTTTCGAGAGACTCTAAAAGAGCCTTTGCAGGCTCTATTTTGTTAAGCATCCGAAAAACCCTTAATAGTTTCAGACTAATCAAAGCATTCTTGGGGTTTTGGATGTTTAGTTGCTGATATATTGCTAGAGCAAGATCCCATTGTTTAGACTTTTCATAATTGATGCCTTGATTCAACAGTGTTTGTAATGAATTCATTGCTTGTCCATTATATCTGCAGCACTAATTGACTTTCACAGTGTTTCTGGTTAAATCTGTACAGGGATTGATGACCACAGAAACGCCCATGAGCTGACGATTTTCATTGTAAAAATCAACGACTATTGGCAATTCAAAACCTTCATTCAAAGCTAATTGTTGGAATTTTTGTGCCTTTTGAGAGTTAAAGCAAGCACCATAAAGATCTTGAATTCTGTCAAGATTTCCTCGAATCAAGTCCTCTGAATAAGTCAAATAATTCAACTTGTCAACACAAGACAGTTGGGCTTTAGATTTAAATAACTCAACCACATAATTCATTGTGGTCAATAAAAATGTCGGATCTTCACTGCTTTGTACCCGTTGATCCAATGTTGCCAAGGCTGAATTTAAACTTTCACGCCATTTCTCAGCGGTGGGGTTATATTTAAGTTTTTCTCTTTTTTCAGGTGTGTTAGCATCCCCTATAACACGGATTAAGGACCGCGCTACAGAAAATAATTGAGTTTCCTCAAAAATAAGTTTAGCTTGTTCAATTTCATCTCTGGACGTGCGCATAATAATTGAGTCTTGATGATGCATAATGAAGCAAAGTCGCCCTTTATCTTTAACCACTCTCTTTAACTCACCCATCGTAGACTCTAGGGGGGTATACTCTAAAGAATACTGTCCAACGATTAATTCAAAGCAATCATTTTCAAAAGGAAGTTTAGCAGCCGAAATTCCCCCTTGAAAATGAATGTAATCCAATAGTTTTTGAAGTTCTGGATGTTTTTTTGTCGCTGAAACAGGGTCTATTTTTGCCAAATCAATGGCATGAATGTTAAACTGAATACCACGTTTTTTGGCGACATCTGCAGCAATAAAAGCGACAGCTCCGTTTCCAGTACCAATATCTAATATATTGCTACCATCTTGTAGTTGAGAAAACTGTAATTTCCAAAATTCAGCAATAGCTCCCTCATAATTCCCCGAAAATGCATTTGTCAAAGAATGAATATTACCGTTTGACCAATATTGGTCCCATTGAAACCCTTTTTGTAAATTTACTTCTGTTGACATAATTTAATTCCAATGACAAGTTTATTGTTTAATGTAGGTCATATTAAATTTGGTTGTTGTTTGGGATATAGTTATATTTAACCATTTGATCCCTATGGATATCTATAATTTTTTGAATTTGCGCTTCGCTAAGCACCTCACGCCATTGATTTTTTCTTCCTTGATTAAAAAACGTGCTGGCGTTTTCGTGTTTTTCAACAAATCCCCGTTTTTTCTCTTGAGATTTTAGCTGAGTGAATGAGGCGTTTTTTATTGCCTTTTTGAGCCGAGCAGGGTCTTTTTTAGCACCAATAAATTTCTCTACTTTTCTGAACACCTTGCTTGGTTTCTCAAGCATATCCTCATATCTTAAAACTAAACAATATGGATTAGGTGTTTGAGTCCAACTTTTTACATGCAAGGACCAAGATGTGACTATTTGGGGGACGTTCTCAAGCTCATTTGGTGTCCCCATAAGCTCTTCAGCCATATATTCAATGGCTTGATCGATTGAATATCCAAAATATTTAGACATCGAAACACAGACATCTAGTGGATTTCTTACTATATATATAGCGCCATAACTCACCGCCATATTATGAAGCGCATGACCTTCAAAGTCCCCAAAAAAATTATGCGTTTTTACAAAAACAGATGTGTTGGTTTGCGATGCAATGTCTTGATGAACCAAAGTGCGTAACGCACATATCTCTGAAGTAGATAAATGTGTCGTATTTCGATCTTCTGATAGATATTTGTTGTAATATATTGATTTTGACTCTGCAACTGAAATTTCATGCAGTTGATTAATATCAACTGCATGATCGGCATTTTGAAGATAATTTTCAATAAATACCCGCATCCAAGTATTTCCAGATTTAGGATATGAGGCAATCCAAATAATATTTCCCATAAAAATTTCGCTAGTTTATAAATAATTGAACATTTCAATCAAGGGTTTTGAGAACGAAATTGTACCATACAAGTTTCAAATCCTCATAACCAGACGAAAACATATTTGAAATTAAGCGTATCCTTATAGTCCGTCTGATAAGCCAGGCTGCAATTTTTGATACGGAACTGAAGCTAACTGAGTTTGATAATGACGCCAGCGATGTATAGATTTCTGGTAGATGGGTTGTTTGGCCTGCCAAATACTAGCAGTTCTGACAAAATGCTCCTCATTTGCACCATTTTTAGCATCAACCAACTGCTGAAGCCTGGGCTCTTTAAGAATAAGGGCAATTTCATTTAGCTTATCAAGTGTATTTACCACTATTTGTTCATAATCAACATCGATAATCTGATACTGAGTATTAGATTTCCAAAAACTCATCAGATTTTGATATTGGTAGATAAACTCCACTATATTTTCTAGGTTATAACTGAACTTCATATTAGGGTGTGCAAAATGCTGAAAATAACAAGAAACTAGAATGTCCAATGGGTTTCTCTGACTATGAATAAAAAGAGCATCAGGAAAAAGCCGTTGAATTAAACCGACATGAACAAAGTTGAGTGGGTTTTTATCGATTATCCATCTTGTTGTAGTTTTGGCTTTTTGACAATTCCTGAGCAATTGCTGATGATAATAGTGGCGGTATTGCGCTAAATTAACGGACAGTTCTAGTTTAGGAGAATAAAAGATATCGGGAGATTCTTTATTTGAGCACTGAGCTAATATCCTATCAATACAATCAAGCTCACCGGCAGTCTCCACGCTCTCTAATCGGCATAATTCCCTTTCCAACAAAGTTGTTCCAGAACGCGGCATTCCAATAATAAATATAGGCTTTACTAGAGATGGATGAGAATAGTGTTCTATATTTTGAGAAGATGCAAAATGCTGCATAATCAAGTCGATGTTATGGTTCCATTTTTGTGCATCCCATTTGCCTTGTATTTCAGTTTGAAGATTATTGGCTATTTGATAGGCAGACCATGCCATTTCAAAATTTTGTTTATCATCCGCTATTTTGCCTAAAGCAAAATGAGCACAGGACTTAGCCTCAGCTCTTGTTGTAAGACTCAACTGTTTTAATATCAGCTGTTCAGAGGAAATATCTTGTAGGTTATGAAATTTCTTGCTGCTTGCTAATCCAACATACGCACCATCTAAATTAGGATTAAGTTGAACAGCCTTCTTAAAATATTGGTGCGAGCAGTCGAATTCTCCAAGATATTGGTAGCAATTTGCAAGATCATTCATGAGCATTGAGTTTTGAGGTGACCGTTCTTCAGCTTTTTTAAGATAACCCAATGATAACTGGTATTGTTGGGCTTCCATAAAGAATATACCAGACTGGATCAACAAGTCTGAATCTTGGTTATAAATATTCAACATTTGATCAAGGGCGTTTTTTGCTTCTTGAAAACGATTGGCCTCCCTTAGATATTGAGCAAAAATAATAAATGATTGCTGGGAGGGTTGTGGTACCAGTAATGACCGTTTGAAATACGCTTCTGCTTTCTCAAGTTGCCCAAGTTGCAAAGCGCAAATCCCTATATAATGAGATAGTTGTGGTTCTCTATTTCCTTTCTTTTCTAAAAGTTCGAACCATTTCAACGCCTGTTGATTTAATTGTTGACTCAACAGCCATAATCCAAACTGAACTTTTTCTAGATCCGAAGACCTTGATAATTGCTGAAAAGCAGAAAGAAAATGATTATTTTTTGAATAGCCGAGGGCTAAATTCCAACTTTTGGGTATTTCTTGAGGCATATTTGTTGAAGCTAGCGAAAGATGACAAAGTCCATTTATACCCTAATCTCCATCATTAATCATCAAAATTTGCAGTATCACCCTTTTGCTAGTTTAATCTTGAATATCTTTAAAAGCACGATGCAATGAAAATTTATCTGATGTCACAAAGGTCTCTAAATCTCGCATTCTGTTTTCTAAGTGGTCAAATTTTGTTTGTACTCGGCTCATGCTTTGTTCGGTAAAACTGCCCTTTCTCCAAACATCTTGAACGTTGGGACGGTTATAATGGGCTTCACTTGACTCTGAAGCACCAGGCTTAGTAGCGGTTGAATATTTATTATTTTCGTTGACTGGTTTGGGATCAAGCAACCAGCAAGCCACAAAGTAGATAATGATGATTCCACCACCACCGCCGAGTAACAATATACTGACAGCAACAACTCTAACAACCCAAGTTTCTACATCAAAATATTCTGCTATGCCTGCACAGACCCCACATATTTTCTTATTTTGAGGTATCTTATACAATTTACCTCTGCGTTTTTTGGAATAGTCATTATCTGTCATAACGTTTTCTCCAATCGGGTGTCTCATGATCAAGAATAGACTCTAATGTGCTAATACGTTGTTCCATCTTATCAGCAATATGATCCAGCTCCGCCAATTTTTTATAATCGGCTTCGCTCATCCCTGTTTGTTTCTTGCCGATGGTTCGATAATGCATGATGATCCAAATAGGTGCGACAATCACCATAAAAACGATAATGGGAGCAATTAATATGTCGTTCATAATTAATATGTCGTTCATAATTTATGCCTTCTCTTTGGCAGTCGCTTGAGTTGTTGACTCTTTCACTTGAGCGCTAGACTTTGCCGGATTCATCTTTAGTTTCAGCGCCGCAAGTTCTTTATCCAACTGTTCTTCGGTTTCTAAACTCGAAATTTCATCCGCCAATGAACCTTTGCGGCCCAGACCTTGAGATTCAATGGTTGCATCAATTTCATCCAACTTTCTTTCAAATCGTTCAAACTTTGCACTGGTTTCAGCGCCTGTGGCTTTAATAATATGCTCACGCACTTTCACTCGTGATTCTGCAGCGTTGTGTCTCATTACCATCGCTTTTTGGCGTGCTCTAGCATCATTCAACTTATCTTGTAATGTAGTAATCTCATTGGTCAATTTATTGAGGGTGTCATCTAAGCGTTGCGCCTCTTTTGTCATAGATTCAGAAGCTTCTAGGCTTTTCTTTTTTTCAACTAAAGCCGCTCTTGCTAAATCTTCTCTGGATTTTCTAACCGCCAACTCGGCTTTTGCCTCCCAATCATTGGCTTCAAATTGATACCGTTCAATATGTCGGCTTAATTCCTTACGCTCTGCAATCGTTCTTGCAGAAGTGGTTCTCACTTCAACCAAGGTATCTTCCATTTCTTGGATGATTAAACGGATCATTTTATCAGGATCTTCCGCTTTATCTAAAATGGCATTGAAATTGGCACTGACTATATCGGCAAATCTTGTAAAAACACTCATTTTTTTCTCCTGGTTCTCAAAGTAACCTTAAATTATGCATTCATTTAACTGTTTAAATTAACTGACTAAAACGATCAAAAGATGTACCACTGAACTTGCTACTCCAATAGGTGATGCAGTTTGCTCTTGGTTTAACACATCAACCCATTCAGAGCCTGCTGCACCCATACAAATTGTCAAAGTGGCAAACAAGCCCAAAGTCATACTCATAAAGGCTCTGGATTGTTTGATGCTGAATAATTTGCGTTTAATGGTTTCCACTTTATATTCTCCGTTTTTGATGCTTAGTCTGCTTTCAGTGAAACAATTTCGACTGTTTGATAACTTTGTTATTCAGGAAATGTGCCAACATTTTATTTTACATTAACCTACTGTTTATTCGCATATTTTTTAAAAGAAATGTTTTTTTATCTATTGGGATTCTGTACAATATACTAAATATTGGTCAATCACACTAAATGGGCAGATCCCTTTGAGCACTCCTCCAGTTACTGATAATCTCATCGGAGAAAGTCCCAACTTCCTCAATTGCTTAGAACATGTTTCGTTTGCGGCTCCTTTAAACAAACCCTTATTGGTAGTGGGTGAACGCGGTACCGGTAAAGAACTCATTGCCACTCGAATTCATTTTTTATCCAAACGTTGGGATCAACCTTTTATTAAAATGAACTGTGCCGCAATCAATGAAAACTTATTAGAAACCGAGTTGTTTGGACATGAATCTGGCGCATTCACGGGTGCGGCCAAACGCCATCAAGGTCGATTTGAGCAAGCCCATAAGGGCACTTTATTTTTAGATGAATTGGCTAATTCTAGCTTAAGGATCCAAGAAAAACTATTAAGAGTCATCGAATATGGTGAGTTTGAACGCGTGGGAGGAAGTCAAACAATTAAAGTCGATGTGCGACTCATTGCAGCCACCAATGAACATTTACCCCAATTAGCTGCCGAAGGTCACTTTAGAGCCGATCTGTTAGACAGATTAGCCTTTGATGTAATTACCATTCCATCCTTAGCTCATCGCCAAGAAGATATCCCTATCCTATCAGAACATTTTGCGATCGGCATGACCCGTGAATTAAAAAGAGAGTATTTCGCTGGTTTTTCCAGACGAGCCATGCAACAACTAAGTGAATATCCATGGCCAGGAAATGTGAGAGAACTTAAAAATGTGATTGAACGTAATATTTATCTCTCTTCGGAAGATAAAGAAATTAATTTCATTCAATTCGACCCTTTTAACTCGCCATTCTCCCCCCGCTCTAAAATAGGCTCAAGTCAACATCAAAAAGTAGAAACTTCGGCTATATCCGCTGGAAATCAACCCCTTGCCGTTTCAGTAACAACACCAGACTTCCCCTTAGATTTGAAACAACATATCCAAGACTATGAAATCAATTTATTAAAAAAAGCTCTAGAAAAGAGTCAGTTTAATCAGAAAAAAACCGCAGATATCTTAGGGCTCACCTATCATCAATTAAGAGGGTACCTAAAAAAATATGAACTTTTATAGTATTTTTCTTATATACTAAAGGCAGATAAAGCCATGGTTCTCATCAATTGAAAACTCAATTACCTTTTTGTTCTCTAACAAACAACAGCTATCTAAATAAGTCCATTGTTATTCTAATGGCTTGTTTGTTAAGTGATTGTAGCAACCAAAACAGCCTTAGTCTCAGAGAGAAAAGCGTCGTTTATTGTTCAGAAGCAAGTCCTGCGACTTTTAATCCTCAGCAATCAACCACTAGCATTAGTTCAGATGCCAGCGCTAAGCTGTTATTTGACACATTGGTAGAATCTGAAACGGATGCAAAGGAGATCAAACCAGCCTTAGCTCTTTCATGGACAGTCTCTCAAGACCAACTTCATTATGTGATGGATCTTCGACCTCATGTACAATTTGGGTCAAACAAACTATTTACACCCACCAGAGATTTTAACGCCGATGACGTTATCTTCACCTTTAATCGTCAAAGAGACACCCAACACCCTTTTCATGCAGTGGGCACAGGCCATTATCCTTTTTTCTATGCCAATAATCTGGATTACATTATCAAAGATTTGAAAAAGATAACGCCGTTGCAAGTGGAGTTTATTCTTAAAAAACCAACGCCTGGCTTTTTGGGACTGTTAGCCATGGATTTTTCTTCGATTCAATCGCAAGAATATGCACAAAATCTTTTGCAGAATAAATCATCATTTGATTTATTTCCCATTGGAACTGGACCTTTTCAACTAGAACGTTATGAAACAGATACTTTCATTCGTTATCATGCAAAAACCAACTATTGGCGTAAAGCCCCGGAAATACAAACCCTTGTTTTTGCGATTACCCAAGAACCATCCCTCAGGCTGGCCAGATTACTCACAGGGGAATGCGACATTATGGCTCAACCTCTTCCCAGCCAAAGTCAGATTATTGAATCACATAAAGATCTTACATTAGATCGCCAACCCAGCTTCAATGTGGCCTATTGGGCATTCAACACCTTACGCCCTCCCTTTAATCAACTTAAAGTCAGACAGGCATTAAGTTACGCTATTTCTCGCCATGCCATTATTAACTCGGTTTATAATAATGCGGCGATTATTGCCAAAAGCCCTCTACCTCCAAATATGTTTGGGGCAACAACACCGCTACCCTTTATCCAACAGGATAGAGAAAAGTCTAAAGCATTATTAAAAGAAGCTGCTTGGGATCCAGATTTTGTGGTCGATATTTGGGCTATGCCTGTTCAACGTCCTTATAATCCCGATGCCAAAAAAATGGCTGAACTTATGCACCATGACCTTGCTGCAGTTGGTGTTAAAAGTCGCATTATCACATATAAGTGGGAAGTGTTTTTGGATAAGGTCAGTAAAGGCCAACATCAAACTGTGTTATTAGGTTGGAGAGCAGACAATGGTGAACCGGATGATTTTTTGACCCCACTTTTAAGCTGTAATGGGCGCATGAATGGAACCAATCGAGCATTTTGGTGCGATCAGGAATTTGACCATTTTATCGATCAAGCCAGACAAGCACCCAAAGAACAAAAATTACAGCTCTATAAAGAAGCCCAAGATCGATTCAAAAGTCAATTACCTTGGCTGCCTATTGCTCATGCAGAACAACTAATAGCTTATAGAAAAAATATCCAACACTTAACATTCACTAAAACTGGTGGGATCAATTTTTCACAGATCTCTAAATCCAAAGAGAAAGAATAGGCTGACTCATGTTATTCATGTCTAAACAATTTATACGCCTATTGGTGATGCTTTTGGGGATCACCTTACTAGATTTTATTTTTTTTGAGTTAGCTCAATCATCCAATACACTCATCCCCGTTTCTCCCTTAGAGTATTTATCAAGCTATCAACAATTTTTATTTCAAATGTTCCAAGGAGATTTTGGCACTATACATCCGAGTAACGAAGCCATCCTGCAACAATTTTTCATCAAACTTCCTGCATCATTGGAATTAATTATTCCCTCTATATTAATCGCATGGTTAGTTGGTGTTCCCTTAGCTGTTATGGCCGTAAAAAAACCTTTAGGTTGGGTTGACAGAATCGTACAATTTTTAGGCTCTCTCATTTACTCTTTGCCTGTTTTCTGGTGGGGATTAATATTGCTTATTATTTTTTCAACGGGATTAGAATGGTTTCCTGTTGGCGGCCGTTTGGATTACATCTATGATATTCAAACCCAAACTGGCTCTGCATTAATTGATACTCTATTAAGCACTCAAAGCTATGCCAATGAAGCATTCTTTGATGCACTTTCCAGAACATTTCTGCCCATTTTGACTTTAGCCATGCTGCCAACGGCTTACATCACTCTCCAAATTAGAAGTCATTTAGAAGAGACGCTTCAATATGATTATATGAAATCAGCTAAGGCGCGTGGAATGAGCCACAGCAGAATTATTTGGTTACACGGTTTACCCAATGCCATACAACCTGTTTTAAACTCAATGAGCCTACAATTTTCAATGCTTATTACCAGCACAATTATCGTTGAGTTTATTTACTCCTGGCCCGGACTAGGCCATTGGTTTCTAGTTTTAGTACAAAGACAAGATTATTTGGCCTTAAGAGGTGCATTAATGCTGATTGCTTCAGCGATATTATTGGCAAACACTGTGACCGATATACTGAAGTATTGGAGTAATCCTAGGTTACAAAGATGAAGACAACATTCAGGAATTAGTCATGGCACTGTATATTGATCGCTTCGGTGAAGCTAAAATAATCCACCCTTTCCAAGGGTTATGGCATTTATACAAACTCAACAATGCAGCTATGTTTGGTTTATTAATATTGAGCATTGTGGTCATCGTGCTTATTTTGACCCCCGTATTTGCCCCCTATGAAGCAGATAGACAGTTCATTAATGCCCTATTTTCTCCACCCTCTTGGGCTAAAAATGGTCATATAGAATATTTATTTGGTACAGATGAATTAGGAAGGGATATTTTCAGTCGCGTACTGATTGGTGGCCGCACCACAATCTCTAGTGCGATGTTAGTGATTTTGATGGCCTCAAGCGTTGGTGTCACTTTGAGTTTGCTTGGTACCTCCATAGGCGGTTGGCTAGATAAAAGCATTAGTTGGTTTTTTGAACTTTTGCTAACATTTCCTTCTTTAATTACCTCTTTGTTAGTCGTGGCTTTGCTAGGGCCAGGATTATTCAACGCCGTGATTGCGGTTGCAATCGCGATGATACCGCTTTTTTATACGACCACAAGAAGTGAGACCCTAAATCAAATGAGGCAACCCTATTTTGCTGCAGCGCAACTGGATGGGGCGAAAGGATTGAGACTACTCACCTCTACCCTTATACCCAATATTTCTAATCCAATTTTCATCCAATTTAGTCTAAGTTTATCATCAGCTATCTTAGAAATTGCCACTTTAGGCTTCCTTGGATTTGGTGCTCAATCACCGCAAACGGAATGGGGAACTATTTTAGGGGAATCTCGAGCTTATAGTTATCAGGCTCCCTGGGTGATATGGTTACCTGGATTAAGTATGTTTTTGACTTTGTTTGCAATAAAGCTGGTCACAGATGGGGTGAGAGAAACCTTAGAATATGATCAACAACTTAAATAGGAAACAGCATCAACATGCCTTTATTGCAAATTGAAGAACTCAATGTCTCCTTTCCTGGTTTAAATGGTGAAATTCGTGCCGTTTCAAATAGTTCATTATCTATTGAAGCTGGAGAAATTAGAGGAATTATCGGTGAATCAGGCTCTGGAAAAAGTGTATTTGCTCAAGCCTTATTAGGTTTGCTCTCACCCACTGCTAAAGTCAGTTATGACTATTTTTCTTTCGATAATCAATTAATCACCCCTGGTAATCAGCACATTGTCACTCAAGGATCTTCGATTATATTTCAAGATCCAGACAATAGCCTCAACCCATCAAAAACTATCGGTAACCAATTACATGAATCTTTATACCTACACCATCCCCACGCATCAAAAGACTTTCTCAAAGAACAGGCTTTAAGTTTACTACAGGATGTGGGGCTCAGCTCTCCCGAGTCCTTACTGGGCCTTTACCCTCACCAATTTGCGGCAGGTGTCAACCAACGAATTATGATAGCTTTAGCTTTGGCTTGTTCACCCAAATTACTCATTGCCGATGAAGCTACAACCAATTTGGATATGACCATTCAATCTCAAATTTTAGAGTTATTGACAAGACTCAGTCAAGAAAGAGGTATGGCGGTGTTAACCATCACTCACGATTTTTCTATTCTCACAGAAACAACAGATACCACCAGTGTGATGTATTGCGGCTATATTTTAGAAACAAGCTCTACGGAGACCCTTCTAACACATCCCAAACATCCTTACACACGGGCTTTGGTCAATAGCATACCTCAACTAGGATTAGTCAAAAAATCACGAACTCATCTCTATGCGCTTCCTGGCTCAGTACCCCCAGCAGATAAAATTCCAGTGGGTTGTCCTCTAGGGCCAAGATGTCCTAGAGCAGGACGAGAATGTGTTAAATTACCAGAAATGACCCACAAAGATAATCATCATTTTCGCTGTCATTTTCCTATTGAATTTAATCTTTGGGAGGATCAACGATGAGTGGCCCCATCTTAGTGACTTCAGGATTGTCTAAGTCATTTCAAAGCTCTCGAGGTTTGTTTAAAAAACCATTAACCGTACAAGCTATCAACAATATCTCTTTCACACTCGGGCAGGCAGAAACATTATCTGTAGTCGGAGAGACCGGCAGTGGAAGAACCACCTTAGCGCATATTTTGGCTGGTATTAATTACCCCGATCAAGGCATGTTGCTTTATAAAGGCAAACCCGTCAGTTATTTGCAGAAAAAAGATGAAGAACTGCTTCATAAAAAACTACGCCTTATCTTTCAAAACCCTGGAAGAACATTAAACCCCAAAGCACCCGTTTATAAAACTTTAATTGAACCCTTACATAACAACCCTGATGTCCCCCAACACGAATACCGTAAAAGAATTAATCAAATTCTTGAAAAAGTTGGTTTAAGACCAGAACAAAGTCACTGGCTACCTCATATGTTTTCAGGGGGACAACGTCAAAGAATTGCAATTGCTCGAGCTTTGGTTTCAAGCCCGGAAATCATTATTGCCGATGAGCCTTTATCGGCATTAGATGTTTCGGTTCAAGCACAAATCATCAATCTGATGCTCGATTTGCAGCAAAAAGAAGGTGTTAGCTATGTTTTTATCTCGCACAATCTTGGGGTAGTACAACACATTAGCGATAAAGTTCTGGTGATGTTTGGAGGACAACTCATGGAATATGGACACATCGATGATGTTTTTAACCGTCCAGGTCATCCATATACCCGAGCACTACTCGCGAGTGTGCCTGGTCTTAAACGTAATGCATTGAAGCAATGGCGACAAACCCAAAAAATATTAACCAAATCTATCGACACTCATTTGGGCTGCCCTTATGTAAGTCGTTGCCCTGTCGCTACAGAACAATGCCACCACGAAAATCCAGAGCATACACCAGTGGATCAACAAATTGTTTCATGTCATCATGCGGGAAACATATAAGCTGCCATGGTCTGATCTGTAAAATTGACAGCTATGCTAGAATAGACTCAAAATTTGTATTAAGATTTTTCTGTTTAATTAAGTTTCAATTAAACTATTTCCAAACTAACCAAAGGATTCAAAAATGGGCTTCCTCCAAAATAAAAAAATTCTCATCGTCGGTTTAGCCAGTAAGTTATCCATCGCTGGTGGTGTTGCTGAGGCAATGCACAGAGAAGGTGCGGAACTCGCATTTAACTACCAAAATGAAAAGCTCAAGTCTCGTGTTGAAGATATGGCCAAAGCTTGGGGTTCAGAACTGACCTTTCCTTGTGATTTAGGAGATGATCAAAGCATTGAAGATATGTTCACATCATTAGCTAAACATTGGGATGGAATAGACTGTATCGTTCATTCAGCTGCATTTGCACCCGCAGATCAACTCGATGGTGATTATCTTGATTGCGTCACCAGAGATGGTTCCAGGATTGCTCATGATATTAGCTCGTACAGCTTCGCCGCTCTGGCAAAAGCCGGTCGACCTATGATGCGTGGACGCGGTGGAGCAGTGATTACCATGAGTTATCTTGGTGCAGAAAGAGCGCTACCTAACTACAATATTATGGGCGTTGCCAAAGCTTCTCTTGAAGCCAATGTTCGCTATATTGCAGCAAGCCTGGGTAAAGAGGGCATACGTTGTAATGCTATTTCTGCTGGCCCTATCAGAACCCTAGCAGCTTCTGGCGTTAAGAATTTTCGAAAAATGCTTAGCTACTATGAAAGCATGACGCCTTTACACAGAAACATCACCATCCAAGATGTAGGTAATGCTGCGGCATTTTTATGTTCTGACTTAGCCGCTGGTATTACAGGTGAAGTGGTACATGTGGATAATGGTTTTTCAATTACTGCTATGCCAGATTCTGAACTAGCTTAAAAATCCACAATCAACATGCAACAAAAAAGGCGCCTTTAAAGCGCCTTTTTTGTGAGCTGAAATCTCAAGATTAGTCTTTAAGGTTAACCGTTATTAATAGGGAAACGCTCGATTTTTGCATTTTCTTTTAACCAAGCCTGGAAAGCCGCTTCTTCTAAATTCGTCTTTAATCTAGATAAACGATCTTCCACTTGCTTTCTTTGTTCAGCTGTAGCCTGTGTTGGATCTCCCATGGTCACTTTTTCAAGTTTGATAATAGCGAATCCTTGGTTCGTCTCTTGTCCCGTATAGTTAGGCTGCTCAGATGCAGGTTTTTCCATCAAAAACAATCGAGTACGGATGTCCGAAGGAATTTTAGCATCCGTTCTTTTTACTTGTTCAAAACTTACCCACTCAGCCTTAACTGTTGACGGCAATAAGGCTAAAACCTCTTGTTCGGCTTTATTCTGCTTCAACCCAGCCACAACCTTTGTAGCTAAATCAACGAGTCGCTTCTTGGCAGTTTCAGTTATCACCGCTTGTTCCACAGAGGTTTTAACCTGCTCAAGGCTTTGGGTATAACTGTCTGTATGCTTTTTCAAACGCAACACTAATGCATGGCTTTTATCAATATTAATTACATCGCTATTGAAGTTATTACCTAAAACCTGATCAGAGAACGCGGCTTCTATCACCATTGGATTGGTAAAAACGCCCATACCACCTGTTTTAGAGAATGGTTCTGACACCTGAACTGTTAAACCCAATTCTTGTGCAACCTCTTTCAAAGAATCACTATACTCAAACGCCTTTTCTGTCATTTGGCTTTTCTTATCAGAGAAGAGCAATTCTAATTGGGATTTTTTAAGTGCATCAACGACCTTATCTTTCACATCATCTAGAGTTGCTTCTTTCGCCTGATGTATCTCTGTTAATTTAATCAGGTGCAAACCAAACTGACTACGAACGATCTCAGAAACATCACCCACTTTTTGCAGAGCGAAGGTGGCTTTTTCAAACTCAGGATCCATCACTTTTTTTCCAAAGAATCCTAGATCTCCTCCGTTTTCTGCTGAAACAGTGTCATCAGATTGTTTTTTTGCAACTTCAGCAAAATCAGCACCTTCCATGATTTGTCTCTGGATAGCTTTTAACTTTTGCATCGCTTTAGTCGCCTCATCTTCTTTCGCATCACTCGCCAGATTAATTAATATATGCGAAGCTTTTCTCTGCTCTGGCGTAGAATAATCTGCCAGATGCTGTTCAAAATAAGTTTTTACTTCAGCGTCTGCGGGATGAATTTGACTTTTTAAACTCTCAGTAGAAAGATCAATATACTCTACACTCACTTTTTCAGGTATTAGATATTGCCCTAAATGAGTTTCGTAATAATGATTGATTTTTTCAGCACCTTCATCGCCAGACAAGTCGACTTCTGCTTGTAAAGGTAATGCAGATAGTTGCAGGTAAGCACCCGTGCGTGTTTCATCTGACAGTTTCAAATATTGATCGATTTCAGACTTTAAAACAAACTCTGAATCAGATAGCGTTTTCAATTGATTAAACTCTTTCTCACTTCTTAGAGATTGCTCATATTCCTTTTGGCTATAACCAACTCGACTCAGAAGATTTCTGAAAGTATCCGCATCATATTTACCATCTTTTTGGAATTGGGGTGTTTGTCTGATCTGCTCATAAATAATGGCATCACTGACATATAATCCCAAGTCTTTCGAAGCCTGAGTCAGCAATTTACTTGTAATAAGATGCTCGACAACCGATTGTTTAAACTGGTTAAGCGCTTGTTCGTTACTAAAAAATTTTTCAAATTGTTCACCAAAACGGTTTTTTTCTTGCTGATAGCGTCGATTAAAATCGACTACAGAAATTTCCTCTCCGTTTACCAAGGCAACGTTATTTGCATTTGGACTGGTAAAATAATTACTGACGCCAGCAAATACAAAAGATGCCATAATCAGCGCACCCACAACTTTTGCCCAAGGTCCTTTGACCCCTTCTCTGAATTTTTCTAACATGAATATAATTTCTTTTATGAATGATTAACAATCCCCAATAAAGGTTCCATTGGGTAATAATTGCGAATACTATATAAATTGAAAGGGCGCCCTACAAAGGAACGCCCAAAATTTGGCGGAGTGGACGGGACTCGAACCCGCGACCCCCGGCGTGACAGGCCGGTATTCTAACCAACTGAACTACCACTCCATAAAACTTTCCACATCAGTCTCGCTTGAAATGGAAACCAAGGCTATCTATAAATATAAACCCTGGTTATTTTTTAGTTTACGGCGTCCTTTAATGCTTTTCCTGCTTTAAAACTAGGTACTTTAGCCGCTTTAATTTGAATGGCTTCGCCAGTTTGTGGGTTGCGACCAGTTCTAGCAGCACGATCTTTGACACAAAATGTACCAAAACCCACTAAAGAAACTTGATCACCTTTACGCATAGTTTCTGTAATACCATCGATCATGCTATCTAATGCACGACCTGCAGCAGCTTTGGAAATATCTGCACCTGATGCAATGACATCGATAAGTTCCGACTTATTCATTCAACTTCCCCTATATTTTAGTTATGATTATAATTTGAATATTTTACGGTTTTTAGTTTTTGTTAGGTTGAATCATTTGGATATGAAAATCGCAGGATTCATTGGCTCTAACAACTACCAGGAACACTTTATACAATTGCCTGAAACCGCTGTCAAGCCTAGAGTCTACACAATTCAACTATTCCAAGAATAAAACAAATAATCAGTCATTATTTGTTCAATTCAGACAAAACTCTGTACCCAAGTATCATTTGCTCAAAAAGCCTCTTCGCCTCATTTCTCACTCAATGATGAGGCTGTTCAGGTTTGCTTTGCACTGGATGAGCAATCACTTTCTCAGGTACAGAAGCAAACTCTAAGGGTTTTGGACTTTCTACCAAAGCTAACTCCACCACTTCCTCAATCCATTTTACAGGAATAATGGTTAAATTTTTCTTTACATTTGCAGGGATCTCTTTTAAATCACGCTCATTTTCTTTGGGGATTAAAATCGTTTTAAGGCCGGCTCTAAGCGCAGCCAATAGTTTTTCTTTCAAGCCACCAATAGGTAGTACTTCGCCTCTCAGGGTGATCTCACCTGTCATACCTATCTCTTTACGCACGGCAATACCTGTACAAGCAGAGATCAAAGCAGTACACATGCCTATACCGGCACTTGGTCCATCTTTGGGCGTAGCGCCCTCTGGGACGTGTACATGTATATCCTTTGTTGTATAAAAATCTTCTTCAATACCTAAAGCGGGGGCTCTTGAACGGACAACGGTCAAGGCAGCCTTTATTGATTCTTGCATCACTTCACCTAAGCTACCCGTGAAAGTTGTTCTTCCTTTTCCTGAAGTGGTCACAACTTCAATGGTAAGTAATTCTCCCCCCACTTCGGTCCAAGCGAGGCCATTTACTTGCCCAACCTGGTCTTCTTGATTCATTTTTCCGTAGTCATAACGTCGAACGCCCAAATAAACCTCTAAATTATCACCATTAACAATCACTTTTTTGGTCTTTTTCGCAGGATTTAAAGCAATATCTTTAACCACTTTTCGACAAATTTTATTCACTTCTCGCTCTAAACTTCTCACGCCAGCTTCACGCGTATAATATCGTACAATATCTCTTAATGCTGTTTCATCTATTTTAAGCTCAGACGGCTTCACTCCGTTATTTTTCTCTTGCTTAGGCACTAAATACTGCTGTGCAATATTTACCTTTTCATCCTCTGTATAGCCACTTAACCGAATAACTTCCATACGATCGAGTAAAGCTGCAGGGATATTCAAAGAATTAGCAGTTGCCACAAACATGACATCGGACAAATCATAATCGACTTCTAAATAGTGATCATTGAAGCTTGAGTTTTGCTCAGAATCGAGCACCTCTAAAAGTGCAGAACCTGGATCACCTCGCATATCCATCCCCATTTTATCCACTTCATCTAATAAAAATAACGGATTTTTGACACCTACTTTAGCCATTTTTTGAATGATTTTACCTGGCAATGCGCCAATGTAGGTTTTTCTATGTCCACGGATCTCTGCTTCATCTCGCACGCCTCCTAGGGCCATACGGACAAACTTTCTTCCAGTAGAACGCGCAATAGATTCTCCTAAGGAGGTTTTTCCAACGCCAGGAGGACCAACCAAACATAAGATTGGGCCTTTTAACTTTCTCACTCTTTTTTGGACAGCCAAATACTCTAAAATTCGTTCTTTAACTTTTTCCAAACCATAGTGATCCGCATTCAGGGTTTCTTGTGCCAAGGAAAGACTATTTTTCATTTTACTGCGTTTCTTCCATGGGATTGAGAGCATCCAGTCAACATAATTTCTAACAACAGAAGCTTCTGAAGACATAGGTGACATCAATTTGAGCTTTTTTATTTCAGCTAATGTTTTGTCATGAGCCTCTTTGGGCATGGCAGCTTCTACTAATCGATTTTCAAGATCTTGACTTTCATCAGGCACTTCATCTAATTCATCTAATTCTTTATGAATCGCCTTCATTTGCTCATTAAGATAATATTCCCTTTGGCTTTTCTCCATTTGTTTTTTAACACGACCTCTGATTTTTTGCTCAACCTCCAGCAATTCTATTTCTTTATCAAGAAGTTGCGTCAAAAAATCAATTCGTGCTGCTAAATCTAGCTTTTCTAGCAATGCTTGCTTATTTTCCACACTAAACTGTGCATGAGCTGCTAATGAGTTGATAAGTTCTTCAATATTATCTTGGCTGGGTAGCGTTTTTAAAAGCTCTGATGGTAATTTGCTGTTTAAGTCGACATATTTTTCAAATTGAGCCATGGCTTGCTCTGCCATTAACTCTATTTCACGATTAATCTCGTATTTTTCATTCAATTCTTCCACATTTGCGACAAAATAATCGTCTTTAGCCACAACTTGTTGAATTTTAGCTCTAGAAGAACCTTCTACCAGCACTCTAATATTACCGTCAGGCAGACGTAACATTCTCAAGATAGTCCCCAAACAGCCAATGCTATAAATAGTGTCCTGATCGGGTTCTTCATCAGTGGCATCATGTTGAGTCACTAATAAAACCTGCTTATTATTACGCATAGCCTCATCCAGTGCATTGATAGATTTTTCACGCCCAACAAATAGAGTAATCACCATTTGTGGGAACACCACAACATCTCGGAGGGGTAACACAGGTACTTCTATTATATTATTCATCATAAAGTCTTATCGTTATTTAGCGACTAATTAAAAAACAGGTTTTATCCCTTAAACACTAAAATTTAGAGTTTCAGACAGCCTGACAAGGCGCAGAGACAACTACGCTTTGTCATAAATATCGGCTTCTGTAAAATAGATGGGGACTATTGGAGAAGTATCAAGGTTAACCTTATGAAAAAAGGTTAATTTTTAGAGGCTTTCGCTTCAGCTTGATGACTATTATCATAAATTAAGATAGGCTCCGATTCACCCAATACGGCTGCTTTATCTATCACTACCTTAGAAACATTGTCCATTGAAGGAAGATTATACATAATTTCCAGCAAAATCGATTCCATGATAGAACGTAAACCACGAGCGCCCGTTTTTCTTTTCAGGGCAAGTTCAGCAACGGACTCGAGCGCTTCTGCACGGAATTCTAACTCACCACCTTCCATTTCGAATAGTCGAGCATATTGCTTAGTTAATGCATTTCTGGGTTCAGTTAATATCTGAACCAATGCTTTGGCATCCAACTCTTTCAAAGTGGCAATAACCGGCAAACGGCCTACAAATTCAGGGATTAACCCATATTTGACCAAATCATCCGGTTGCGTTTCCAGGAGTAAATCACCCAACTCTAATTGATCGACCTTACTATGAACTTTAGCCGAGAATCCAATACCGCCTTTTTCTGTACGCTGGCGAATAATTTTCTCAAGTCCAGCAAAGGCACCACCACAAATAAAGAGGATATTAGTGGTATCAACTTGCAAAAATTCTTGCTGTGGGTGTTTTCTGCCACCCTGAGGAGGAACAGAAGCGACTGTGCCTTCAATTAATTTAAGTAAAGCCTGTTGAACGCCTTCTCCAGAGACATCTCTGGTAATAGAAGGATTTTCAGACTTTCTGGAAATCTTATCAATTTCATCCACATAAACGATACCATGTTGCGCTTTTTCTATATCATAATCACAAGCCTGCAACAGTTTCTGAATAATATTTTCGACATCCTCACCCACATAGCCAGCTTCGGTTAAGGTAGTCGCGTCTGCAATGGTAAATGGTACATTTAAAACGCGGGCCAAAGTTTGAGCCAATAGCGTTTTACCACTTCCCGTTGGACCAACCAACAAAATATTACTTTTACCTAATTCAACATCATCTTTTTTAGAAAAGGTCGAATTATTATTAAGTCGTTTATAATGATTATAAACTGCAACAGCCAGAACTTTTTTGGCCTGTTCTTGCCCTATAACATAATCATCTAGCGTAGCGTTGATCTCTTTAGGGGTAGGAAGACTGGTGTGATCAGCATCTGAAACAGTGTCTTGTATCTCTTCACGAATAATATCATTACATAATTCAACACATTCATCACAGACAAATACAGAGGGTCCAGCAATTAATTTACGTACTTCGTGCTGACTTTTGCCACAAAAGGAGCAATATAACAATTTGCCGTTATCATCGCTGCCAGATTTGGGTGATTTACTCATTCTGATTCCTTAAAGCTGTTCATGCTGTACATGTAAAAGTGCGCTTTTTTTGAAGATATTTCAACCCCAAAATTGCATCTTTAGTAATTTTGGGGGTGAAAATGGAGAGTGCAAACTAAAACTTTAACTTTTTGCGCTCAAAGCATTACGATTTTCTATCACAGCATCGATCAAGCCATATTTTAAGGCGACCTCTGCACTCATAAAATTATCGCGATCGGTGTCTGCTTCAATTTCTTTTAAGGTATGACCGGTATGATTTGACATAATTTGATTAAGTCTTTCTCTTAAAAAGAGAATTTCTTTGGCATGAATTTCAATATCAGAGGCTTGCCCCTGAAACCCACCCAATGGCTGATGAATCATCATGCGTGAATTAGGCAAACAATAACGTTTTCCTTTAGCGCCTCCAGTCAATAAGAAAGCTCCCATACTTGCGGCCTGCCCCATACAAAGGGTGCTAACATCAGGTTTGATAAATTTCATGGTGTCGTAGATAGCCAAGCCCGCCGTTACTGAACCACCTGGTGAGTTGATATAAAGATAGATATCTTTATCTGGGTTTTCTGATTCGAGAAAAAGCATTTGCGCCACAATAAGGTTAGCCATGTGGTCTTCGACCTGGCCAACTAAGAATATAACGCGCTCTTTGAGTAGGCGTGAATAGATATCATATGATCTTTCACCCCTAGAAGTTTGCTCAACAACCATTGGTACTAATGCAGCAAGTGGATCTTGATACATTACAGGAGTAAATTTATTGATCATAGTTCAGCCTTTTATTATTTATATCCATCCTACCTCAAAATATAAATTTTAATACATCTTGAGGTGGTACGGGTTATTGTTAACAAAGGCCGTAATTTAGGCCTTTGGCTTCATAATTTCATCAAATGAAACGTCAGAATGAGTCACTTTCGCTTTTGCTAGTATAAAGGCAACGACTTCATCTTCCAATACCAAGGACTCAACTTCCGCTAATCTATTTTTATCAGCATAGTACCAATTAACGACTTGTTCTGGCTCATCATAAGCTGCGGCCATTTCATCAATGGTTGAACGTACTTTTTCAGCATCTACTTTCAACTCGTTAGTTTTGATGATTTCGCTCACAACAAGTCCTAAAGTCACACGCTTTGATGCTTGTTCTTCAAACAATGAAGCAGGCAATTCGGGAAGTTCAGAGACATTTCGCCCTTTCATTTGTTGCAACATCTGCAGGCGTTGTCTATCAATTTCTTGGTCAACTAATGCTTTAGGCAAGTCAATTTGATTATCTTTGGCGAGTTTATCTAATACTTCAGATTTCAATTTGTTTTTGATTGTTTGCGACAACTCTCTTTGCATGTTTGTTCGCACTTCGGCTTTCAATGCATCAACGCCACCTTCTTCGATACCGAATAATTTTAAAAATTCGTCATCTACGTCTGGAAGTTTTTGGCCTTTTACTTCATGTGCTTTAATTTTAAATTTTGCGACTTTTCCTGCAAGTTCAGTTGCTTGATAGTCATCAGGGAAAGTCATTTCGATTTCTTTTTCTTCATCCGCTTTAAGTTTCAGAAGCCCTGTTTCAAAATCAGCCAGCATTTTGCCTTCACCTAAAACAACAGAAACATTTTCAGCGGTTCCACCATCAAAGTTTTCGCCATCAATTGAGCCCTCAAAATCAATAACAACCATGTCTCCTTTTTTGGCCATACGACGTACAGATTCCCAAGAAGCTCTTTGCTTTCTTAAGGTTTCAATCATATTATCAACATCAGCTTCTGTGACCTCTGCATGGACTTTATTCAATTCAAGAGATGAAAGCTCAGAAACAGTGATTTCAGGGTAAACTTCGAAAAGTGCTTCAAACTCGAACAACTCACCTTCTTGATCTTTAGGTTCTACGCGAGGAGCACCTGCGGGTGTCAATTTCTCCTGCATAATTGCTTGATAGAAGCCACGCTGCATGACTTCGGTTAAAACCTCATGTCGCACAGGTTGTTCATAGCGTTTCTTGATAACTGTTAAAGGAATTTTTCCTGGTCGAAAGCCAGGTATTCTCTGGGTGGTGGCTAATTTCTTTAGACGTTTGGTTATTTCATTATTAACAGTCTCGGCAGGAAGCCCAACTGTCATACGTCTTTCCAAACCCTTTGTAGTTTCTACTGAGACTTGCATGGTATTTCCTCAAATATATTCTGTAATAACCAATAAATCGGCAATTGAGTTGCCATAAAAAAGATGCGTACTCCATCTGCTTTACTTGTGATTCGCTTGTATTTAACTTATGGGCAATCTGAACAAACTGAAGGAGGCCAATGAAATGAAACAGTTTAAACTGTTTAAACTGTTTAAACTGTTTAAATTATGGTACGGAAGGAGAGACTCGAACTCTCACACCTTGCGGTACTGGAACCTAAATCCAGCGCGTCTACCAATTCCGCCACTTCCGCATAATTTGAACCTATTCAGTGTTTGGCAAATTACCTTTTATTGTTTCTAATCGAGTATAACCCTAAAGGGTTGCACAAAACCAGTTGCCGAAAACACCAAACTTGACTAGCTTTTTACTCTAAATTTTCAAATTAAAATATGGGGTGAGCGATGGGGCTTGAACCCACGACCGCCGGAATCACAATCCGGAGCTCTACCAACTGAGCTACGCCCACCAATAAACTTTTTCCAACATTACCGAGCCATCAGTAACGCGGTGTAATTGGTACGCCCGGCAGGATTCGAACCTGCTACCCTCGGCTTAGAAGGCCGATGCTCTATCCTGATGAGCTACGGGCGCATTTGACTAGAACCTTACCGATATTTATTTAACTTGTTCAAAACACTTAAAATTTATTTCAAAAAATTGGTCGGGGTAGAGAGATTCGAACTCCCGACATCCTGCACCCAAAGCAGGCGCGCTACCAGACTGCGCTATACCCCGATTGACTCATTCACATCATCTGCTAAATGAGGAGCGCGAATGATACTGACTAAAATCATACTCGTCAATAACCTTTATAACGCATTTTTGCAGATATTTTTATATTTTGATATGAAAACACACAACACAAACATCTAACTACCTGATACATATGGATTTTAATATTAATTAGTATTCATTTTCGAAACTATATTTTTTTCTTGCTTTTTCTCGACCTTATAAACAGTTATATCATTTCGATTCATAATGCCTCATGAAGATTTGCGGCAATTAATGTATTTTCTAACAAGGTTGCCACTGTCATCGGGCCAACTCCTCCAGGAACAGGTGTAATCCAACGGGCTTTTTTACTGGCTTCTTCAAATCCAATATCACCACAGAGTTTACCGTCAGCTAGTCTATTGATACCTACATCGATAACAATCGCTCCGGGTTTCACCCATTCTCCAGGTACAATATCAGGCTTTCCCACAGCTACAATGAGTAAATCAGCTCTTCTCACATGAAACTCTAAATCTTTTGTAAATCGATGAGTAACAGTAACAGTGGCACCATGCATCAACAATTCAAGCGCCATTGGGCGTCCTACTATGTTAGAAGCCCCCACAATAACGGCTTCAACTCCTTTTAAATTAGGCTGGACAGTCTTAAGTAAGGTCATAATACCAGCGGGAGTACAGGGTCTTAACGCAGGTCTTCTTTGAGTGAGTCGTCCCAAATTTTGGGCATGAAAGCCATCAACATCTTTATCTGGGTGGATGGTGTCTAATACTCTATCGGTATCAATATGTTTAGGCAAAGGCAACTGCACCAATATACCATCTATTGATGAATCGGCATTAAGCTCTTCTATCAATTCTAGAAGTTGTTGTTCTGTAGAGTCATGAGGAAGATTTTTGCCCATGGAAACAAATCCGGCTTGCTCACAGGCTTGACGCTTTTTAGTGACATAAATTTGAGATGCTGGATCGCCACCCACTAAAATGACAGCGAGACCGGGTGGTCTTTTATTTTGAGCAATTCGTTTTTGCACACCCTCGGCTACCCTCTGTCGAAGATCAGCGGCAATAGCATTTCCATCAATAATTTGTGCGCCCATGAAAGAAGTCTCAGTATCTATATCAGAAAGGCCTATTTTCTCAGGATTAGAGGAATATGTACAGAATTTAACAGTTTATAGTTAAAGCTCTCTAAATTTTTATGTTTTGTCCGCAAAATTAAGATATTCTTAAGCTTCTCAACAATCAGAATATCTAGGTAAAATAACCATGCAGAAACCACTTAAAATAATAATTTTTACTTTATTCAGCCTTATCTCGATTCAAGCTCACGCCTTAAATCAACAAGATCTGGACAAGATTGAACAAAAATATCTTTATTTTCATAGACACCCAGAACTTTCATTTCATGAAGTGAATACCTCAAAAGTTCTAGCTGATGAGCTACGCAACATAGGCTATCAGGTCACGGAAAAAGTGGGTGGCTATGGTGTAGTCGCTATTCTTAAAAATGGCAAAGGCCCGACATTGATGATCCGTTCCGATACCGACGCTTTGCCTGTAAAAGAACAAACCAGCCTACCTTATGCCAGCAAGGTAACCACAGTGGATGAATCTGGCGCAGAAGTGCCTGTTATGCATGCCTGTGGACACGATATTCATATGTCGGTTTTATTAGGGACAGCCATGGAAATGAGACAAAGAAAAAAGGAATGGAACGGTACTCTCATGCTGATTGGGCAACCTGCTGAAGAAAGAGGCGGTGGAGCAAAAGCGATGATTGATGATGGTTTATTCACGCGTTTCCCTCGTCCTGATTTCAATCTTGCTCTACACGACAATGCTAATCTCCCAGCAGGAACTGTAGGATATACTTCAGGCTATACACTGGCAAATGTAGATTCTGTGGACATTACCGTCAGAGGCAAAGGAGGACATGGTGCTTATCCACATACCACAAAAGATCCTATTGTCTTAGCCTCTCAATTAGTACTGGCTTTACAAACCATTGTGAGTCGTGAAATAAATCCTGTAGAACCTGCTGTTCTCACTGTTGGCTCTATTCATGGTGGTACCAAGCATAATATTATTTCAGATGAAGTAAAATTACAGCTCACTCTACGCTCATATTCTCTTGATGTGAGGTCACAAACCATTGCAGCTATCAAAAGAATCAGTAAAGGTTTGGCCATAACCGCAGGACTGCCAGAAGATAAATGGCCCATTGTGACAGTCAGAGAAGAGGAGTTCACGCCATCCACTTTCAATGATCCCAAACTTACTGCAACAGCAGTCGACTACATCCAACAAGCTATAGGTAAAGAAAATGTCCATGCAATACCAGCAGTCATGGGTGGAGAAGATTTCGGCAGATTTGGCAATGTCACTCCCAAGATCCCAAGCTTTATCTTTTGGTTAGGTGCTGTTGATCCAACAGTTTATGCTGATGCAAAAAAAGAAGGTAAATCTCTTCCCTCTTTACATTCGCCATTTTTTGCACCTTTACCTAAGCCCACTATTGCAACAGGTATAACAAGCATGTCGAATATAGCCATACACTTACTACAAGAATAATTTCCACCAACCTCTGATTCATCAGTTATTCATGAATTATGAGGTTGTCATATTCACAATTTCCATCTCATTTTCTCTTCAAGAAAATGTTAAAATAAAAAGATCAAAATATTTTCAAATAATTCTTGTGTTTTTTAAAATATTTCTGTAAAAGTATTAATTCACTTTATTTATATAATCAGTTTCAAACTCATGAAAATGAAAATGCTTAACAACAAAAAATTCCTCTTAATTCTCTGTTTAGGCACAGCTAGTTTATGTCGTCTCATGACTATTAAATTAATGGCAAATCGCATAATTTGCACTTTAATGGATCGCAGTGGAATTTAGTTAAGCAATTAATTAACCAACCCGCTGCCTGAATAAGCCAGCGGGTTTTTTCGTTTTTGGAGATTGAAAAAATGTTTTCATCAATATTTTTTGAAACGATCAGTTGGATCGGAATGAGTTTGTGTGTCACGGCATTTTTTTTAAAAAATGTTGCCTTGTTAAGAAGTTGCTCACTGATTGGAACTAGCTGCTTGCTCGTCTACTATTCCCATATCCACCTTCTTCAAGGAATAGTCGCTAACATCATTATTTTATCGATCAATAGCTTTTATTTATCAAAGCTGGCTAAAAGCCATTTAAAAATATGGAAAAAAAAACGTAACTTGTCGATAACCTAATAGAGAAACAATATGGTAATATACCTGTGCCACCTCAAAATACACACGGGTATATTACCGACTCCACATTATCACTTTTGGAAGAATCTATTTTGCTCAGTTACCGACATGCATTTCACGCTGGAAATTTTGCAGATGTTTTAAAACATTCTGTGCTCTATTTTGTTTTAGAATATATGCAACAAAAAGATAAGGGGTTGACCTATATTGATACACATGCTGGTGCAGGCATGTATCGTTTAAATGAGGATTATGCTCAAAAAACAGGTGAATACAAACAAGGAATAGAACCCTTAATGGGACTCAATGAGTTGCCAAAAATCTTAATACCTTACATCCAATGGATAAAAGAGATCAACACCAGCCAATCACTCAATTTATACCCAGGTTCATCCGCTATCGCCAAACATTTATTAAGATATCAAGACAGCGCTCATCTATTTGAACTACATCCTAGTGACAATCAACTTCTCAGAAAATTCACTCAATCAGCTAAAAACACATTTATTCATCAGGCAGATGGCTATAAAGGTTTACTCTCTTTATTACCCCCTCCCTCTCGTCGGGGGGTTGTTTTAATTGATCCACCCTATGAGATTAAATCAGATTATAAAATCGCCGTTAAAACCATGATAGAAAGCTACCAAAAGTTCTCTACAGGCACTTATATTTTATGGTATCCAGTAGTAGACAGAAAACACGTTGAACGCATGATAAAAGACTTTGCCAACAGTAACGTAAAAAATCTATTACAAATAGAATTTTGCAGACAGACAGACTCTTATAGTTTTGGAATGACTGGCACTGGACTATTTATTATCAACCCACCATGGCAACTAAATGAATATGCACAAAAACTATTACCATTTCTTTCTCAAAAACTTGGTGATAGCGAGAGTTTTCACACCCTTACTCAATTAAAAGAAGAGTGATTTAGCTTAAAAAGTAACATGTGAACATTGATTTAAACCGATGAAAATCTAAATTCAGAATTTAGCAAGAAATCTATCAAGACTCTCATCTTTAAAATTCGGTAGGGCAAGCTCTATATCCTTACTCATTGCTAACTCCATATCCTCAAAATCAAAACCAATTGCTGTGCAGCCTGTCCACTACCTGATGGCACTACCTGATGCTTTGTCAAACTGACAGCCTATTCGTTATTTTTTAATAAAAAATAACGATTGGGGTAATTGGGGGGGTTACGGCGTTGACCAAAAATTGCTGCGCCAAATTCATGCAATTTGTCACTCCCTGAGTGTATAATGCATCTCTATATTTAACCCCTAATATCTATTATCGAGGAATTTTTATGATAACTATCGGCACGCCATTCTCTGAGACGGCAACTCGTGTTTTACTCTGCGGTGCAGGCGAGCTTGGTAAAGAAGTGATTATTGAATTGCAGCGACTCGGTATTGAGGTCATTGCCTGCGATCGTTATGCTAATGCACCAGGTATGCAAGTTGCTGATAGATCTTATGTTTTGGATATGCTGGATGGCAATGCTTTGAGGAAAATCATTGAACAAGAAAATCCTCATTTCGTTATCCCAGAAATTGAAGCAATCGCTACCGATACCCTAGCAGAGTTAGAGAACGAGGGCTTTAATATTGTTCCTACAGCCAGAGCGACACAACTTACCATGAATCGAGAAGGTATTCGCACCTTAGCTGCTGAAACACTGTCTCTTTCCACCTCACCCTATGCTTTTGCTGCGGATAAAGAGAGCTTTTTGCAAGGAGTTAAGTCCATTGGGGTCCCTTGTGTGATTAAGCCTATTATGAGCTCTTCTGGCAAAGGTCAAAGCGTCATTAAGAGCGAAGCAGATATTGATAAGGCCTGGCAGTATGCCCAAGAAGGAGGTCGAGCGGGCAAAGGTAAAGTGATTATTGAAGGTTTTGTGGATTTTGATTACGAAATTACCTTACTTACTTTGAAGCATGTAGGTGGTATTAGTTTTTGTGAACCCATTGGACATATCCAAGAAGATGGCGACTATCGTCAATCTTGGCAACCCTGCGCCATGAGCCCATTAGCATTACAAAGATCACAAGAGATTGCAACCAAGGTAACTGAAGCACTTTGTGGTGAAAAAGGACGCGGTATTTTTGGTGTGGAATTATTTATTAAAGGCGATATGGTCTACTTTAGCGAAGTTTCACCAAGACCACATGACACTGGCATGGTGACATTAATTTCTCAGGATTTATCTCAATTTGCGCTGCATGTTCGAGCCATCTTAGGATTACCTATCCCTAACATTATGCAGCATGGCCCCTCTGCTTCTAGCGTTATTTTACCCTCAGGACAGTCCCATAAAACCAGTTTTTCTAATTTGTCACAAGCCTTAGCTCAAGAAAACACACAAATTCGCTTATTTGGTAAACCAGAGATCAATGGACGCCGCCGTATGGGTGTTGCCCTGGCCAGAGCTGAAAATATCGATAAGGCGATTGAGAAAGCGAAACTGGTTGCAGCCACGGTGAAAGTGAGTTTTTAAATTCTTGTTTGTTTTATTTAACAAAACAAATGGACACACACTTTAAACCTGAGCGGTAACATCAGAAATTGGGGTTGGATTGATGAAGTACATCCTAAACCTGCAAATGAAAAACAGAAGGCGGCATAATATTAAACTTTAGGCGACAACTAGCTTGAAATCCGCCGTATACTATAATAAAGTTCATAAGAGAACGGGAACTTTATGGGAAGGTCGTTTTAAATCTAGCCTTGTTGGTAGTGACAACTATTTTTTGATTGTTAGTCGATATATTGAACTCAATCCGGTGAGAGCAAAAATGGTTGCAAAACCCGAGGAATACTCTTGGTCAAGTTATCATCACAATGCACTTAATAAAACTCTTAAGTTAATCACCGCTCACTCGATACATTGCGGACTAGGAGATTCGAATACTAGGCGAGCAAAACGTTATGTTTCATTATTTGACGAGCATTTAACAGATTCCAAGCTGAATGAAATACGTTGTGTGTCGAGTAGAAGCTGGGTGTTAGGTGAAGAAAGTTTTAAACTGAAGTTAGAGAAAGAAAGTGGAGTTTCTATTATTTTTAACCAATGGGGTGGAGTGCGTGCAGCACACGTAGAATGAGTTGCTTTAATTAATTACTAGAGCAATTGAAAATTAGTCATCCAAGTGATCTGACCCCCTTGGTCGGGATCAATTGCAGCGTTCACAGTGACCGATGCATTAAACACCTCACTACTCAACCATCCATCAGACACCGTAACCGGTACTGTCAGTTCCCCCACAAAACCCGCACTGGGTGTGATGGTGTTGGCATTCAGGCTATAATTCGTGCCCGCGAGTACCGTTAACTGTGCTGGTAGCCCAATACTATCAAAAACAATAAATCAATTTACTCTGACCCCTTTGGTTGATAAACGGTTAATATTTTCATGTTTTAGAGTGCCCCCGCAGCTTGATTAAATCATCCATAGTTCTAGCTTCTTCAGGCGGAAAAATTTTTTTAAAGGCGGATAAATCACCATAGACATGAGCAAGCATCAATAATTGGTGCAGCGATATCTCCCCTGAATCTTCAAAGCGCCTTATGGTTGGCGTAGGAACACCTGATAATTTAGCCGCTTGTGCTCGGCTATGTTTCATCCATGCTCTTTTTGATTTTAATTGTTTGGCTAAGCCAATACGAATATCACTCGGGGTCTCAATTGATAATATCATATCAAATATCCTGTTATATTTTATATATTTGAGATTATATTATCAAATAATACAACAAACAACATTTGAACTCTCAAGCTCAAACAATGGTAATTTCAAAATCTGTGCCCACTGTTTCCTCAGTGCTCTCGGTGTCCTCGGTGGTTCAATGGTTTGTAAAGATCTTTAAGATCAATGAACCACAGAGGACACCGAGAACACTGAGGTTTTCACCGTTTTGATTGGAGTGGTAGATACAACAGATAGCCCTACAGACGCCAATATTGACAATTATTAACACCACTCCAAACCCGCAGTTATTCGCCGCAGAACCCAAACATGTTTAGAACGACCGTTTTTTCAATTTAATTAGTGCCTGACCGAAAACGTATAACGAATTGAATTAAAAGGCAAAAACAGCAATATTGAGTTATTAAAATGTTCAATTATTGAGCCTAAAATGGTACAATTAGCCCATAATGGCAGTTAAACACTCTATCTTCGGCGAAAAAATACAATGCGCGAACCGACTAATCCACAACTTCAATTAGGCGAACTGGATGTCGCCAATATTAAAATTAGCATTCATTGGGACACCCATTTCTTTTTTTTGACAATCTGGGGTATGTTGTCAAAAAAGGAATGGGTGTCCCAAGATGCTTGTCGAGTTATCAGAAAAACGCCATGGGAAAGCTGATTAAATTAATCACGCCACATTTTTGTTATCAATCGCTTGGCAAAAATAATGAAGAGCGGCAAACTGCTTATAAAGCGTTATTTCAACAGATGCTCCCGGATGACACATTGAAGGAAATTAGAGAAGCAACAAACAAGGCGTGGGTGTTAGGAGAAGAGCGTTTTATTAAGCAGATTGAAAAGCAAACAGCTAGGCGCGGAGCACCTAAACCAAGAGGCGGAGATAGGAAATCGAAGAATTTTAGTAAAAAATGAGAATCAATTTACTCTGACCCCTTTGGTTACAGAACACCGATCCAACCCCAGGCTCAAGCACGAAAAAAGCCAAGCAGGATGGTGAGAGTAAGGCAGCCAAACGTTTTATTATGAATTTAAAAAAAGCGCACCCAAGGCAGAAATTTTTGCTCGGTGGCGATGGACTGATGTCGCATCAGCCCATGATTGAAACCGCTCTGGAACAGGGTATGAGCTGCCTGTTTGTCGCGAAACCGGACGACCATAAATACTTGTTTG
>Ga0210032_1000389_pt1 | contig 34333 bp, 28 predicted proteins | sample CryGeyCG2114_250_2_FD_185458 | JGI IMG/M metagenome (GOLD analysis project Ga0210032, IMG submission 185458) | Groundwater microbial communities from aquifer - Crystal Geyser CG13_big_fil_rev_8/21/14_2.50 (SPAdes) (version 2) | ecosystem: Environmental > Aquatic > Deep subsurface > Groundwater ... | reverse complement strand
ATGTTGAAACACTCAAAAAGATAGCCTCTATGACTGGTGGAGAAGTTTTTCGGGCAGACAATGAACGAGCTTTAAAGCAAGTTTTGTCCAAAATTAATGAGCTTGAGAGAACTAAAATTGAAAAAAGTGGCAAGGCTACCTACGAAGAGCTGTATTGGAAATATCTTTTACAGGGATGCGTACTGGTCATGTTCAGTTTCGTGTTGAGATGGTTACTACTTAGAGAAATGATATGACTTTTATCAAGCTCAACTATTCTATCTATATTTTTTCCTTAATTTTTATTATTGGGGTCATGTATTATTTCGATTATAAAAAGTACCGCTATTGGTTAAGAGATTGTTTCAATTTAAAGCCAACCTTAAGTCTATTTATTTCAAAATTCCTATTTATAATTGCCGTCTTGTTATTTGCTATAAGTCTACTTGATTTAAGAGGTCCACATGAGCAAGTTTCTACTCCCCTGTCAGACCAAAAAACCGTCATATTAATTGATGCCTCTTCAAGTATGCTTGTCGAAGATGTACAACCGAATAGGTTCAAAAGGGCCTTAACTGTTGCAAGACATTTTGTTAAAAATGCAGTAGGTCATCAGATCTCTGTTGTTGTTTTCTCAGATATATCGAAACGTCTCATACCATTCACTGACGATATTGATTTGTTGGATGCTAGATTAGCTGGACTTGAGGACGAAAGACTTAGAGGTGGTGGTAGTAATATAACTTCAGCTTTAAGTGAAACTGTTAAATCACTTAAGTTGGAATCTTCCAATGGAAAACCGGGGGGAAATATTCTTCTTATAACGGATGCTGAAGAAAACGGTATGGATTTTAAGATTGAAGAGTCTACTGGTATTAGTCTGGCATTAGTTGGCATCGGAACTGTTTCCGGTGGAAAAATTCCGATGAGAACAAAAAGAGGTACTTTTTCTGGATATAAAACACACCTAAACAAAGAGGTCGTTTCTAAGTTGGATGAAAAGTTTCTCGATAGAATTGTTTCGAACTTTAAGCGGGCAAGAAAATGGATTGTTTTATCATTTAGTATGCCTACTGAAGATATTTTAACATTTTTTAGAGAGGGGACCATAAGTACAAGCGAAATAGATCAAACCAAAATTAGACCTGTTCTGTCACAGTGGTTTGTAGGAGCTGGCATTGTCTTGTATCTTTTATCTGTAGCTTTTTCAAATGCTAGATCCTATTCAACTCTTATTGTTATATTGATGATTAGCAGCCTAAATTTTCAAAGCGTAAAAGCAGAGCAGAGCAAAGAGGAAGTTGAGCAGGCAAATCAAGAACTTTTAAATGATCTAAGTCAAGACTGGTCAACTGAACAAAAACAACAAGCAGCACTTGAATTAGCAAAAAAAAATCAGCTTGAAAAAGCAATGCTTCTTTATAAAGAGGCAGAGGGTGATCTATCTATAAAAGCTAAAGCTAATTATGGAGCAACCTTACTGGCAAACGGTGATCAGAAGGGGTTGAAAGTTTTGGATGAGGTCTTAAAAGAGAATGCATCTAAAGACATTGAATTAGAAAGACTAATACATTCGAACATAAAAAAGTTCCTTTCCGTAAATGGTGGTAAAGGAGACGGCGAAAGTAAAGATGAGAACAAAGAAGAGAATCAAGATAAAAAATCAGGTTCTGGAAATTCAAAAGATCAAAAAAATGATAAAAACCAAACCGGTGATCAAGAAAAAAACAAAGATGATAAAAAAAGTGAAAGTGATAAGGGTAAAGATAAAGACAATAAAGATGAAAATGGAAAAGAAGAAAAAGAACAGCAGATAACAAATATGGCACAAAGAGAACGAGAAATAGATAAAAAAAGAAAAATGATGAAGGTTCCAGCTCTACTCAAACAACTAATGCAAGATGATCGCGCATTACAAAGTGAATACATAGACACTGAAACTAACGATAAGAATAATTCTCGTGAAAAGAGAGATTGGTAATGAAATTAATACTATATATATTATTTTTTATATCGCTAAATGCTTATTCACAAATTGATGTTCGATTTAGACCAGAAAGGCCTCTAGTTAATGAACCGTTTAATATGGAGATTACTGTTGCTTTTGATGGTTCCCAAGAGCCCTATATAAGCTTTGATCCAGGTGGATTAACTGTCGAAGGAAAAAGTAAGGGAGGGGTAACGTTTGCAACCCAGCTTATAAACGGTCAGTTTACTTCACAGAAAACGATAAGTTACATTTATCAACTCAATGCCTCAAGAGCTGGATTGTTTTATATAAGAAATATGTCTGCCAAAATTGGAGATAAAGAATACAAAAGTGACAATATTAGAGTTCAAGTTTTAAGAGAAGCAGAAAAGCCTAAAGATTATTTTCTTGAAGCGATCCCTTCAAAAGATAACGTCTATAGAGGTGAAGGTTTTTTTGTAAATTATTATCTCTATACTAGGGTGCCAATTTATAATCAAGAATTAAAAGAATATCCAAAACTGAATGGGTTTTTAAAAAGATTTAAGGCAGTGGATGAAACACCGGAGCGAGTTGAACGAAATGGAATTATTTATCAACGCTCTAAAAAATATTCAGCAAGACTTTTCGCCGAAAAGATAGGCAAGCTAAATATTGATCCGCTTAAAATCCAGGTTTCAGTTGGTTTTGGAAATGTTGGAGGCTTTGGTCTTCGTGATATGAGAAATGTTACATTATCAAGTTTGCCCGTCGAGATTCAGTCAAGTTCTACTCCTACTGAAAATGTACCTCTTGGCTTTACTGGGCTTGTTGGTGAGCATTCTTTTAACCTCAATGTTAAGAAAACAAAGTTCTTGGCGAATGAGCCAATTGAATTATCTTTAGAAATAATTGGGCCAGGTCTTTTGGAAAAAATGGATGACCCAGTCATTTACAGTCATCCTGATTTAGAAAGTTTTGATACGCGATCAGAAATTCAGGAAATAAGTGATCAAAAATCAAGAAAAATACTTGAATACACTTACTTACCAAGATCACAATTCAATATTGATGAGCGAGAGTTAGATTTAAGTTATTTTGATCCAGATACAAATCAGTATGTAGTAAAAAAGATAACGATCCCTGCCATCCAAGTTATTGGTGGTGAAGGGTTTACAACACCAAATGTAAAAAGTAACACGGCGGTTACAGAGAATATAAAAGAAAAAATTACTAAGGTTGGCTTAAGTCCAATTAGTCCATTCGGTGATAATAAGATAAAGAGATTTCTGACATGGCACCAATTGGCACTTATCTTGTCTATTATTATCTTTGTAATTTCTATTGTTACAAATTTTGACAAAAAAGAAGACACTATAAAGGCTAATGCAATCTATATATATAAAAAGCATCTCTCCAAGGGTCTAGATTATAAAAACTTATATCTGTTTTTTAGTCAGGTTAGAAATGGCGAATATACCGAGTTTGAAAATTTTATTAATGCATTGGACTTAGATATCAATGTTAAGAAATACTTCTTAGATCTTTGGGCAAAGCTTAGGTCTGGAAATTATGCAAACCTTGGGAGTGCAAGTAAAATAAAGCCGGACAAGAAAATGTTTAAACTTCTGATAAAGAAATTATCTTGAAAATAGTTCAACATACAAAAGATATTAATAAACCCTTTGGTGCAACGTTAGGAAACTTTGACGGTGTACATAAAGGACATCTGTCGATGCTAAAAGAAGCTAAGCAAAAATGTGTCGAAAGTAATATTTCTTTTGCTGTGATTACCTTTTTGCCTCATCCTGCACAAATTTTAAAAGCTCAAAGAGCGTTTCTTTTAAGTGAATATGAAGACCGAAGATCACTGTTAGAAAATGCAGGTGTTGATATACTTGTGGAAATTCCTTTTACTAGAGAATTTAGCTCCTTAACTCCAGAGCAGTTTATTGATGCTTATATATCATCAATAAAAAACTTAAAGCTTCTTTGTCTTGGATATGACTTTGCTTTTGGAGCTAATAAAGCTGGCGATGTTAATACATTTCGCCAAATTCTATCTGGCAGCAACTTAAGTATAGTTGAGCTTTCACAATTTCAAGAAAGTGATCAGCGGATATCTTCAAGCGTTATTAGAGAGTTGATTAGAAAGGGCCGTGTAGAAGATGTCAAAAACCTCCTTGGTCGTAACTATAGATTAAAAGGAAAAGTTGTTCGCGGAAAAGGTCGTGGTAAGGGGATTGGATTTCCAACTGCAAACTTGCAGGTACCTGATGAAATGATCACTCCAAGTACTGGAGTCTATGCTACCCAAACGGTTCTTGGTCATAAAACTTATAAATCTGTAACAAATATTGGATTTAATCCAACATTTAATGATTCATTAAAAATGACAATTGAAACTCATATTCTCGACTCAATCGACGATTTCTATAACGAAATTTTAGAAGTTGAGTTTTTAGGTAAAATAAGAGAGGAGAAGAGATTTAATAGCATAGATGATTTAATTTCACAGATTGCAAAAGACGCAAAAGTTGCAAAAGAATGGAAATGAAAAAGCTAGCCCTTCTTGGTAAAGACATATCACATAGCTTATCCCCAGATCTTTATCGAGAGATTTATAAAGATAAAAATTTGAACTATCAACTTATTGATATCGCTAATTCGGCTGATTTACCAAGTCTTGCAATGCTAATGAAAGATCTTGATGGATTAAATATTACATCACCGTATAAAGAGTTTTATCTCAATCAAGTCGAGATTAGTTCAAACGAGATACAATCAATAAATGCAATAAATTGTATTATGAAACAAAGTGATCGTTTCTTTGCAACTAACACCGATTATTTGGCATTAAAGCATCTAGTCCCTTTAATGAAGAAAGACTTAAAAATAGTTATTTTAGGTGATGGAGTCATGTCTAGAGTGGTGCAGATCGTTTGTAAGTTTCTTGAAATTGAATTTGAGCAACGCTCAAGACGACAAGATCCAGAGTTGTTTACTCAGTTTTCAAATGGAAAGTTTGTTGATGAAAATACTCTTCTAATAAATTGCTGTTCTAGATCATACTGCTTTGAAGGTGAGCTCGGCACTAATAGTCATTTTTGGGATTTAAATTATAGGCATTCTCACCATCAAGAATATTTTAAAAAAACCTCAAGCTATACAGATGGTTTTTCTCTACTAAAGCTGCAGGCCGAGAAAGCAGCGGCATTTTGGTCGCAACTAAAAAATTAAACATTAATTTCGTGATTCCGATAACATAGACATATAGATATTAAGGAAGACTATGTTTAGAAAGGAATTTGCAGAAGTCATTAGTAAGACTGGGATGGTCCCAATTAAAGACCTGCGTCCTTTATTGCTAGATAAAGACCCAAATACAGTGTCTGAGTTTGGTTTACTTCAATTTGATTTCTTTGATGATGTTAAATTTGCTAAACAGCTTGCTGAAAACTACAACTTAACATTCATTGATCTTTCTAAAGCAAAAATTAAAGAGCGCATTTTAAAGCTTTCAAAAAAATCAGATGTCTTAAAATATAGAATGTTACCAATTCAAAAAAGTGCCAACGCTGTAAGCGTAGCAATATTTGATCCTTCTGTGGTTAAGCAAAAAGCGGAACTTCAATCCGTTTTTCAAAGTCCAGTTGAGTTTATCTTAACCAATATTTCAGCTTGGGAAAAAATTTATTCACGAGTTACAGAATCAATCGACGAGTTACTTTCAACGATAAAAGAAGTTTTGCCCGACGCTGCAAAGGAAGTTGAAACTGTACGTGAAGAGGATATTGGTAGTGAGGTTATTACCTTCGTGAATAGAGTTTTAGCTGAAGCTTTTATAAAAAAAGCATCAGATATTCATATTGAACCCTATGAAAAAATCTTTCGAATTCGTTTTCGCATAGATGGAAAGCTAGTCGAAATGGCTCAGCCGCCCAAGAAGTTAATGCTACCTATGATTTCGCGTTTGAAAATTATGGCGCAAATGGATATTGCCGAAAGAAGAAAGCCACAAGATGGACGTATTAAGCTATCTATCGGTGGAGCACCTATTGATTACAGGGTCTCATCTCTTCCAACACTTTTTGGAGAAAAAATAGTTTTACGTCTTCTTGACTCAAGTAACCTTGAGCTAGATATGACTAAACTTGGCTTTGAAGTTAAGCAGCTCCAAACTTTTAAAGACGGCATTTATCAACCATTTGGTATGTGTCTTGTAACTGGTCCGACAGGATCAGGAAAAACAACGACACTCTACTCTGCTATCGCTGAATTAAATAAAGTTGCAACAAATATTTCTACTGCCGAAGATCCAGTTGAATTTAACTTACAAGGTATTAATCAGGTTAACGTAAAGCGAGATATTGGATTAACGTTTGCTTCGGCATTGAAGTCATTTTTAAGACAAGATCCAGATATTATTATGGTTGGAGAGATTCGAGATTTAGAAGTCGGAGAGATTGCAGTCGAGGCTGCTCTTACAGGGCACTTGGTTTTATCTACTCTACATACAAATGATGCTCCATCAACGGTTACCAGGCTTATCAATATGGGCATCGAGCCTTTCTTAGTTGTTGGTGCATTGAATGTCATTGTTGCGCAACGTCTTTGTCGAAGAATTTGCGTTGAATGTAAAGTTGAGCATAAAGTCAGTGTAGACGAATTAGTAGCTTGCGGTATTGCACCCCAATCAGCATCAAAAATTAAGATCTATAAAGGCGAAGGCTGCGACTATTGTAATAATACTGGCTACAAAGGCAGGGTTGCAATCTATGAGGTCATGGGTATTACTCCAGGAATCAAAGATCTAATTCTTAGAAATTCCTCATCAGATGATTTAAAGAAACAAGCAATTAAAGACGGAATGAAGACATTGAGAATGACCGCATTAACTAAAGTTGCTCAAGGGTTAACAACTTTAGATGAAGCAGTTATGAACTCTGGCTCGGATAAATTTTAAGGAGAATCCATGTCGGATCAAACGGTTACAAAAACAAAACAAGGCGGAGCTGGCGATGTAAAAATCCAGCAACTCTTTAAGCTAATGATCGATAGCGGTGCCTCGGATTTGCATCTAACGGTTGGATCCTCTCCAGGTTTACGAGTCAATGGTGAAATGGTTAGAGTTAAAATTCCATCATTAAGTGGTGACGATACGAAAAGACTTGTCTATCAAATTCTGTCTGAAAGTCAAAGAAGTGAATACGAAAAAAATATGGAGCTAGACTTCTCATTTGGTATCAAAGGTCTGGCTCGCTTTAGGGCAAACGTGTTTTACTCAAAAGGTGGAGTTGCTGCCGTATTTAGAACAATTCCAAGTATTATTCCAGATTTTAAGGCCTTGAACTTGCCTAAAGTTTTATTGGAAATGACGGACGTTTCAAACGGACTCATTTTAATTACAGGGCCAACGGGCTCTGGTAAATCAACAACTCTTGCAGCACTTCTTGATCGACTCAATGAAAAAGAAGCCGGTCATATTATTACATTAGAAGATCCAATTGAATTCGTTCACCCACATAAAAACTGTATTGTGAATCAACGTGAAATTGGAACTGATACCTTATCGTTTCATAGAGCTCTAAAGTCACTACTAAGACAGGATCCAGATATTGTCTTGGTGGGTGAGCTTCGAGATGCAGAGACGATCGAAGCAGCGTTAACTATTGCTGAAACTGGACACTTAGTTTTTGGAACACTACACACCAACTCGTGCGTACAAACAATTAATAGAATTGTGAACGTCTTTGCTGCTGATCAACAGGATCAAATTCGAACATTGTTATCTTTCGTTCTTCAGGGAGTTGTGGCTCAGCAGTTAATTCCGAAATCATTTGAGCCTGGTCGTGTGGCCGCACTTGAAGTCATGGTTCCGACTTCAGGTATTCGAAATTTAATTCGTGAAGATAAGATTCATCAAATCTATTCACAAATGCAAATTGGTCAAGATAAAACTGGAATGGTAACAATGAATCAATCCTTAGTGCGTTTTGTGGAGTCAGGCTTGATTTCGCCAGAGGCAGCAATGACTTATGCTACTGTGCCCGAAGAGTTAGCTAAAAAGCTAGGCCTCACTAAGGGCGAATAAAATAATGGAGTTGATTTTAAATGGCTAATTATGGCTGGGAAGGATTAAATAAAGACGGCGTTAGAGAAAGTGGAACAGTTAACGCTGCTGATGAAAAAGAAGTTCGTCGTACTCTTCGAGGCAGAGGTGTACGTGTAAAAAAAATTACTCCACCTTCGTTTTTGGAATTTGATATTGGCGAATGGTTAGTTGCTCGCGGTTTCGCCAAGGCCTTTGGTCCTAGAGAGCTCATGACTTTTACAAAACAGCTAGCTATTATGACAGACGCTGGTGTTCCAATTATTCAAGCTTTAGAAATCTTATTTAAGTCAGAAAGAAATGCATCTTTAAAAAATGCTGTCAAAACAATCTCGATTGATGTCGGGGAGGGGAAGACTCTGGCAGAAGCGATGGGTAAGCAAAAGGGCTTTGATCGTCTTTATTGCAACCTTGTTAAAGCCGGTGAAGCTGGTGGTATTTTAGACGAAATTTTAAGAAAGCTTGGTGAGCATATGGACCGAGCTGAAAAAATTAAAGCACAAATCAAATCTGCCATGACTTATCCTGCCATTGTTGTTTTTGTTGGTTTAGCTGTAATTTGGGGATTAATGACGTTTGTTGTTCCTCAATTTGTTGAGATGTTAAAGGACTCTGGTCAAGAGCCTCCTTTCATTACACAGCTTGTAATTGATACATCAAATTTTATACAAGAGTATTCACTAATAGGAATACCAGGAATGCTTGTTGGCGTTGTATTGCTTCAAAACTATATAAAGACAACAACCGGGAAAATTGCATTTGATAATTTCATGATGAGACTACCCGTTTTTGGGCCTATTGTAGTTAAAGGTAACCTTGCTTCATTTTGTAGAACGATGTCTACGTTATTAAGTTCAGGTGTCTCTTTGATTGATTCTCTAGAGATATGCGTTGAGACTATTGATAATGGTGTTGTGGCCAATGATCTTAAAACAGTCAGAAAAGCCATTGAGCAGGGTAAAACACTTACTGAACCGCTCTCAAAAATCGATTATTTTCCAGATATGGTATCGCAAATGATTCGCGTCGGTGAGCAGACTGGACGTGTTGACAGTATGTTAGAGAAAGTTGCCGAGGTATTTGAGGAAGAAGTGAATAACCTGGTTACTAATATGACCAAACTGATCGAACCCTTTATTATCGTGTTCTTAGGTGGCATGGTGGCAACAGTTCTGGTCGCTATGTATCTTCCGATCTTTATGTCGGCCGGTGGAAATTAAAAATAACTTGCTGAAATTACTAAATATGGCAAAATTAAATAAATATCGCATTGATTTAAACCGATAGGGTGTAAAATAGAATTAGAAAGCAGCCAATCAAGGGCAACACTTCTTTGAGACTCTTAATGTTTTAAAGTGTGGGATCCAAGAAAAGTTGCAATCTAAATTCCTACCTCAAAATCTTCGGCTCTTAATGTCGGTGATGATGAGGGAAACCGGTCATCTTAATTGACCACTTTTGGAGGTTCGTATGTCTACTTTCTTTAAGGACTTAAAAAGTCAAAAACAGTCTGGTTTTACGTTAGTCGAACTTATGGTCGTTGTTGCGATTATTGGTATTCTATCTGCAGTTGCGATTCCTAACTTTAAACAGTATCAAGCCAAGTCAAAAACTTCTGAGGCGAAGCTACAATTGGCTGCTCTTTATTCTGCTCAATTAGCAACAGCTGCTGACTTTGATACTTATGCAAGTTGTCTTCCTTATATTGGTTATGACCCATCTGGCGAACTTGCAAACAGATATTATTCGGTTGGAGTTGGTGTTACATTCGCAATTCCTGCTGGTGTAAATACTGCTTTCTTAACACCTTGTAATGCTGCCAACGCTGGTACTGGAAACGCTTGGTTCCCTGCTGGTAGAGCTGGTTTTGGTGCTGCTGTTACTACAGCTCCAACAGGTGCAACTGTTAACCAAACAACATTTACTGGTGGTGCTGAAGGTGTTATTCGTACAGATGGAACTGCTGGTAACGATAGATGGACTGTTAACCAAAATAAATTAATTATTAATACGCTTCGAGGTTTTTAAAATATTATTTCAAAAGATTAGTTAAATAGAAGAAAAGGAGAACTATAAGTTCTCCTTTTTTTTATTTTTAAAAATCTTGAAAATTGTCCATGGCTTTGAGGCAACCCAGTCATTATTAATTTTCATATAACTGTTTCCATCAAAATCAAGTTTGGAGCAACTTGATCTAGAAGAATTCAAACATTCTAAGTCAATCTGTGCTTTTATTGCGTATAAATAACCACCAAGAATGTTTTTAATATTCTCATCTTCAGAAGTCGACCATGTTTGGTAAATCACATCATAAGTTTCGCTTAATGGGATTTGATCTACTTGAATTCTCAGTTTATTGATTAAAGAAAAAAGGCTTGGATATTTGAGTCTTGTCCATGGGTGATCATAGATTTTATTATAATAGGTGAGAGCTAACTTATAATCTCCAATTTCAAAAGCAGCATTAAATCCAGCATTGTAATTGAGTTTAAAATCATCAGGATATATCCTAGTCCCTAGCGAATAAATTGTATCAGCACCAAAGATGTCATCTTTTACAATTGAAAGGTATTGTCCACCAAAAACATAGTTATGATAAAACTTAGGCTCAAGCATGGAAATGGTAAGAAAACGATGATACATCCATGAATTACCGGATCCTTTATAATGCTCAAGATCTCCCTCAATAAGAGTTGTAATCCATAGGATTGAACTTATAAGCCTTGCATGTCCGAAAGAAAGTAAATTGACGTAATTACTTTTTAAATTGATTGCTGATTGTTCTTTGCTAACAACAAGTTTTGGAAGTGGATTGGCTTTGTCTACTTTGTGTGCAAAATAAACCAAAAATAAAACAAAGAACAAAACAATGACTGAAAGAAAATTTTTTTTAAAGTTGATCACATTCATGAATAGATTATAATTGATTTATGATTGAGCTAAAAGGAATAAGCAAATCTTTCAAGAAAGACTTCTATTCATCTAAATTTCAGGCTTTAAATAATGTCTCTTTTAAAATCAATGAGGGCGACTTAGTAGGTTTTTTAGGAGCAAATGGTGCTGGAAAAACGACTTCTCTAAAAATAATTTTAAATTTCATTAAGCCAGATAGTGGAGTAGTTGAGTATTCAAGTAAAGTTGGTGGAAGTTTTAATAATTTCTTAAAAAACCTGGGTTACCTACCTGAAAGACCATATTTTCATGCCAATCTAACCGGGAGAGAGTTTGCTGAGTATATGGCGAAGCTCCATGATATTAAAAGGGTCGAGTATAATGAAAGTATAAACAAGTGGAGTCAAAGACTTAATATAAGTCATGCACTAGATAGAAAATTGCAAAATTACTCAAAAGGGATGCTTCAAAGAATTGGGTTTGTTTCATGCTTGATTCATAATCCTTCCTTTTTAATTCTAGATGAGCCAGTTTCAGGGCTTGATCCTGTCGGTAGAAGAGAAATGAAAGATGTAATGTTGGAGCTAAATAAAATGGGCAAAACTATTTTTTTTAGCAGTCATATTGTTTCAGATATTGAAGAAATTTGTAATGACCTCATTGTTTTAGATAAAGGGGAGCTAATTTACAGCGGTGAAGTAAATACTCTCTTAACAAAAGAAAGTAAAAATATTACAGAGGCAATTTTTGAATCAAAAAATGCAGAAAATTACAAAGTCTTTGGTAAGGTTGATCGTCTTTCAATAAATAATTTTAGAATAATTATAGAAAAAGATAGCGTCGATTTTTTAAGGCTCTTAACAACAAATCAAGATAGATTAGTAAAATTTTCAGAACTAAAGCCAACGCTTGAAGAAATTATCTATAAGAGTGATAGATGAAGAAAATTATAATTGTTGCAAGATATACATTTAGCGAAGCGGTAAAAAGTAAAATTCTATTAAATATTATATTCTTGGGAATAGCTTTTTTGCTAAGTTCTTATATCGCTTCTGAATTAACCTTTGGAACTCCTGAAAAAACATCACTAGATATTGGTCTAGGACTAACTTCTATTGCCATAAAGATTATTGCCATTTTTTATGGTGTTAATATTATCCAAAGTGAAATTGAAAACCGATCTATATATTTAGTGTTGTCGAGACCCATTACTAAAGTTCAGTATTTGATGGGTCGTTTAATGGGAATGTCTGGGATTCTTTTTGTTAACGTCTTTATCCTTGGTCTCATTTCTCTATCTTTATATTATTTTCTAGGTGGAACGATCGATAGTATGATGATTTGGACAATATTCTTTAGTTTTATAGAGGCCCTATTATTACTGCTGATTGTTGTTACTTGCTCTCTTTTTTCATCCAAGGTTTTATCTATTTTGCTTGGAATAAGTGCTTATATATCTGGTTATATTTCTTCAACTTTACTAGAGTCTAACCAGTTCGCCAAAACTGGTATATTTAATTTTGTTCTTAAGTTTTTAAATAATACAATCCCGAATTTTTCAAGATTAAACCTCAAAGATTTTATTCTCTACGAACAGAGCATATCTTCTGACGTTTTGATTGGAACCCTATTGCATTCATCTTTATTCATCTTAATATACTTAATTCTTGGTAGTATTCTGATGAAAAGAAAAAGTCTGGATTAATGCTATTTCTAATTTATTTTTTTATATTTTTTCTTGGAACACTTATTGGAAGTTTTATGAATGTTGTCGTCCTTCGCATGCCTGAAGGCAAGGACGTAGTTTTTGATCGATCGGGTTGTCCGAAATGTAAAAATCAGATTTCCTGGTACGATAATATACCAATATTTTCTTTTATAATTTTGAAAGCTAAATGTCGTAAATGCCACACGCCTATTTCTTTTCAATATCCACTTTTTGAAATTTGGCATGGCCTAATTGCATTAATTATTTTTTATGATTTTGAGATGATGGGTCATATAGGTCTGTATATTTCTTTATGTAAGTTTTTTATTGCAGCTATTTTTAGTGCTCATATTTTAATTGATATAAAACATCAACTACTTCTGGATTCATTAAATATTGCACTTATACCATTTGTAGTTGTACTGGTTTGGTTAAATGGAGGTTGGCAGGATTCATTAATTGGAGCCTCTGTCGGATTCTTTTTTCCGTTATTAGTGACTTGGATATTCTATCTAGTTCGAGGAAAAATTGGTCTTGGTGGGGGAGATATAAAACTCTTCGGCGTTCTAGGAGCCTTGTTTGGCTTGAAAGGTGTTGTTTTAAATATTTTTAGCAGTTGTATTCTTGGAAGCGTTATCACTATATGCTTAATCATTCTAAAAAAAACAAATCCCGATCAATACATCCCATTTGGGCCTTACATTCTTGCCGTAGCGTTAACACAGTTGCTTTTACCTGAATATTTCGCGCAGTGGCAAAACTTCCTTATTCCGTACTAATAAGCATGTTGCATTAAAAGGTTGAAATCGCGTTCAACGTACAGGTATAATTTGCCTACGCCCGTATATTATGGATTTTGTGCGGCGCAGGAGTTAGATTGTCAACGCCATTTGACCCAAAAAAAGTCATTGATGACTTGGTTGAACAAATTAAGGATTCGCTAAAGCTAGGTCCACGCAACCTTGTGGGTATCGATATAGGTTTTAGTGCGATCAAAATTGTAGAGCTAAAAAAATCAAAAAAAAATTCCTATGAATTAGTTCGTCATTCTTTTGTGCCTTTACCTGAAGGTGCACTGATTGAAGATGAAATTCAAAATGCGGAACAAATTACTGAGACAATTACCAGGGCTTATAAAGCTGGTAAGTTTTCTACTCCAAACGTTTGCATGGGTCTTTGGGGGCCAAATACTATTGCTAGAAGATTGCAATTAGCTGGTGGAACGACGGAAGAAATTGAAGACCAGGTTATTTGGGAGGCTGAACAGTATATCCCATTTGATGTTGAAGACTCTAGTATTTCTTTTCATATAATCGGTGAGAATGAAGGTGGTGGTGTTGACGTCGTTGTTGCTGCTGCAAGAAAAGATGTAATTGATTCATTTAGAGATTTGATTACAAATGCCGGATTGAAAGTAAAGATTGTCGATCTCATTCAGATTTCACTCGTCAATGTCTTTGAAGCTGTTGCGGCAGAAGAACTAGCTTTAGCAGAGAGAAGCTCTTGGGTGCTTTTAGATATCGGAGCACAAAAAACTGAGTTTCTTATTTATAAAAATGGAATGATTTCTTTTGCCAAGCAAATCAATATTGGCGGTCTTATGATCACCGAAGAAATTCAAAGACAAATGGGTGTTAATTATAAAGAAGCGGAAGATTTAAAAATAACCGGTGATGATAAAGGTAATTTACCTGAAGAAATTGTAGAAATCATTGATGCCGTTATTGAAAGTTTTTTTGGAGAGTTAAAGAAAACTCTAGATTTTTATATTAGCTCAACTTCAGATGAGGCGTTTACTGGTTGCTATATCACTGGTGGCAGCTCTCAAATTCCAGGACTTCTTGAAGGTTTAGAGGCTCTGTTGGGTTTTCAAGTAAGATTATTAAATCCTATGGATGCAATTTCTTATGATGAAGCTGATTATGATGAAGATGAATTAAATGATCTAATATATAGAGGTGTATCAGTCATTGGGTTAGCCATGAGGGAGCTTAATTAATGATTAAGATTAACCTCATTGAAAAAAAGAGCAATTCAAAACCAGTTGTCGTCCTTGGTGTTGATGTTCGAACAATTAATTTTAAGCTTCTATTTGTTGCCATTTTAATTTTCTATATTCCTAAAAATTATTTTCTAAGTCAGTGGGAAGAAGACATTCGAGCTCTGGATAAACAGATTGAGATTCTTGATGCCGATGCAAAAACAGCAAGAGAAGAATTGAAATCTTTTGATGGAGTTAAGCAAGAGCTTGAGTCCTATAAAAGACAGATTGAAAAGCTTAAAGAAAGATCGACACAGGTTGATAAAATTTTAAAAGAAAAAACATCGCCAAAAAGGTTGTTAGAAAGAATGGCAAGAGTGGCGCCTTCTGACCTGTGGTTCGATGAGCTTAGAATTGGAGATGACCAAAGCTTTTATTTAAGAGGTGGAGCAGATAGCTATAAGTCTATCGGAGACGTGATTGTTACACTTAATGAAACACCATATTTTAAAAACTCTTTGAATCTAGTGAAATCTGAGACAAAAACTGAAGTTGAAGGTGGTAGAGAGATTAGAAATGAAAGCTATGAAATTAATGGATCCATTTCATCTTTTGAGATAATGGGGAATTGAGCATGTTTGCAAAGCTAATGAAATTCATGCCACTCATTATTATATTATACTCTGCGTATGAGTTGAATAACTTATGGACAGAGCATGAAGAGCTCCTCTTAAGTAAACAGGGCGCTATTCCAGCAATACAAAATAGAATTACAAAGTTTAAGCGTGAAAGAAAAGAAGTTGATACATATATGGCAGATATTGAGTCTGCCAAAAAACGAATTGAGCTTGTTGCGCAAGAAGTTGAATCTTTACAAAAAAAGCTACCTTCAAATATTTCAGATCCTGAAAACTTAGCAATGTTTCAAGGGTTTACAGATAACTTAAATATTAGAGAAGTGAGTATTGTTCCTGGACAAGAAGAAAACTTAGGCTTTTATTTCAAGAAACGATATGAGCTCAAAGGAAAAGGAACCTTTCTGCAATTCTTGATTTTGATGGAGAAAATTGCTGAGAACGAGCGATTATTAAATATTAAATCTGTAAGAATGTTTAAAGATGATTCAACTCAATTTAGAGGACGATTTCAGCTAATTAAAGCAGAAATGTCTATTGAAGCTTATCGATATAATCCGGACCACAAGGAAAAACGAGAAATTGAAGCTCCACCAATTGAGGAGGAGAAAGCATGAAAACTTTTATAGTAATAGTTTCAGTAGTTCTAAGTGTAAAAATCTTTGCTCAGGATAAAGCAAAACTGCCAGAATTCTTTCAGAGAACAAAAACAGTTATCTCTAATCCCTTTGAAATGAGAGATCCTTTTAAAAGAAAAGCTCTCAAATTAAAATCGTCAAGTAATAAAGATTATAAGCTTGATAAAACGGTATTTTCTAATCTACCAACATTAGACGGAGTATCACTAGATAAAATCAAAATTACAGGTGTTATCTTGGGTGATCAAAGGCGAGCAATTGCAAAAATAGGGGATCCAAATAGTGATGGAAAGACAGTAGACCCTAATGCCCCTACGTTTGTTATCAAAGAGGGGATGAAAATGGGATTCAATCAGGCTGAAGTGAAAGCAATATTGCCAGGTGGAATCGTTTTGGTTGAAAAAATTAAAAACGTATACGATCAAGAAGAGTATATTGAAACGATCATGCCAGTAACCGTTGAGTAAATAATACTTTTACTCCTTTGGTCAAAAAATGGTAGAATAAACTGGAGAAAAAGGATTTTCTTCGAGGATATATATGAAAAATGGATTTTTCTTTTTATTACTAAATCTTTTTCTAATTTCTAAAATATTTGCCGCCGAATTAAAGGCAATTAATTTTACTCAGCAAGGCGAAATTAGTCAGTTAGAACTTCTACTAGATACAAACGAAGCTAAGGCCGCGAAGTTTCAAATCAAAGAAGATAAACAAATCATTATCGATTTAGAAGATGTTACAAGTACTGAGAGAGTCATGAGATCATTTGACGCCTCAGAATTTAGTGGTGCCGTCGTATTTGTTTCAGCTTATAAAAAACCAGAAACTAAAAATGACTTAAGAATTGCAGTCCAATTAAGAGATAACGTTAGATCCGTCTTAAAAAGAAAAGAAAATGCGATCGTATTGCAAATTGAAAATAGATTCGGAGTATTTAATCAAAGAGTTATTGAGGAAAACAATGCCTTTGAAGAAAAAATTACTGGTGAAAAAACAAAAGCATCAGAACTATTAGTTCCTAAAACAGAATCTATTGACGATATTCTCGAAAATCTTACCTTATCTGGTCAGAAAAAATATATTGGTAAAAGAATTTCAATCAATGTTAAAGCAGTTCCGGTCAGCGATATTTTGAAAATGATTTCAGATGTTTCTGGGTTTAACGTCATTTTAACGGATGACGTAAAAAAGACAGAGCCCCTGACTCTTTCCTTAACAAATGTTCCTTGGGATCAGGCACTTGATACTATCCTTACTCTAAATAAACTTGTAGCTAAGAAGAACGGAAAAATTCTTATCGTTCAAAGTTTATTAAGGGCAACGGAAGATAAGAAACTTGAGGCAGAATCAAAGCTTCAAGCTCTAAGTAATGAGCCACTTGTAACTAAGATCTTTCCAGTTTCATACGCTACAACAAAAGATTTAACAGATATCATCAAAAGCTATATTACAAAAGAGCGCGGATCAATCTCTGAGGACGTAAGAACGAATTCATTAATCGTTAAAGATACAACTGAAGTAATTGAAAAAATTAGAAAAATCATAGAAGTTTTGGATACACAAACTCCACAAGTGCTTATTGAAAGTAAAATCGTTGAAGTTTCAGAATCATATTCAAAAGAAATTGGATTAAAAAATGGATTTAATTTTGGATACGATCCAATTGGTGCACCTGCACTGACTACAGGTGATATTGGTGTTTCGGCAGTCGGTGGAACAGATGTTGGGCCAGGTTTTTCATTTAGCTCAGCTCCAATCAATGGCGAATCAGCAAGAAACTTATTCTCATTATCAATTGGTCAGTTTGGAAGACTTGTTGACTTAAACTTTGCTCTTCAATTAATGGAAAATGAGTCAAAGGGTAAAATTATTGCAAGCCCAAAAGTTATCACTCAAAATAAAAAAGCTGCTAACTTAACAACCTCAGATACGACGAGTTTTTCTGTGACCAATGGAGCAGGTGATACTGCAACAACATCGTTTCAGGAAGTTTCAGCTGATTTGTCACTCGATGTAACACCACAAGTGACTAACGAGGGATCGATTGCGCTTGAGATCTCGATTTCGAAATCTCAATTTGGCACTAGACCTTCTCCGGATGCACCACCAAACAAGCAGACAAGAAAAGTAAAAACGAATGTTCTTGTTGATAATGGTTCGACGATTGTATTAGGTGGAATTTATTCTTATACAAAAAGTGAATCAGTCTCAGGGATACCTTTTTTAAAAGACATTCCATTAATTGGCTGGTTATTTAGAACGCCATACGCACCTTCAACGACAAAAAATGAAATGATTATCTTTCTAACACCAAGAATTATAAATCAGGAAGAAGCAGGGCTTGCTGATAGAGGATAATATGGAAGCTGCGTTAGTAAAAAAATATGAAGAGATACTAGCGAATGATCCATCTTCTAGAGTCTTCTCTCAGTTAGGGGAACTCTATCGAAAACTTGGAATGCTTGAGCAAGCTTTAAATCTTTACCGTGAAGGCATTAAGAAGCATCCGTCTTATACTCTTGGTTACATGGGCTTAGCTTTTTGCTATTTCGATTTAGAGCAGTTTCAACTAGCTTACGCCACCCTTAGACCTATTGTTGAATCTGCAAGAGATAATATAAGAATGCAAAAACTTTTTGCTCAATGTTGTGAAAAGTTAAACTACAAAGAAGAAGCACTAACAACTTGGAAATATCTATTATTTATTAATCCTAAAGATCAAGAATACTCAGCAAGAGTTTTGGCGCTCGAATCTGGTCCAACTGAATTGGTTGATGAATTAAAATATCCCCAGTCATTTGAAGTTGATAAAATTCACGCTTCACCAATAGATGATGTTGATGATTGGATAAGAATGGATTTATCTGAAACCAAATCAGAGTCAACCTCTTCAATAGAATTAAAAAATGAAACAAGAGAAGAAAATAAAGAAGATGAAAGTGAGCAAGAATCGCCATTAATGAGTTTAACCTTGGTCGATTTGTATATTGCTCAAGGACATACTGACAAAGCAAAAGAAGTGCTATTTAAAATGGCAGAACTCAATCCTTCTGATGAGCGAATTGAAAAGCGATTAAATGAAATTGATCAAAACACGGTCGTTATTGTCGAAGAAGAAAGCTCAGAAGAAGATGCACACTCGAAGCTTTTAAAAATGGTAGAAGAGAAACAAAATACATTTGTAGATGAGGATGAAGTTGAAGGCACTAACTTTCAGTCAGTTAATCTATTAGATAAATTTCTTGTTCAAATTAAACAGCGCGCCGAGCAAAAATCATCTCAATCATAATTTAATTGTAGAGGTTCAAATGAATATCCTTGTCCTAAATGGGCCCAATTTAAATCTTTTGGGTGAGCGCGAAATAGACGTCTATGGAGATAAAACATTAAAAGAAATTCAAGAGTATACAGAAGGCGCGCTGCATTCATTTAATGTAAAAACCGAATGGAAGCAAACAAATCACGAAGGAGAAATGATTGAAATCATTCATGACTTTCGACATTCGAAGAATGATGCGTTGGTCATTAATCCGGGGGCTTATTCACATACATCTATAGCAATAATGGATGCATTAAAATCAGTTAAAAAGCCAATCGTTGAAGTCCATTTATCTAACACTACAAAGAGAGAAGACTATAGGCGTACGAAGTTGACGGCCCAAGCAGCCGGGAGCATTATTGAGGGCCTAGGAAAGGACGTCTATCTCGTTGGAATATTATCGTTGATAATAAATAAGGGTCTGTGGAAATGATTGATACAACTAATTTGAAAAAAGGTTTAAAAGTTGAAATGGAAGGTAAGCCGTATGTAATTTTACTGGCTAGCTTTACCAATCCTGGAAAAGGATCTGCATTTTATAAATGCAGGATGAGAAATCTTGAAACTGGACAAGTTATTGAAAGAACTTTTAAATCTGGTGTTTCAACTGGCTTGATCGCTCCAGATCTTCAAGAAAGAGATGTGGAATATACATACAGTGATCTTGATGGATTTAACTTTATGGATCAATCAAACTTCGAAACAATTCACGTCGCTTCTGAATACGTAGAAGAAGAAAAAGGATATTTGCAAGAAGGTATTAAGTTAAAACTAACTTATTATAACGGAAAGCCAATAGCGGTCGAATTACCAAACTTTGTTGAGTTGAAAGTGGTGGAAACAGACCCAGGTTTAAAAGGTGATACAGCGTCTGGTGGTATGAAAAAAGCCATCATGGATACTGGATTACAGATCAACGTCCCTTTATTTATTAAAGAGGGTGAAGTTTTAAAAATTGATACACGTACTGGCGAATACATGGAACGTGTAAAAGGTTAATTTATGAGCTTTGGTAAACTGCAAGAATTTATTGAATTAGCTAAAAAAGCTGGTGTTACTAAACTTGAATACGAAAAAGCTGATGAAAAATTTGCAGTTTCTTTTGTTGGTGAATCTGTAACCCCAAGTTACTCGCTTCAGTCACAAGTTGCTCCTGCAAATAATGTAGTCGCAGCAGCGATAAAGCCTGCTAGCAATTTAAAAGAAATTACTTCTCCATTTGTTGGAACATTTTATCGTTCAGCGTCTCCTGACTCTGACTCTTACGTAAAAGAGGGAGATTCAATTGCTCCAGGTAAGGTTCTTTGTATTGTTGAAGCCATGAAAATTATGAATGAAATCGAAGCTGATATTGCAGGTGAGATTGTTGAAATTTGTGCTGAAAATGAAACATACGTAGAGTTTGGACAAGTTTTATTCCGTGTAAAGCCAAACAAGGCATAAGTTGTGAAATTTAAAAAAGTCCTGATAGCAAACCGTGGCGAAATCGCTGTACGAGTTGTTAGAAGTTGCAAAGAATTAAATATAGCCACAGTTAGTGTTCATAGCACTGCTGATGAATCATCTCTTCATGTTAAGCTTGCAGATGAGTCTGTTTGTATTGGCCCTGCTAAAAGTTCACAAAGCTATTTAAATATTCCCGCTATTTTGTCCGCAGCCGAAATTACAGAAGCAGATGCAGTTCACCCTGGTTTTGGCTTTCTTTCTGAAAATAGAGAGTTTGCAAAAATGTGTGAAAAATGGGGAATTACCTTTATCGGCCCAAACTTAGAAGCAATTGAGCAAATGGGCGATAAAATTCTCTCGAAAAAAATAGCTGAAAAAGCGGGCTTACCAGTATTAAAACCAATTCTTGTTAACACAAGAACAGATGACCAAATTACCAATGATGCAAAGACGATGGGCTTTCCTGTCCTCGTAAAAGCATCTGCTGGCGGTGGTGGTAGAGGAATGAAGAGAGTCGATGATATTGACGATCTTATTCCAACCATAAGAAGATTAAAAACAGAAGCCCTTGCTGGTTTTGGTGACGACACTCTATTCATTGAAAAATATATCGTTAATCCAAGGCACGTTGAAGTTCAAATTCTTGGCGATAAACACGGTAACGTTATTCATTTGGGTGAAAGAGATTGTACGATTCAAAGACGTTTTCAAAAACTTATTGAAGAAAGTCCATGCCCTGTAATTTCTGATCAAAAAAGAAATGAAGTCTGTGAAGCGGCCGTCAATCTTGCAAAACACGTAAATTATGACAGCGTTGGTACAGTTGAATTTCTATACGACCAAGACGAAGATAAATTTTACTTCATGGAAATGAATACACGAATTCAAGTTGAGCATCCTGTTACTGAAGAGCGAACTGGACTTGATCTTATCTCATGGCAGATACGTGTGGCCCAAGGTGAAAAACTGACAATTAAACAAAAAGATGTCAGCTTCAGAGGCCATACAATGGAATGCCGAATTAATGCTGAGGATCCTGAAACATCGCTTCCAAGCCCAGGACAAATAGATCATTATCACCGTCCAGCTGGAATAGGCGTAAGAATAGATGACTTTATTTATTCAGGATACAAAGTGCCCCCATTCTATGACTCTATGTTAGCGAAAATTATAGTTTCTGCCCCTACCAGAAATGAATGTTTGGCCAGAATGAATCGCGCACTAAATGAGATGGTTATTGAAGGGATAAAGACGAATAAAAAACTCCACCTTTCCATTATTAATCATCCAGATTTCGTCGGCAATAATTACGCCACACACTTTTTAGCAACCAAATTCAAGTAAAATTAGAGGGATAGCGTACTAAGTCCACGCTCGCGCGGAGTTATGATGTGAACGAATTCGTTCCTCTAAAAAAAGCATTTGAACAAAATCGCTATAAAGATGTAGTGAATGGCGTTGTTCAATCTATAAAATCTACTCCACTAAATTCTGCAGAAATAATTCAGCTCGCATCACTTGCACTAGATTGTATTGAAAGAGATCCATCAAATAAAAAATTTGAAGAATATATTCTTGAAAAAATTGCAAAAGCTTATATTGAAAATAACTCGCATGCAAAAGCAAAAGATATTTATTATAAACTGTTAAAAATGAATCCTTCATGGACAAACGTTCAAGGTTTAATAATAACCTTGGCCAATGAGGGAGAAATAGAAGAACTAAAAAAAACAGTAAACAAATATGTTCAAGAATATATTAAAACAAAAAACCTGGTAAATCTAAATGCAATAGCAGCATTACTAGAAAAACAAGGTCTCTATAAAAATTTTAAACGCGAAATAGAAGAAAATAAAAACTTACTCGAAGGAAACTATAAAGAGATATCAAAGTATAAAGAAATTAGCGTGTCAGAAAATTTCTACAAAGATGCAAATTGGCAAGATGATTTAGAGTGCGCAAAAATAATTATAGGTAATCTTCTGAGCTTTCAAGAAATTCCTAGGAAGATACTTGTTAAAAAGTTCTTTCAAGTTTTTATAAATTTCGGAGATGATAAAGTCATCATAACGCAATTATTAAGTTATTTCGAAAAAACTAAATCACAACATATCGGTTATTTCTTCAAAGAAAATTCAGGTGTAAGAGTTGAGCTTGAAGAAAAAGAATGGATAAAAGAATCATTTAAAAAAGCAATTCTTGTAGATAAGCCAAGTGAAATAGATGTTGAGCTTGATTTAGCAGAAGACTTGTTTAGTGATGAACAGGGAAAAGAAGAAACAATTTTTAATAAAATTAAAACAACTGAAAACAGAATAAAGTTTCTTTTGAAAAACAGCAGAAACGACGATGCAAAAAAACTCTATAAAACATTATTAGAATTGGACCCAAGCAACAAAACATTCATCGATCAATTTGAGAACAATAAAAATTACTACGAAATCGTTGAGCAGCATCATGATTGGAAAAGTGTTCTGGAAACACTCGATGAAATTGATGTCTATGCAAAGGGCGTTGAAAGTGGACAAAGAGAAAATAATTTATCTTGGAAGTTGATACAGGATGACGATTTATTAAAAAATTATATTGAATACTCATACGCTTTAATCGTAGCTCATCAAGAAAAAGACTGTATTAACATGTTAAATAAAGTTCTCAATTTGACATCGGAAGGATTCAAAGAGGCGTCCTATTTGAAAGCTAGATGTTTCTTTAATTTGGAGCAGTATAGACAAGCAAGGGTAATATTAGAAAGCATCGTTGATTCATGCGTTCTGGATGAAGATGAGTTAAATGAAATGATTTATGTCCAGGCAGAATGTTATGAAAATGAGGGGGATACAGATACGGCCCTAAAATTTTACAAAAAGATATTCAAAAGGAATAAGTCTTATAGACTCGTTAGAATGAAGATAGACTCTCTGGGGAGTCTATGAAAATTAATAGATTTGCTATTATATACCTAGTGATTGTTAGTATTGCTTTTGTAAGTGTGAGAGAGGTTTTACATAGTCATTATTTTGCATCATTAGTGTCGACAAAAATAACAGAATGGGTGTCAAATAAACTAGATGGTAAAGTAAAAATTGGAAAAATTAAAATTGAAATTTTTCCGTTCGGTATGAATCTACAAGAAGTTCAGTTTGAGTCAAGAGATATTAAGGTCGATATAGCTGCTGTAAGTGTTGTTTATGGTCTTCAAAATATATTTAAAAGTGATGTGTTTGTTGAAGAGGTGACACTTCGAGAGGGTGTTGTTGAGGTCAATAGAATTGAGTCAAACGATAAGGATAAGAGTTTAGATGCTGTATTGAATGAGTTTAAAAAAGAATGGCCTAAGCTTTATACAAAAATAGAAGAGCTTCCAGTAAAAGTAGAAAATCTAATTGTGCAGAATGTAAATTTAACTTATGACAATAACACACTGTCATTGCCATTCTCACATTTAAAACTTGATGACGATATTAACTTAAAGTTATTAATTGAGAAAATTGCGATTAAAGATTTGATCAAAGAAAAAGTCTTACTTCCTGAATCCATTGCTATAAATATTTCAATAAATGATCTTGCTCTAACAATAAACGAGTTAGTTCTACAAAAAGGCATGGCAAAATTATCCGGCGAGGGGAAGATTGATATTAGTAATGATTTTCTTTTGCAAAATGTAAATGTGACGGTAAAGGGACCTGATCAAGCTTTTTTTGATATTTTACCAGAAAGTGCCGAATTCGATACTTCTTTTTCAGCGTACAGCCAAAGTCATTTTTTTTTAACGGGTAATGTTTTTAAACCCCAAATTAAAGCCTTTCTTAATCTTGAAGAGATCGATGGAAAGTTTTTAAAAGCCAAAAGCCTTTCAGCAGTTATCGATTATAACGACGATATTATAACGATTGAGAATGTTAGGGTTTCAGATGAATTTGGCACAATAGATATTTCATCAAATACAAAGTTTACTTTTAATGAAGTTGAAAATGGAAAAGCAATTGATCTAAAAATAAAATTAAATGACATTTATACAAAAACTATATTTCATTTCTTAAATGGTAAACTCGATCCCTTTGACGCTTATTTAAATGGTGAAATATCAGCAACTGTTACTAAAAATAAACTTTTATTGAAAGGAGCTGAAAAATTAAGCTTGGGAGTTTTCAATTTAATGTTATCTCCTCCTGAGCCATTGCTATCTATTAACAATCCACTTCTTAGTAATTTGTCTATCAATTTAGACTTTGAACCGTTTAAGCTAAAACTATCAACACAGTTATCTCTGCCCAATAGTGAAATAGGAATAGATGCAAAGATAGATGATAAAGGAATTAGTGCCAAACTCATTGGGTCTAGTTTCAATTTCTCTGATATTCCTGAAATATCAAACGTTCCTTTAAGCGGTGCGGGAGAATTAAATATAGATGTTAATGGTCCCTGGAGTAATATCATTTTTGATCTGAACGGTAAGTTTCAAAATTCAATTGTAGCAGGCTATAATTTAGGGAACTTAGATTTTATTGCAGAACTTCCTCTACAAGAAAAACGTCTAACTTTTAAATCTATCAATGCAAAAAAGGGTAGCACCTTATTAGACGCTAAAGTTAACCTTGCCTTATCACCAAAAGCATACCCATTATTAATTGAATATAGCGCTTCTAGAGCTACATATAATGATCTTATCGATATTTTACATCCAATAATACCTGATGAACTTAAAAACTATAAAGATATCCAAGCAAGATTTAAAACAAAAGGTAAAGTTCAAATCGATTTTAATAACAGACCCGTCAAACTTGATCTTAATGTAGATGGAAGCTCCTTAAGTTATCAAGGTGAATATTTTGATGGGTTTGGTGCTGAAGTTTTAATGAATGCTGGTCGACTAAACATAAGAAATCTTCAGCTGAGCAGGGAAGAGTCAAAGGGAACAGGTGTACTGATTTTAGATACCGATACAAATTATTTAGAGTATGAATTCTTAATGAAAAAAATTTCTTTAAGATCGTTTAGTCTTTATAGACTGACTCCCTTGGCGCTCGATGGAAACTTAACTTTTGATATTTACGGTAGTGGTATACTAGATAATGATCATTCTTTAAGAGCAACTGTAACCCTAGACGATTCTAAGATAAAGAGAACGATTGTTCCAAATTCAAGGTTGGATGCTTACTATTCAAAAGGTGAATGGACATTTCAAGCGGAATTAATGGAAGGAATGGCCAGAGCAGAGGCTTTTTTACCAAATATAAAATCATTTAAGAAAAATGCGCTAATACGCCTTGATGTATCTTCTGCAGATATTAAACCTTTAATTGGACTGCTTTCACCAGATAGAATGAATGATGAATCATTATCTGGAAGAATGTTTAGTCAAGTTCAAGCATCGTTTCCAATTAATAAGCCAGAGCATGCAGATATAAAGCTTGATATTCGAGATGTACAACTTAAGTACAAAAATAAAAGATTCAGATTAGCTAAATCAAATATCCAATCAGTGAAAAAGGGGATTTTTAAGGACTGGATTTTTGCTAGTACGGAATCGAGTGACTTAAGAGTTATGAGTAAAGCAAGTGGAGACTTGGGAGGAAATTTTAATTTTAATTCTAGTTATACTATTCCAGCTGAGTTTTTCGAACTTGCTAGCGATAAACTTATCGACATGTCTGGAGAATTGAGTGGTTCAACAAATATAGACTGGGATGAATCAGGCTTTAAAGCATATATAAGTCATAAAGCATCTGATTTACAGATGCGAATTAGGGATTTACCCGGAAAAATTAGCGATCTCATCTTCGAAGCAGCTTTTGAAGATGATAATTTTAGGATTTCCAAATTTACAGGAAAATATGGTCGAGGAGAGTTTTCAATTTTAGGAGATATTAAAGCCAAGTTCCCATATCCCAATATTAATTTGAAATTGTCTTCTTCAAACGTAACAGTCCCTTTCTTTAATAAATCGGAAGCTACTTTTGATAGTCGATTTAATCTTTTAGGCTCTAAACCACCATATCTTTTAACTGGTTCTGTTTTACTGCATAAAGTATTACTTCTTGAAGATGTTGGCACTTATTTGGGCAAGGTCAGTAGCAGTAGTAATTATGAAAAATTTATACCAAACACCACACAAAGTTTTTTGAATCAATTTATAGAATTAGATGCAACTGTTATAGCTAATAATTCAATTCGCGTTTCAAACCCCTTGATGAATTTGAATTTAGGTGCGAACTTGAAGATGACCGGCCCTATTACGTCACCAGAAATTTTAGGTAAAGTCTATGGCGTTCCAACACAAAGCAAGATTGCCTTTAAAGGTCATGAGTTTGTTCTTTCTAAATCGACTGTTGAATTTGATAGCGATTCAGGCTCTACAAAGGCAAGTATAGACCTTAACGGAAAAACACTCGTCTCTGGCTATAACATTGATCTGAATGTAAACGGCGCCATAGATCAAATGAATATTTTATTAAGTTCAGAGCCCCCACTTCCTCAAGACGAAATCGTTTCGTTATTAACTCTTGGTATAACCTCAGATGTGTCTAAAAACTTAAATGAGCAAGACAGAAGAAGTATTACAACAATGTCATTGGGTGGCTTTTTGTTTGATCAACTCCAGCTTACAAAGGGATTAGATGACAACTTAGGCCTTAAAGTTTCACTTGCGCCTGAATTTTCAGGAGACGAAGGTAACCTTATTGAAGAAGCTAGTTCTGATACTTCGACTGCGAGAAGGTTAAAGACAGGTACAAAATTCAGAGTTCAAAGTCAGCTTGGTAAAAAAACGTCTGTTTCTTTTTCAAGTACTCTTGGTGGAGAAGTTGAACAAAAGCAAGAAATGAATGTGAATTACGATTTTAATCGTGCATGGTCCCTTGAGGGGGTTTATGAGTTGAAATCATCTACAGAGGAAAATCAAATTGAAACTCAATCAATTGGAGCAGACGTAAAGTATAAATGGTCATTTTAAGAAGAACTATATTCATTATAATTATGACGGTCGTATCAATTTCGTCTTGGGCAGATATTTCAAAAGTTGAAGTTATTTGTCCGGATCAAAGTCTGTGTTCTGATTTTGAAGCCAAGATTCAAGGCCTTTTAACTAATAAGAAATCAAGAGAAGATATTGAGAAGGCTCTCGAGTTTATATTACTCGATACTTCAATCGATAAACTTAGTTATGAACTTTATGAAATTGAAGGTCGCCAATGGCTTGTAAAGATTTTCGCTGTTCCGAAATTGAGGATAAATGATATCAGTTATACTGTAGATAATCGTGACCTTGATATTTCATCAATAGCTTCAATTGTCCCAATAAAAATAAATGGTTTTTTCGACACTGACCAAGTTGAAGAAAGTGTAGCTTTAATTAAAGATCAACTCACTGAGCGCGGTTATCCTGATGCTTCTGTTACTTCAAAAACTAACAAAGCAGGTGCAGGCTTAGATATTTTAATAAATATTAAAGCAGGCGAAGGAATTAGAGTTTCATCTATTGAAGTTAAGACAGATGTTAAATCTGTTGAGGCTAATATTCACCATGCATTTGAACCTCTTTTGTTCGGCACTTGGAATCTGGCACAATCAAGAGACATCATTGAAGCCTTGGAAAAAAATTATTTTGAACAAGGCTTTTGGAGCGCTGATTTAAACGCAAGCCTTGTTAAAGGGAAAAACCAAAATAGCTTAGTTGTTGATGCTATTTTGGGAAATCAGTATTTATTTGATTTCAAAGGAAATAACAATGCTTCAAGGGCAGATCTTTTAAACGCCATCAAATTAAGCTCAACTGGTTTGAATCTTTTGCAGGTTGATGAATCTATAAAAGAATCAATTTCTAAGTTTTACGCCAATTTTGGTCTTTATGATGTTCAAGTCGTAACAAGATCTAAAAAGACATTAGATAAAAAAGGAATTAATAGACTTGAGTTTTTTGTAAAAATCGATGAAGGGATTAAAACACAACTTTCAAAAGTAAATATTGATGGAAATCAGTTTTTTTCTAACGACTATTTTGATGGTTTAATCATTGAAAAATGTTCCGTCCTTGTTTGTCGCGGTTATTTTGATAGAAAATTCTTTACTGAGTTTTCCGGCGAAATAAGAACTCAATACCTGAAAAACGGTTTTGTTATGGCTTCAGTGAGTTCTCCTGACTTTAAAAAGGATGAATCCGGAAGCGTCAATGTAAGATATTCAATTATTGAAAATCAACGTGTCGAACTTACTGCTATTGATTTTCCTGGATTAACACCGGAATTAAAATCTCAAATTCTAGGTATATTAAAATCAAAAGTTGGTAGCCCTCTTGATGTAACGGTTATAGAAGAAGATATGTCCAATGCTCTTAATTTACTTCGCGATGAGGGATATTTCTTTGCCCGACTTACTCAACTTAGAAATGATAAAGTCGTTAAATATGGACGATCTTTACAAACTGCACAGTTAACAATTCCTTTTGAGCTAGGTCGTAAAACATATTTTGATGGAATTTTGGTTAGTGGTAATATTTCTACCAAAACGTCAGTAATTGAAAGAGAGTTTGATTTAAAAAAAGGTGATTTGGTTACTAGTCGAGAAATTAATAGGTACAGAGACAGATTAACGGCTCTTGGCTTGTTTGCTAATATTAATATTTCTCCTTTTTTAACTCAATCATCTGAAAACAACGAATATTGGTTAAGTTTACTCGTTGAAGTGAAAGAAAGAAATTTTGGTCTTGGCGAAATAGCACCAGGATATCGAACTGACTTAGGTCCTAAGGTTAGCTTTCAACTTGCCTATAATAACTTAAATGGAATGAATAGAACGGTAAGCTTAAAGTTGCAGTCAAATATTCGACTTGATAGTAGTGAGTTTGATTCAAGAAGGGATGCCGAAAACCATCGAAGACCAGAGTTTTCAACAGAGCTTAGCTTTAGAGAGCCATGGCTTATGCCAAATTTACTCGGCTCTAAGTGGGATTTAGAATTTTCCACTTCATTTAAACGACAAAGATTTTATAGTTTTGATGCAGACATTTTTAGAATAGGTCCCAAGCTATCTAAACAATTTGGAGACCACTTCATTGCTTCTGTTAAATATCAGTTTGAAGATATTCGTCAGTTTGATGCTACTGAAAACAAGGACGGTGATCGATTTCAAATTGGAGGTATTACGCCTTCAATTTCATTGGACTACAGAGATAGTCCCATTATTCCAACAAAAGGCGCCCTGTTTGGTCTTTCATGGGAATTTGCCAACCCTTACTTTGCTTCTCAGAAAAAAGAGAACTTAGAAATCAATTTTAATAAACTTACTTCGAGAAACAGGTTTTATTATCCTCTTGGAAATCTTGTTTTAGCGCTTTCAATTAGTGGAGGCCTACAAACCAACTTTGCGAATGATCTTCAAAAGGATGCCAACGGCAATTCAGTCCTTGGGACTGATGGTAGTCCCCTCACTGTAGGGTATATTCCCTCGATTAAGGTCTTTAGATTGGATGGTATCGATAATGTTAGAGGCTTTGGTGATGATGAAATTAACAGGTTACCAATTGGTCTTGATATTGGTGAGCTTCGTATTCAAGATACGGTGACATACGTAAATTATAAGTTTGAGCCGAGATACTATTTTTCAGACTTGGTTGCTCTTGGGGTCTTTTTTGACGCGGCCGGTCTATATGTTAATCATTTTTCACCTCTTCAGGTTCGAACTGCAGTGGGTCTAAGTGCTAAATTAGTTACTCCTGTTGGGTCTTTAGACTTCGATTATGGTGTGAAATTACATCGTCAACGCTACACGTCAGGCCAAAGAGAGAGTTTTGGCCGTTTTCATTTAAGTATTGGTTCATTTTAAGCTTTATTCGATCTTGACTTGCGGCCCAATAATCTAGTACAAGGATTGCCACGTGTTTTTTTGGCCAAGTTATTGGTCTAACCGTCCCTTTATTTTTTGTGGAAAAGGTTTTTTATGTTTACTCAAAAATCATTTGTTCTAAAACCCGCTGATGCTGACAAAAAATGGTTTGTTGTCGATGCCCAAGACATGGTCGTTGGTCGTCTTGCAAGCAAAATTGCTCATATCATTCGTGGCAAACACAACCCAAAGTATACACCTCATACTGACTCTGGTGATTTCGTTGTCGTAATCAATGCAGAGAAAGTTAAGTTTACTGGTAATAAGTTAGATAATAAGACTTATAACTGGCATACTGGATTTGTTGGTGGAATTAAATCTCGTACAGCTCGTGAGCAACTTGAGCGTCGTCCAGATCTTATTCTTTTGGATGCAGTTCAAGGAATGCTTCCAAAAAATACACTTGGTCGTGCACAACTTACAAAGTTAAAAGTGTATGCAGGTGAGAAGCACCCACACGAAGCACAAAACCCACAAAAGATTGAACTTTAGAAGGAATATAAGTTATGGCAGCAAAAGGTAAACAATACGATGCTCAGTCAGTAGGAAGACGTAAAACTTCGGTTGCACGTGTTTATGTATCTGCTGGTACTGGAAAGATCACAATTAACAAGCGTGAATTTTCAGAATATTTTCCAAAAGCAACTAACCGTTATGTCGTTAATCAACCGATGAGCCTTCTTAAAGTTGCTGATCGTTATGATGTAAACGTTAACGTTTATGGTGGTGGTACTACAGGTCAAGCTGGTGCTATTCGTCTTGGTGTTACAAGAGCTCTTGTAAAACTAGATCCAACTATCCGCGCTGAACTTAAGAAAGCAGGATTCTTAACTCGTGACTCACGTAAAGTTGAGCGTAAGAAAGCAGGTCTTTCTGGTGCACGTAAGAAATTCCAGTTCTCTAAACGTTAATCGGTTGGACAACTACTATTCAGAATTTGACAGGGCCCACGAAAGTGGGCCTTTTTATTGGTAATGAATAATAAATTTTCCCATATTCAAATTCGTGGCGCTAAAACTCATAATCTTAAAAATATTGATGTCGATATAGCCCTTGGTAAATTAACTTGCTTAGCAGGTCCTTCAGGGTCTGGAAAAACAAGTTTGGCCTTTCATACAATCTTTCAAGAATCTAAGCGTCGCCTTATAAATTCATTTCCTTCAGATATAAAGTTTTTTTGGGATATCCCACAGACTGCTGATGTTGATAAAATTGAACCCGTTTTGCCTGTTTGGTCTTTACCTCAACACAATCCAGTTGTTGGAGCTCGTCCGAGCATGGGCGATCTTATGGGGTTAACGGAAAAGCTTCAGCAACTCTTCTTTTTTTTGGGAATGAATCATTGCCCTGAACACAATCTTCCTTATAAAAAAAGTAAGCACTGGACAAAATTTGCATCCACGCTTAAGCAAGACGATTCAGTTCTCCATATCTTCTTAGATCAAACAGATTACAAGACACATTTAAAGACTTCTATCATGCCTGTGAGAAGCTTTGATGATGATATTAAGGCTATTACTGGATTTCGAGCTGAGGATAAATGGTGGGAAATTACCAGAATTAAAAGTAGAGACTTTAAAGATAAAGTTGAAACGAAGCTTAATGAAATGGAGCTAAATCATTTTCATGGTGACTTTAGAATTATTTCTTCAGATGGGAAGCTCGATACTGTTTTAAGTGCAGCAAGCGAAAGGTCTTGTCCAAAATGTCATGAAGCCGAAGCTCAAGAGATTACTCATTTTAATCATCTCTCCCCTTATAATGGTATCGGTGCCTGTAAGGAGTGTGATGGTCACGGAATGATCCTTAAATATGATCGAGAGAAGCTAGTCAAAGATCCAAGCTTGACTACCAAAGATGGTGCTGTCAGTGTCATGAATTATAAAAGCTTTTTACCATGGCGAAATGACATGTTTAAGGCTTTTAAAAGACAAGGCTTAGACCTAGATAAGCCTTTTAAGCAGCTGTCAGAAAAAAAATGGAAGCTTCTTTATGAGGGAGATGGCGCCTATCCAGGTTTTAATGATTTTTTCGAATATCTTGAGTCCAAACGTTATAAGACACATGTTCGAATTCTAATTAGAAGTTTAAAGAGTGAGTTTCTTTGTCCGAGCTGTAGCGGTTCAAGATTATCATCTAAACTTAATGGCTACGCGATTGACGCAAATGGATTAATCTTTTGGCATAAAATTATTGGAATGAATCTTGGTGCCCTTTTAGAGCAACTTACAATAATTGATAAATATTGCAAAAAACATCCTCACTTCAATAAGGTTTCTAAGGTTTTGGCCGACCTTCTTGAAACTGCACAAACAGCGATTTCATTAGGTATTGAAAACTTAAACCTTTCAAAAAAAGTCAAACATCTAGCCGCCGGTCAATATCAACGAGTACTTCTAACAAAACTGTTATCTTTTAGAGGTTCAGGCTCATTGTTCGTCCTTGATGAACCAACGCTTGGTCTAGATGAAAATGAAATTCAAAAAGTCATAGAATGTTTAAAAGATCTAAGAGATCAGGGTAATACCGTATTAGTCGTTGAGCATGCTCCAGATTTTTTAAAAGCATGTGATGAAATTATTGAGATGGGACCAGGTGCGGGGATTGCTGGTGGCAGTATTACGTATCAAGGTAAGCCCAAAGTTGCAGGAAAATACAAATTCGATATTGTTAAGAAAAAAAACTTTTCCAATTTTATTAAAGTTAAAGATGCTCCAGGACCATTAGACTGGTGTTTTGATTATGAAATTCCTATCGAAGGAATAACGGTTGTGACTGGGCCTTCAGAAGGCGGAAAACGCCAAGCCGTTTTGGAGCTTCTAGAGAACTGGTCAGTTGATAAAGATTCTGTCACGGCTGAAATTGAAGTGAAGCAAGAATTTGATAAAGTGATAAGCTTTGCTGCAGAAGCCTCAAAAGTTACGGCAAGGTCCACTGTGGGAACTTTTCTAGGCCTTTCAACCTATATTCGAAAACATTTTTCTGAACTACCCGTCAGTAAAGCCATGGGTTTAAAAGAGGGTCATTTCTCTTATAACTCAGAACTAGGAAAGTGCCCGAGCTGTGAAGGTAGAGGAATTATTCAAATTGACATGAACTTTATGGAAGACGTTCTTCTTACATGTGAAGACTGTAAGGGTATGAAGCTTCGAACTTATTATGCGCAAATTCGTGACGGTCATCAAAGCTATCATGAAGCACTCAATAGACCCGTCTTAGAGGCGTTTAGCCAAGTACCTACGACTGCTAAGGCAAAGAAAATACTGGCAGCAATGGAGACCTTAAAATTAGGTCATCTAAGCCTAGATCGATCACTACAGAGCTTATCTGGTGGCGAGAGACAACGTATTAAGCTTCTAGCTCAAACCTTGGTAAGAATGAAGCCGTCACTTTTGATGTTTGAAAACATTAGCTTTGGTTTATCACCAATAGATTTAGAAGCGGTTTATAAGTACCTGCAAAGACTTAGGGAGCAGGCACATACTCTAATATTGGTCGATCAACATCCGTATTTGCGAGAAATGGCAGATATTAGCCTGGAAATTCAGTAACTTACAGAACTCCCTAAAGCCTGATAAAATCAGTTAAGAAATCAACAAAAATAACCGACTAGTTACATACACCTTTGGTCTTTGAACGGGGAATGTATGCATTTTACTAGGAAATTAATCATTATACTGAGCATGTCGATGTGCTCCAGCTCCCTGTTTGCGACAACCTTCATTCCTTTACCAGTTGAAGATCAAATCGATGCAACAGACAGCGTTGTCTGGGCAACTAATGAGGGAAAGGC
>Ga0210032_1000385_pt1 | contig 34621 bp, 40 predicted proteins | sample CryGeyCG2114_250_2_FD_185458 | JGI IMG/M metagenome (GOLD analysis project Ga0210032, IMG submission 185458) | Groundwater microbial communities from aquifer - Crystal Geyser CG13_big_fil_rev_8/21/14_2.50 (SPAdes) (version 2) | ecosystem: Environmental > Aquatic > Deep subsurface > Groundwater ... | reverse complement strand
CTCGGGCGGCTCATTGAACCAGTCGGCCAACATCTGGCGATAAACACCATACTTGAAAAGATTGTCGGTATCCCCCTCGCCAGTCGTCTCGCCCTTGGCATCCGCCACGCTCGGCGCATAACTGGTGGGCACCTCTAATAATCGATTTTCTGTGCCCAGCCAAACAAAGCGAGCACGATTTTCATTCACTCCGCCCGATATTTCAAAAACCAAGCGGAATTCGGGTGGAATTCCCCTTGTTTTCGGCACTATCCATGCCTTTCATGCGATTGCGGGCGCAACTTCCCCTTTGCGTCTGGTCAACTGCACCAGACGCATCATGTTGTACACCAGATTCATCATCCCGATCTTGACCTTCGCACGCAGCAGACCAATCGTGCGTACCCAGTGTCCGCCCATCTGCGCCTGCGCGCCGAAGACGTGTTCCACGCGCGATCTGACTTTGGATTTTTCGTGGTTGTCGGCCTTCTGCTCTTCGCTGAGCGGATGCCCCCGGCTGCCTTTCCCGCAGATTTGGCTGGGGATGTTCTGTTGCGCCAATTCGGCTTCGCGCTCGGCTGAACGGTAGGCGCTGTCCGCATAGACGGCTCGCTTGTCGCCGTTGGCATCCGCATCGATGTCCAGCAAGCCGTCGATGGCCTGGCTGTCATGCACCGCCGCATCGGTGACGGTGTAGTTTTGAATGAGTTTGTGCGTCTGGTCGGCGTTGATGTGGTTCTTGAAGCCGTAGTGTTTCTCGTCGTTCTTTTTGGTCCAGCGCGCATCGGTGTCTTTCTGAGCCAGTTTGTGTTTGTTCTCTGCTTTGCCCCATTCGATGGGGACTGCACCTTCTTTGATGAGCACGTTTTCTTCCCGCGTGTTGCGCTGTTTGGGGGCTTCAACGAAAGTGGCATCGATCATTTGTCCCGCACGCGCCACGTAGCCGCGCTGTGCCAGCTGTTCGTGGAATCGCGCGAACAGGGTTTCCACCAGGTTCATTGCTTTGAGCCGTTCGCGGAACAGCCAGACGGTTTTGGCATCCGGGACTTTGTCTTCCAGTTGCAGGCCGAGAAAGCGCATGAAGGAGAGGCGGTCGCGTATCTGGTATTCGATGCGATCGTCCGAGAGGTTGTGCAGTTGTTGCAGCACCAGTATCTTGAACATGAGCACCACGTCAATGGGCTTCGCGCCCGCGTTGTTCTTGCGCGCTTTGACGTGAACCCGGCTCAGGTCGGAACGAAAGGCTTCCCAGTCGATCTGCGCTTCGAGTCCGACCAGCGGGTCGCCCATCTCTGTCAGCTTCGCAGTACGGTTCTCAACATCAAAAAATCCCGGTTGGCGGGGCTTGCTCATCGCTTTTCCTCTGTGTGCGCGCAGGTCTGCATTCTCTCAGATCGCTTCGACGATGGGCGCGTCGGCTCACAAATAGTGGCGAATTATTAGAGATGCCCAATAAGCCTTTGATGACCTAGTCAGCAGCTTCGTTATTCGGTGAATTCGAGTTTACGACTGAGACCCGAAACGGAAGTTGAAATCACAAAAGCAAATCAGGCTGCCATTCGATATGGCAGACTGTCTGTCCCATGATGGTGAATATATCCATTGTTGAGCAACAGGCTCGTTACCGTCTGCTCGCTGACATCGAATTCAGCGGCGGCTTCATCGATGGCGTATGAAGAGAAGTCGCCGCCCAAAAAGGACGTCAATGAATCGATGGGGCAAAGAAATTCTGCGGCGAAAGCGCGCTGGTACTTTTGACGAAAAGTCGATAGATCAGTTGATGCAAGCCAACGCATCTCGTGGGTCGAGGGGCGGAGGTATTCACCCAAGAAACGCGCTAGCTCGAAGCGCTGCCCCGCAAGGTTGCGTCTGCGGGGAACAAACTTTAATTGGTGATCGTTCAGCGGTATCGCCACCGCGACTGGCGACCTTCCGACCGGCGCCGGCCAATTGGATGCGGCTTCACTGCTTATACCAAGCAAATCATACAGGCTACGGTCGGGAACTGGGCCACTGACATTGCCCATCTTGTAACGAAGTGCACGAGCGTCGTGGATAGCACGCTCCCAAGGAGCCCCGTGGTCCAAGTGATCAATGCTGTCAGGCGAGATCTCTGGGGTGCCAATAATTCCGCTAGCAGTAGCTAACTGTCCAATGAGCGCCAAATCCGGGCCAGCTCCCGACGCTGTAATCGCTGGCGCCAGCTCCGACAGAGCCGCGTCCCCGACTTGGCTCTCCCACTGCAATGCCGCGTTCAGCGATTGCTCAGGGCACTCTTCTGGATCGAATCCCAGTTCGGCCTCCAGCTTCCTCCGGCGGAGCGCCCCGGGAGCAGCTGAGTCTTCCTGCACGAGGGCCCACAGGTGTGCCAAATCCGACCCAGCGCACCCCTTGGCATTTAAGCGGGCTAGTACACTGTGTATGAAGCGCTCGACACTTTGCTGAAAACCAGCCAAGGTAAGCATCCTTGGCACTTCCAACGCTTGCAGGTACTGCACCGACTGGTCAGGCGTCATCAATGCCCCTGCCCACACGTGAATCGCCTCACCATCCGGGATAAAGATGGCGCGCGGCCACACGAAGCCGTGATTGGCTGCACCAAGCTCATGGGTCATACGCCAGTCATGACCAGGCTGCTGCGTTGGTAGGGGTTCATAATTGAGGCGCCACCACGAACTGGCAAACCACATAGCCAGCGGGTAAGCAGAGACGAAGACGTTGTCACGCACGGTCTCCGCCCAGATGTCTTGGTTCCGAGTAAGGCTGATGTTGTCGACATACATGTCGACCCAAGCTGCTGTAGCCATAACTTCCGGTTCCCCGGATGTTGATGCCATCCACTTTGCATTGATGCGCAGCTCAGCCATTGAGACGCTCCCAGCGGCGGATGACTTCCTGCGACAGCGGATCGGTTTCAGGCATGGGGTACCCGTGATAAGCCCCCCCCTCTGGATTTTCAAGCTGCGCTTCCATGGCAAACCCGTCGTCAGTAACAGCCCATACATTCTTTGGCCATTCGCCAACCATCCGGACGCTCACGAGGCCCTTGCTTAGTCCCGCCCGAAGTAACTTTTCAGCTTCGTTACGTTTAAAAATCTTAGCGACATCGCACAGCGATTTTCCTTGTCTTGGATCGGAAGGTGGAACAAGACCAAAATCTCCAGGATTCTTTTTATGCTCTGGGTTGCCACCATATCGAGCGCGACTAGACAGCGCTCGGAGTTCGCCCGAGCGAACTTCCGCCTCAACAGGCGAGAGTAGCTTGCGCTTGGGATTGAACTTGTCGTAGCGATGCTTCATCGTGTTTAGGCCTGACAATTACAGGCTATTAGTCTACCAGCAAATTCAATGGTACTGGGATTTCGCCATACGGTGTAGTGGCAGTGCCAAGTTCCAATGAGCCCCTTGGCTGTTGGCGCGCGTTTAAAACTGACCACCTGTGCGCATTGAATTTTGACCAGGCGTTTATGCATCGGATTTGATCCGTTGCTGTGGATAAGTCTACCAGACTGGAATGGTGTATCGCCTCCTGTTCAAGTGGTTGGATGAGTCGGGGGTGACCTCCCGACTTCTGTTTTAGAACGGCTTCTCCTGTTTGATGGAACTGCGTCGGCTCAGTTCTCGGGTCTTGATGCGATCCTTGGCCGCAGCACTGCTCTGCTTGAAGCGGTACGACTCATTGCCGGTCTCGACGATGTGACAGTGGTGCGTCAGGCGGTCCAGCGATGCAATTCAACGTTGTGCGGCCGCTCATCCCGAATACACCTTGCAGAAGCTGTTGCATCCCGATGCGGAAAGACTCTGCGAGGCATTGGCCGGGATGAATTATTGGAAATTGAATGCGGTGGGGCGTGACGTATTCCAGGGCGAACATCTGGAAGCGCTGATGAGGTGGACTGAATGATTGATGAGCACCTCTAATAATCGATTTTCTGTACCCAGCCAAACAAAGCGAGCACGATTTTCATTCACTCCGCCCGATATTTCAAAAACCAAACGGAATTCGGGTGGAATTTCCCTTGTTTTCGGCACTATCCATGCCTTTCATGCGATTGCGGGCGCAACTTCCCCTTTGCGTCTGGTCAACTGCACCAGACGCATCATGTTGTACACCAGATTCATCATCCCGATCTTGACCTTCGCACGCAGCAGACCAATCGTGCGTACCCAGTGTCCGCCCATCTGCGCCTGCGCGCCGAAGACGTGTTCCACACGCGATCTGACTTGGGATTTTTCGTGGTTGTCGGCCTTCTGCTTTTCGCTGAGCGGATGCCCCCGGCTGCCTTTCTCGCAGATCTGGCTGGGGATGTTCTGTTGCGCCAATTCGGCGGGTATAATGCCCGCCCCTGTAGAACGAATCGGGCAGAACACATGTTTGAGGCGAGAATGAAATTTGATGGCGTAACCAAACTGGTTTTTTCCTTGCTGGCTTGCATCCTGCTGGCCGGGCAAGGCGCGCAGGCGGCGGACATGGCGCAGTTGCTGCAACAACTGACGCCGGAGCAGATGCAGCAATTGCAGCAACTTTCCCCCGAGCAGCGCGCGGCGCTGATGCAGCGTGCTTCCACCGGCAATACTCAGCCCAATTCAAGTCCTGTTGTCGCACCGGCAAATTTGCCGCCGCGATTACTGGGAACAGGCCGTCTGGAAGCGGATGCCAAAACTGATTCGCATGATGCGGCGCTTTCCAAGCAAGAGGTGTCGAGTGGGCGCGCGGCCGACATCCCGCTCGAACAGGTGAAGTCGCAAACAGTCGCCGACCAGATCGAGATTCGCCGCTCCTATGAAGAATTCATGCGCGAGTCCAAACCGATGGAAGTCGATACGGCTTCGTTGCGGCAGTACGGTTACGACCTGTTCGCCTCGGAGCCGAACAGCTTCGCGCCGGTGACGGACGTGCCGGTGCCGCCCGAATACGTGCTGGGCCCGGGCGACGAGATCAAGGTGCAACTGTTCGGCAAGGACAACAAGGAATTGCTGCTGACCGTGGATCGCGAAGGCGCGGTGTCTTTCCCGCAGATCGGCCCAATCTCCGTCGCCGGGCTGGATTTCGCCCAGGCCAAGGCCCTGCTGGCCGAGCAGATCAAGCAAAAAATGATCGGCGTCTCCGCCAGCATCACCATGGGCCAGTTGCGCACCATCCGCATCTTTGCGCTGGGCGATGTGTATCGTCCCGGTTCCTACACCGTCAGCGGGCTGGCCACCCTGTCCAGCGCGCTGTTCGCTTCCGGCGGCATCAAAAAGATCGGCTCGCTGCGCAGCATCGAACTGAAGCGCAACGGTCGCCGCATCGCCACCATCGACCTCTATGATTTTCTGCTGCGCGGCGACACCAGCAAGGATGTGCGCCTGTTGCCGGGCGACGTGGTGTTCGTGCCGCCGATCGGCAATACCGTCAGCATCGCCGGTGAAGTGGTGCGTCCGGCCATCTACGAGCTCAAAAAAGAAAAGACTGTGGCGGAAGTGCTCAAGCTGGCGGGCGGCCTGATGCCCAAGGCTTATCTGGACCGTGCGCTGATTGAGCGCGTTGCGTCCCGCGGTGAACAGAAGGTCGTCAATCTTTCGCTGCTGGGCGATGGTGCCAACCAGACGGTGCGCAACGGCGACGTGATCAAGGTGTTCTCCGGCACCGAATTCGAAAAGAACCAGATCCTGACCATCGGCAACCTCAAGCGTCCAGGCAAATACGCGTGGGAAGAGGGGATGCGCGTTTCCTCGCTGATCGACTCAATCGACGACCTGCTGCCGGAAACCTTCCTTGAATACGGCGTGATCGAGCGCGAGACTGCCGACACGCGCGAGCCGATGCTGATCCGCTTCAAACTCGGCGAACTGCTGCAGGCGAAAGCCAGGGGCGGCGAGCTGGATCTGCTGCTGCGTCCGCGCGACCGCATGTATGTGTTCAAGCGCGCCAACTTCCGCCAGCAGCCGCAAGTGAACATCGAAGGCAGCGTGCAGACTCCGGGCAAATATGAATACAAGCGCAATATGCGCCTGGCCGACATCGTGCTGGCAGCGGGCGGCGTGCTGCGCGATACCGACCTGGGTTTTGTCGAGGTGTATCGCACCGACCCGGTCACGCACGACGTGCGCCTGATCAAGGTCAACCTGGCGCTGGCGCTGGCCGCCGACCAAGTGAACGATATCCCGCTGCAAGACCTTGATCGTATCGTGGTGCACTCCATTTACGAAAGCAAACATCGCGAAGAAGTCACGGTGCTGGGCGAAGTCAACAAACCGGCAACCCTCGCGCTGGGACAGGGCATGCGCGTCGCCGACCTGATCTTTGCCGGCGGCAATGTCACCCAGATGGCCTATCTGAAACAGGCCGAGATCACCCGCTATTCGGTCGAGAACGGGCAGCAGCGTGTTTCCGAGCATTTCCCGGTCGATCTGGAAGCCGTCTTGCAGGGAGACGCACAAGCCAACGTCCCGTTGCAACCTTTTGATGTGCTGAATGTGCGGCGCGTTGGCAACTGGCGTGTTGCCGAACAGGTACGGGTCGAAGGCGAAGTGCAACACCCGGGTGCTTATCCGATCGATGAAGGCGAGGCGCTGTCTTCCCTGTTGCAGCGGGCTGGCGGCTATGCGGATAGAGCCTATTTGAGAGCCGCCGTCTTCACCCGCGAATCGGTGCGGCTGGAACAGCAAAAACAGATCGACGAACTGGTGCGCCGCATGGATTCTGAGCTGGTGGCCAGACAGACCAGCGTGACCACACTGCGCGACGCATCCTTGCAGGCACAGCAACAACAAGCACTGGAGTCCGGCAAGCGTTTGCTGGACAAATTCAGGACCGCGCAGGCAACCGGCCGTCTGGTCATCAGTCTGGCTGATCTGGCCAAACTGCAAGGCACCGAATTTGACTTGAAATTGCGCGATGGTGACCGCCTGTTCATCCCGAAACGCCCGGAAGAAGTGCTGGTGGTGGGCGAGGTGTACAACAATGCGGCGGTCCTGTTCAATCCGGATTACGACAGCGGCGATTACCTGAATCAGGCCGGCCCGACCCGCATGGCGGACGCGTCCGGCATCTATCTGGTACGCGCCGATGGGCGCGTCGAGACGAAAGGAGGCGGCTGGTTCGGCGCGTCGCTGGGCAATATCCTGCCGGGCGACACCATTGTTGTGCCGCAGGACCTGGAGCGCATGAATGTGCTCGATGTCGCCCTCGACTGGTCGCGCGTGACCATGCAGCTCGGTATCAGCCTGGCCGCGATGCAGACCGTGGGGATATTCAAGTGAGCGAGCAGCGTAGCCCAATTGTCAGGACTGATCCATATCAGAACGAAGACGAGATCGACCTGCTCGAGCTGTGGCGCACGCTGTACAAGCACAAGCGTCTGATCCTGCTGTCCGGGTTTGGTGCGGCCGTGCTGGCGGCAGGGATTTCATTGTTGATGCCCAACATCTACCGTGCCGAAGTGCTGCTGGCGCCGGTAAGTTCGGGCGATGCCAAGGGAGGCGGGTTGGCTTCCGCGCTCGGCGGTTTGGGTGGGCTGGCTTCGATGGCGGGCATTTCGATCGGGGGGGGCGGAAGTACCGAAGAAAATCTTGCTGTATTGCAGTCGCGTGAATTTCTGTGGAAATTCGTGCAGGAAAAGAAACTCATGCCCGTCTTGTTCGAAGATGCGTGGGACGAGCAGGCAAATAAATGGGAAGAAGACGATCCCAAAAAACAGCCGGGACAACTTGATGCCCATCGGCTATTTGTCAACGGTCTGTTGAGTGTCAATCGGGATAAAAAAACCGACCTGGTTACCGTGGCAATTGAATGGAAAGACGCGGCACTCGCCGCTGACTGGACCAATGCGCTGGTGGAGCAGTTGAACCAATACCTCGCGCAACAGGCCATCTCGCGCAGTGAAAACAATCTCAAGTACTTGAACGAAGAACTGATGCGCACGCAGGTCGAAGAGATGCGCAAGACCTTGTTCGACCTGATCGCCAGCGAGCAGAAGTCCGCCATGCTCGCCAACACGCAAAAAGCTTTCGCGTTCAAGGTGCTCGATCCCGCCGTCGAGCCGGACAAGAAGGCCAAGCCCAAACGTTTGCTGATCGTCATCCTCACTGCATTCGTTGCGGGCTTCATGGCGATTCTTTACATTTTCATCAAGGAAGGCATCGCCAAGCGGCGCGAGCAGGAAGCGGGAGAGCAGTTATCCTGATGCGCAACCTCAAACAAGATGAGATGAGCCAGTTTCGCCAAGCCATTGCGGCAGCGATCGAGGCCACCGGCTTGAACATGATTGCGGTGTATTTGCATGGCTCATATGGCACGGAATACATGCGTGCTGACAGCGATATTGATTTTGCCTTTCTTTCGGAACGGCCGCTTGCCTTTGATGAATCGATGACATTTTCCGCTGCCTTGCAAATGGCCGATCGCAAGTACGCTCTTGACATTGCCGACCTGCGCCGCTGCGATACCGTTTTTGTCGCGCAGGTGGTGGACAGCGGAACCCGGATTTATACCAACGATGAAACGGCGGCACAGCGGTTTGAAATGACTGCCTTGGCAAAATACGCGCGACTGAATGAAGAGCGGGCAGAGATCCTCTCAACGATCAGGCAGCGGGGGCAGGTCTTTGGTGCGGAGGCGCATTCGGGATGAACGACATCGTGCTGAACAAGGCAGAAATAATCGAGCGCTCCCTGGCGCGGGTGCACGACACCTATGCACGCCATCAGCAGGATATGGAACAGTCATTTGATGCGCAGGATGTCATCTTGCTCAACCTGCAACGCGCCTGCGAAGCGACCATAGACCTTGCCATGCATATCGTCAGATTGCGCGGACTCGGCTTGCCCAAGGACAGCAAATCGGCATTTTCATTATTGGCGCAGGCGCAGGAAATATCCGCGCAGCGCGCTGAGCATCTGAAAAAGATGATCGGTTTCCGCAATATCGCCGTGCATGATTACCGCGAACTGGATTGGGCCATCGTGCGCAGCATCATCGAAACCCAATGTAACGACCTCTCGTCATTTGCCAGGGAAATGGTGAAGAAACACGGCTGAATCAAGAACCGATCGCCAGATATGAAGACTAATCCAGTGTCCGCAATTCCTGGCCTCATGCTTGAACTTCTGCCGCTGGCCAAACAGGCGGGTGACGCGATCATGACCGTTTACCGGAGCGGCGACTTTGGCGCGACCGCCAAGGCTGACGCGGCAAACCAGACACTTTATTCAACAAAGCCACTAGCCATAAAACCAAACATAGGGCGCTTCAGGCTGGCCGGAAACTGACATTGTGCTTCATGGCAGGTTGCAATATACTCATGCCATATACGCAACGGAGGTGCCATGATGACAACAAGTACAGTGTTCACCAACAACCGAACCCAAGCGGTAAGACTGCCTGCGGAGCTGCGGTTTTCTGATGACGTCAAACAGGTGAACGTCCGGGCGGTGGGGAATGAACGAATCATCGCTCCGGCAACAGAGACGTGGGATAGCTTCTTCAAACACGCGCCGCTGGCATCGCCGGACTTCATGGAGTCCAGGGCGCCTCAGGAGCAATCGCCACGCGAGTCACTTTGATGCTGAAATACCTGCTCGACACCAATATTGTCATTTACGTGATCAAGCGGCGGCCCATTGAAGTGTTGGGCGCATTCAATGCGAATGCGAACCGAATGGCGATCTCGGTCGTAACGCTGGCAGAGCTATTGCATGGAGCAGAAAAAAGCAGTCAACCGGCAAGTAATCTGTCCGTGGTCGAAGATTTCTGCAGCCGCCTGCAAGTATTGCCCTATACCCCCAAGGCGGCGCAACACTACGGTTCGATCCGGGCCAGCCTTGAAGCAATCGGGCAGCCTATCGGCGTGAACGATTTGCATATTGCGGCACACGCACGAAGCGAAGGGCTTGTTCTCGTAACGAACAATATCAAGGAATTTGCCAAAGTACCTGCATTGCAAATCGAGAACTGGGTGGTGTGATTTAGCTCCGTTTGCGAGTCACCAACCGACGCGGCAATCCAGAACAATCTCATCGTCCAGGTTGACCCGCGTTACTTCCGCCCGACCGAAGTCGAGACCCTGCTGGGCGACCCGTCCAAGGCCAAACAAAAGCTCGGCTGGACCCCCCAAGTCACCTTCGACGAACTCGTCGCCGAGATGGTGCGCGAAGACCTCAAGAGCGCCGAGCGCGATGAGCTGGTGAAGAAGCACGGCTACAAGGCCATGGACTACCACGAGTAACCACGAAGCAAAGCTGTCGGGTTAAAACCCGACCCACAGCAGCGCTTTTGTGGGTCGGACTTCAGTCCGACAGGCTTCGACAAAGAATTGAAAATAGAAATCGATATTCCACCAGCAGATGCACATGGTTGACTTCCCCATCCATTTCCACCAGGGACGCTTCCATGTCATCACACACCTTGCCGAACATCCGGCGCATCCTGTCTATGGCGTCGCCATCGAACACTCTGCGGCGGTATTTCCCCAAAGAGATGGAATTGCTGGAGATCACAGATGCGCAGGTGCAGCAGGCGGTAGAGCGGCTTAATCATCGCCCCAGAAAGGTGCTTGGTTATAAAACCACGCATGAGGTATTCTTCGGCGTGGAAATGCGGTACACAAACAAACCATGAACTGTTGCACTTCGAACTTGAATCCGCCAAGGAGAAAAAGCATGTCACTGCAAAGCTATGAAGCCATATACGACCATGGGCAAATGAAGTGGTTGGGAGACAAGCCCCAAGTTGAAGAAGCACGAGTAATCGTGACTATCCTTTCCGGGCCAGACGCCATTACAACCTCAGTGAAGCACCAGCCTTCAAAGCGCATTGCGGGAAAAGGAAAAATCATTGGCGACATTATTTCTCCGGCGGCACCGATAGAAGAATGGAATTGCGCAAAATGATCGTACTCGATACCCATATCTGGGTGAACTGGATATTGGGCGGTGAAGCCGCCCTCACGCCAGCGATTGTGGATGCCATGCAGCAAGAAGGCCGCTTGACTGTCTCAGCGATTTCCTGCTTTGAAGTAGCTCTGTTAGTTAGCCGAGGTAAGCTGGAGCTACCCTTGCCGGTTGACGAATGGTTAAAGGAAGCGCTTGGCAAATCAGGTGTTGAATCGTTACCGGTTACCTGTGAAATCGCGAATCGTGCGGTGGCGTTACCGGAAATTCACCGAGACCCGGCAGATCGCATCATCATCGCGACTGCCTTGGTGCATGAAGCGAAACTGGCAAGCTTGGACTCTGTTTTCCCCAGCTACCAAGAACTACAGCATCAGCTAATAGGAAAATAAAGCCTCGTCGCGATAGCCCATTTTGCCTTGCCCTTGCCTTTGCCCCCAACCCGCTTCCTCTGTATAGTCCGCCCACTTTTGAGCAATGGTAATTTCTGCCGCCCCATGAAAACAAGCGAACAAATCCACTTCCGCATTCTGCGGGCGATTGAACAAAACCCCGACATCACCCAGCGCGAACTCTCCACCCTGCTGGGCGTGAGCAAAGGCAAAACCAACTACCTCATCGCCGCGCTCATCGAAAAGAGTCTCATCAAAATCGAAAACTTCCAGCGCGAAGAAGGCAAGCTCGGCAAAATCGCCTACCTGCTCACCGCCGCAGGCATCAAAAACCGCGCCGCCCTCACGCGCAACTACCTCGCCCGCAAAGAAGCCGAATACAAAGCTCTCAAAGCCGAAATCCGCGCCCTGCGTAAAATCGAAGACACCCTGCCGGAAGACGTTGCTCACGCAGGCGGCGAGCAGGGCTGTAGGTGAGCGATGTCCAAGCCCCGGCTTATTTATCTCGATATCTGCTGCTTTAACCGGCCATTTGATGATCAGGCAGATTTACTTGTTCGGCTTCAAACAGAAGCCAAGCTTCACGTACAAGACATCATTCGTAATGGCGACCTGGCCTTGGCATGGTCAGCAATCATGGACATTGAAAATGCGGCCAATCCGGATGTAAATCGTAAAATGGCTGTTGTGGACTGGCAGAGATTAAGTGTGGTGGACATATCTGTAAGTGCACACATAGAGGCGAGGGCTGAGGCACTTGCTCTAGTCGGAGTAAAGCCAATGGACGCACTGCATGTTGCCTGCGCGATAGAAGCACAGGCCGAATATTTTCTGACAACCGATAAAGCACTGCTTCGCAAGATGGCACACGACAACATAATCCAAGTGATTGATCCTGTTGACTTTATACGCATACTAAGCGAGGAAACAAATGAAGACTGATACCGATATTCGCTTTGAAGGAATGCGCGCATTGATGCAAAGCTTGGGCGCAGTTGAGGCAGAACGATTTATTGCGCTGATAAACCGTGAGCACTTCGACTATACCGAATGGCGCAAGAGTCAGTGGCAACAAGAAACTGTGGCCTCCTTGGCCACAAAAGCTCGCGCATTGCGCGAGGCAGGAAAAGTTTAAAACAGCCGGCATCGAGCAGCCTTGCCCCCTGCCCCTTGCCCCTTAACCGGAGATGCTGAGATGAGCGATATTGTGAAAATCGAAAATCTGAAAGACCTGATCATTGAGATCAGGGGGCAAAGTGTTCTTCTCGATAGCGATGTGGCGAATATCTATGGCGTTGAGACGAAGCGAATCAATGAGGCCGTAAGAAACAATCCGGATAAATTTCCGCAAAATTACTTGTTTGAGCTCAGCCAGGACGAGCTTGCCAATTTGCGGTCGAAATTTTCGACCGCAAAACTTTCCAAAACAAGAGTCGCACCAAAAGCCTTCACGGAAAAAGGGCTGTACATGCTTGCCACCATACTAAAGAGCCCGGTGGCGACACAAGCAACCATCTCCATCATCGAAACCTTCACCAAAATCCGTGAGCTATCCAGAAACATTAAAGAACTATCAGCCATACAAGACAAGGCACAGCAGAAAGCACTAATGCAACGCAGCGGTGAATTGATGGCCGAAATTTTTGATGACGACTTACAAACAAGCGACACTGAGACATCAATCGAACTGAACTTCGCTGTTTTGAAGTTCAAACATACAATAAAAAAGAAAAGCAAATGATTGCTTGCCCCTTGAACCTTGAACCTTACCCCTTGAGTCTTGAACCTTGAACCTTACCCCTTGAGTCTTGAACCTTGAACCTTGCCCCTAAAAAGATAGCCATCGCAGGAACTGGCTACGTCGGCCTCTCCAACGCCATTCTCCTCGCCCAGCACAACGAAGTGGTCGCGCTCGACATCGTCCCCGAAAAAGTCGCGATGCTCAACCGCAAACAATCGCCCATCGAAGACACCGAGATCGAAGACTACCTCAAAAACAAAAAACTCAACTTCCGCGCCACGCTGGACAAAGCAGATGCCTACACCGGCGCCGACTACATCATCATCGCCACCCCCACGGACTACGACCCCGAGACCAACTACTTCAACACCCAATCAATCGAAGCCGTCATCCAGGATGTCATCACCATCAATCCAAACGCGGTCATGGTCATCAAATCCACCGTCCCCGTAGGCTACACCGCCAAAATCAGAGCACATTTTTCCGTAGGTCGGGATTGTGCGTGTGGTGTTGGGGCTTCAGCCCCTTACAGCCACGGCCTACCCCTTGCGGGTGTAACCCGACAAGAAAGCGTCGGGATGAATCCCGACCTACAAACAAACTCCCCTCGCCCTATGGGAGAGGGCAGGGGTGAGGGTGCTGTTGACGTTGCCTCACAATCCCAAATCCCAAATCCAAAATCCTCAATCAACCTGCTTTTCTCCCCCGAATCCCTCCGCGAAGACCGCGCCCTATACGACAACATCCACCCCTCACGCATCATCGTGGGCGAACGCAGCCAGCGCGCTAAAACCTTCGCCAACTACCATTAGGAACTTGCAATGACTGCGCAGCCCACTAGAAAAATATTACTTGTCTTTGGCACCCGACCTGAAGCCATAAAAATGGCCCCTGTTGTTCAAGCCTTGATCGAAGCCAAACAATGGGAAGTTAAAGTCTGCGTTACTGCACAACATCGACAAATGCTCGATCAGGTGTTGAGTTTGTTTGAAATCGCTCCCGATTTTGACCTCAACTTGATGAAACCAGGTCAAGACCTGACCGACATCACCTGCAGCGTATTGACAGGGATGCGCGATGTGTTCAAACAGTGGTCACCAGATTTGGTATTGGTGCATGGCGATACTGCGACGGCTATGGCCGCAGCGCTTGCCGCTTATTACGCCAAGATTCCCGTGGGGCATGTAGAAGCAGGCTTAAGAACGAACGATATTTACTCTCCGTGGCCGGAAGAGATGAACCGCCGCATGGTTGGCCGTGTGGCAACCTATCACTTTGCACCTACTGAAACAGCTCGCAACAACCTACTCTCCGAAGGTTGCGCCGATAGCACTATTTTTGTGACGGGCAATACGGTGATTGATGCGCTGCTCAAGATGGTAGAGCGAATCAAAACGGATAAACCGCTCAATCAGAATTTAAGTCAAAAGTTTCCGTTCATTGATGCGAATAAACGCATGATTTTAGTAACTGGGCATCGGCGCGAGAATTTTGGCGAAGGATTTGATAGTATCTGCAAAGCGTTACGCAAGATCGCAGAACGCGGTGATGTACAGGTCGTTTATCCCGTCCATCTCAACCCCAATGTGCAAGAACCAGTACATCGCATCTTGGCAGGCTGCGAAAACATCCATCTGATCGAGCCACAGGATTATTTGCCATTTGTCTATTTAATGAATCGCGCTTATCTATTGCTAACCGACTCAGGGGGCATTCAGGAAGAAGCCCCCTCATTAGGCAAGCCGGTGTTGGTGATGCGCGATACCACAGAACGCCCCGAAGCAATAGAAGCGGGAACGGTTGAGTTGGTCGGCACTGACGAGACGCGCATTGTGACCAAAACAAACAAACTATTAGATGATGCACAGGAATATCAACGCATGTCACTGGCACATAACCCTTATGGGGATGGCCGTGCAGCTCATCGAATAGTTGAATTGATTGATGGAAAATTGACAAGGTCTTTATGAATAAACCGATCTACGTTACTCAACCTCACCTACCGCCTTTGGAAGAATTCATTCCCTATCTGGAGCAAATCTGGGAAAACAAAATACTCACCAATGGAGGTCCATTTCATCAGCAATTGGAAAAGGCTCTATGTGAATATCTGGGCGTGGAGTACATCTCCCTCTTTACCAATGGCACCATTGCCTTGGTAACAGCCTTGCAAGCACTAAGAGTGACGGGTGAGGTCATCACCACCCCCTATTCCTTCGTCGCCACCTCACATTCTTTATTGTGGAACGGCATCAAGCCCGTATTTGTGGACATCGACCCGCACACGCTTAATATCGATCCAGCCAAGGTCGAAGCGGCCATTACCCCGCAGACTACGGCCATCATGCCGGTGCATTGCTACGGCCATCCGTGTGATGTTGACGCCATTCAGAAGATGGCCGACAACTACAATCTCAAGATTATTTACGATGCAGCCCATGCGTTTGGTGTGCAAGATGCGGGTGGCAGTGTGTTGCGGCATGGCGATCTTGCTGTACTGAGTTTTCATGCAACCAAAGTATTCAACACCTTTGAAGGTGGTGCCATTGTGTGTCCCGATGCGAAGACTAAATTACGCATCGATCAATTGAAGAATTTCGGCTTTGTGGATGAAGTGACAGTGGTTGCGCCTGGCATCAACGGCAAGATGAGCGAATTCAATGCGGCACTTGGGTTGTTGCAACTCAAGAGCTTGGATGAGGCGATTCAGAAACGCCAAGCTCTTGATGCACATTATCGTGAAGCACTAGCCAAAGTTAAAGGCATTCATTGTTTAGGTGATGCCGACGAAAAGGTAGCGAACTACTCCTATTTCCCAATCTTGGTGAGTAATGAATATCCGATTGATAGGGACGCGCTTTACCAAAAACTTAAAGACCAAGGTATTCATGCACGTCGGTATTTCTATCCTTTGATTTCTGATTTTCCTATGTATCGCAGTTTGCATTCTGCACAGCGTAGTAATTTACCAGTGGCTTCTGAGGTAGCACAAAAAGTGTTGTGTTTACCGATTTATCCGGCACTCCTCTTTGAGGAGCAGCAGCGCATCATCGAAGTCATTCTGGAGAACTCATAAAATGGTAATGCTGAGTCGCGCTGCTATTAATGAAATTGGATTCGCTTCAGTCGGAGAGAATGTACAAATTTCGGATCGCGCCTCATTTTACAACACCGCGAACATTGCTTTGGGTAATAACGTTCGCATTGACGATTTTTGTGTGCTGGCAGCAGGTGTTGGTGGCATCGTAATTGGCAACTATGTTCACATCGCAGTTGCAGCCACCTTAATCGGTTCCGGTGGAATCACAATGGCCGATTTCAGTGGACTATCTTCACGAGTGTCTATCTATTCCAGCAGCGACGATTATTCCGGTGCGACCATGACCAACCCCATGGTACCCAGAGAATACACCGGCGTTGTGCATGCTGATGTGTATCTGGGTAGGCATGTCATTGTGGGCAGTGGCAGCGTCATCCTGCCTGGCGTGACGCTGGAAGATGGTGTGGCAGTGGGTGCACTCAGTCTGGTCACCAAGGACTGCAAAGAGTTTGGTATTTACTCAGGCAATCCCGCACGCCGTATAAGCGAACGCAAGCGCGACTTGCTCGAATTGGAAAAAGTATTCCTCCTCTCTGTGGGTCAATAGCAGCAAGCATGTCACTCAAAAAAAACATCCTCGCAAACTACCTCAGCCAGTTTTACGTCACGCTGATTGGTATCGTTATGCTGCCGGTGTACATCAAGTACATCGGCGCAGAGGCGTATGGCTTGGTAGGTTTTTTTACCATGTTGCAGGCATGGTTCCAGCTTCTGGACATGGGATTGACACCCACTATGGCACGGCAAACAGCACGATACCAAGGGGGGGCGATGGATGCACTTGGTTTGCGCCGTTTGCTTCGGGCCTTGGAGGGGTTTTTTGTTGGCGTGGCAATTTTGGGTGCAATTGGGATTGTCGTCATTGCAGACAGTATTGCCACGCAATGGTTAAATGTGCAGTCTTTGTCGTTAAGCGAGGTGAGCAATTCTGTAATGCTCATGGGGGTTATTGTTGCGCTGCGTTGGACATGCGGTTTATACCGCGGCGTTATCATCGGATTTGAGCGACTGCTGTGGTTAAGCGGTTGGAACGCCTTCATTGCCACGCTGCGCTTCGTGTTGGTTATTCCATTCTTTATTTTTATCGGAACATCACCCACGGATTTTTTCAGCTACCAACTGGGCGTTGCGTTACTAGAACTGGCGGTATTAGTAACTCAGAGCTATCGATTGCTGCCCAAAGTGGAAGCGGGTCAGCACACTCCTTGGCAATGGCAATCATTGCGTGGCGTACTCAAATTTTCACTTAGTATTGCTTTTACAAGCTCTGTATGGGTGCTTGTCACCCAAACAGACAAGTTGGTACTTTCGAAGCTACTTCCTTTAGCAGAATACGGCTATTTCACACTTGCAGTGTTGGTGGCTGGTGGAGTGATGACGGTAAGCGCACCTATCAGCAATGCCATTCTGCCTCGCATGACACGCTTGCAGGCTGTGGGAGATGAATCCGGTTTGCTTCGTGTCTATCGAAGTTCAACTCAGTTGGTCGCAGTGATCGTCATGCCTGTCGCACTGATGCTGGCTTTTTTTTCCGAGCAAGTTTTGTGGGCATGGACAGGGGATGCTTTACTGGTCAGCAAGGCTGCGCCCGTGCTTACACTTTATGCAATTGGATTTGGAATATTGGCACTGGGAGCATTTCCATATTATCTGCAATTTGCTAAGGGAGACTTAAAACTCCATTTGTTGGGAAACTTTCTTTTTGTTTTGCTGCTTATACCCGCTTTGATTTGGGCAACATTGCATTTCGGCATGATTGGCGCTGGCTGGGCATGGCTTGTGGCAAATCTGGCATATTTTCTACTTTGGGTGCCGCTGGTACACATTCGGTTTGCGCAAGGTCTGCATTGGTCTTGGCTTTTTGGTGATGTCATTGCTATATGCATGCCAGTAATTATCTGTGCATGGCTAGTGCATTACTTCGTATCTTGGGAGGTAGGGCGATTGGCGGTAATAGTGCAGCTTTGCTTGCTGGGTTCATTATTATTAATGATCGCCTGCTTGAGTAGCAGCAATGTCCGCTCATTATTAGCAAGTCGTTACAGAATGACCACGGTCTGGTCATTTTGCATAAGGAAATAGCGAGAAAATGATAACTAAGTCAGTCAGTGAAATCACGCACCGATGGCAATCGGGAGCTCCTTTAGTAAGTATCTGCTGCATCACTTACAATCAGGCATCCTACTTATCAGAAGCGGTAGATAGTCTTTTATCCCAAGATACCGATTTCCCATTCGAAATTATTATTGCCGATGATGCAAGTTCTGACGGCACGCGTGCAATCATTGAAAAATATGAAGCGACTTTCGGCGACATAATCAAAGCTTTTGTGAACGAAGCGAACATTGGGGCTATCCCAAATATTTCTAAGGTTATGTCACTAGCTGTAGGCAAGTACATTGCCATATGTGAGGGAGATGATTACTGGCATGATCCTCATAAGCTGCAGCAGCAAGTCGATTTCCTAGAAGGCCAACCCTCTTTCTCTATGTGCTGCCATGATTACAAAATCAGAAAAGGTGACGATGTGTTTGTGAATGACTCTCCTTGCGGTTTCGATGTGTTGACGCTTGAGGATTATGCGAAGACCTTGCCAAACATTCAAACACTGACAGTGGTTTTTAGAAATGAGCTACGACCTTTAATACCTGAGCACATGAATCGGAAGGTTACAGGTTCTGTTTTTATGTTTTTGCGATTGGCTGAGATTGGGGACATAAAATTTATTAATTTGCCTTTGGCGACTTATAGAGTCCATGCCGCAGGAATATGGTCTGGCAAATCAGAGCGAGAGAAAGGGGTGATGGCACTTCAAAACATTGATGCAATGCGTGATTTCTTTTCTAACAATCCCAAGGTCATGGGTTTGCTAACAGAAAGATATGTTCACCAATCTGTGGCCTTTGCCAGCTATTCATTGCTTAGACTCTCTTTAGCTGATTTTTTATTTTTCGCAAAAAAATCTGTTGCTCATGGTCTTTTCTTATTTCATGTTAAGGCGCTAGTTGCGTTTTATTGGGCATTGAGTATTAAGATGTTCAAGAAACTGTTGAGAATTTCTTAATGATAAAATTGAACATCGTCGGCTACTTGGGATTTCACAATTTTGGTGATGATCTCATGCTGATAGGGCTGTTGGGTGAACTTAATCGCAAGGGAAGATTTCGGGTCAATGTGTTTGTGAAAAACAAGACTGGGCTGGAAAAAAATGCCATGCGGTGGCTTAATTTGGATGTTCGCATAATTACGCTCAGTAAATTGACAACCGTCTTGCTGCCGTATTACGTTCTTTTTGCATCAAGGACGATTTGGTGTGGTGGTACATGTCTGTATGAAGATCCATCGGACCCAGGATTGCGCGGCCTAAAATGGATTAGGCGCATAGCGATATATTCGGGGTTATTTGGCCGCAAGTTGCTTTTAATGAATATTGGCGTAAACCAATTAATTAGTGACAGAGCCAAGGCTATTGTTGGGGAAATAGTTGCTCGCAATAACACATTTATTTCCGTTCGCGATATTTCGTCGCTTGAGAACCTGCAAAGTATTTCTCCTGCGCCGAACCCGGTGGTGCTTGGGGGGGACTTGGCTTTTCTAAATCACATGGAGTCGGTGCGAAATAACGGCGAGAGCGATTACATTGTTTTTTGTGGTCATCTTCAGTATGCAGAAAACACCGAAGTGGTGGATTTTTATGTCCAGGCTTTGTCGAAAATATCGACCACACTAAATAAGTCAATCGTCATGGTCTCGCTACATGGCGGAGCGAGCGGCGATGACTTATTCCATGACAGGATTAAGGGGCGCATGGAATGCCCGGTAACGTGCATTCGATATAGTAGTGGCGAAATCAATACGCTAGCTGACCTGTTCTCAGGCTCTTATTGTGTAATCAGCATGCGTCTTCATGGGGTTGTCTTTGCAGAGTTGCTAATGAAGCCGAGCATAGGCATTTCCTATAGCGACAAGGTTAGATATTTCGTTGAGAAGACAAACAATATTTCGAGTTGCAGAATAAAGGGCGTGAAGGAAAAGCTGACACCTGAGGATGTTGTTTTAGTTACGGGAGGCTACAAAGTAAGCGCATCATTTATTGATGCGGAACGCGCTTTGTCAAAAGACGGTGTTGATGTTCTGCTTAACTTAACTTCGGTATTATGATCTTGCGTGAGAGTCAACAAGATGACTTTGAATTCGCTCGATTATCAAATAATCGAGGATTCATATTTTTCGCTTCTCTGATTCTTGGGGTCTCAACTTATTTATACATTGACCATCTGGCTTTCACCTCGGCCGGTTTGGTTATTTCATACCTTATTTTTTTTACGAATTTATGTGTCTCGCTGTATCGGTTGTCTTGGGGGATCGTATTAACACTGTTTTTGGGTTTTTTTATTGTTGATTACCCGCGCGACATTCTTAATTTGTATACAGAGCTTCAAGTTGAGAAAAGTACAAATTTCTACGTTCTTGGCTCTGTCACGATTTCAAAACTTACTCTGCTGAATATCCTGTTCATCGTAAATACACTATTGGCAGGATACCGTCTTATCATTGTACGGGTAAAAGGGCGGTTCGGCTTTCTTGGATTCGCGCTTCTATTGTTTGCGATTGGCTGCACTTCGCTGTTGTACTCAATAGTTAGCCAAGAAGTTCATTCCATGAAGGCAATTGCTACAGATCTGAAATTCCCTGCGTTTTTGGTGTTTGGTTTTATCCAAGGCTTGTACCTTGTAAGAGTAAATGCTTTTGGTCTGCTACTTGAAATGTTGATCCTGTTGCCATTCTTTATTGGTATTAGAGCGATTATCTTCATGGTGAGCGACATTTATTTTTTGACCCCAAGTTTTTATTTTGCCACCAATACAACGATTTCCGTGTCCGTGTTGGCATACTTGATTGCTAGCAAAAGTTACTCTATCTATTCTTCTTGGGTGTTCCGTTTGGGTCTATACGTGAGTTTGCTTGAGCCCTCTCGAAGTTTTCTACTGATTCTTTCATTGATATTGGGGATTTCTTTGTTTATGTCTGTCTTTCTACTGCGGGAGAAAGGTATGACCAAGTCAGCTAAGACTCATTATGTCTCTGAATTGCTTTTCATCGGTTTTATGCTCTTGTTTATTGTTGGGTTGTATAACCCGGTTGTCTATGACTTCATTGCTTGGAAGTTGAATGTATTCAATGAAATTCTGTCGTCTGATCAGCAACTTTCTGAGTCGGGTGGTTTGCGGTTGTATGAATTGATGAATGTGTCTGCAGAGCTTTCAGATTCAATTTACCAGATGTTGTTTGGAAAGGGATTTGGGGGGGCATATACCTTCAATACTTTTCCTTTTAATAGCGCCGATCCCTTGGATTTAAAAAGTTACTCTGAAGACCAGCTGCAATCAGGTATTTATTATGCGACTCATTCATTCAGCGCTTATATGCTTCTGAAGTATGGTTTGATTGGATTAGGAATATATTTGCTCATTCCGCTGCTCATTGTGTTTAAGGCGTTTAAATCCCTCAAATATCACAAAGTTCACTTTTTATTACTGTTTCTTTCGGCCATTTCGCTTTACTACTATTACTGGCGGTTAGATTTGGCTTTCTTGATGTCCGCTCTCTGGGCATATTTTTATAGTAGTAAGTTTCGTGCTTATCCGGTTGCCGCACCACAGGCACTGTATGTAGTAGTTGAAAATGTGGCGTAGCACAATGGGTAGTGTGTTGGGTGTGACAACCGGATAAGCACGGTAAGTTTAAGCATGTTCCTGAAAGTCGATAATGAAGTGTTCTCTAATTACAACAGTTTTTAATGAATCTGCCTCGATAGCTGAGTTTATTAATTGCATAAACAATCAGACTGTTTTACCTGATGAAATTGTGATCGTAGATGGTGGATCTACCGACGACACCGTTTCCGTCATTAAGAAAACAATTACAAACAATGTTCCATTGAAATTAATCGTTGATGCTTCCTGTAACAGGAGGCATTGTGTTGCCCCGATTGCGAAGGGCAGGAATGTTGCTATAGAAGCTGCCACGTTTGAATTCATTCTAATTACTGATGCCGGGTGTATTTTGGATAAGAATTGGGTTTTGGAAATGAAGAAGCCATTTGCTGCGGGCTTCGATGTTGTGGCTGGCAATTACACAGCTCTAGAAGGTAGTGTTTTTCAGAATTACCTGGCTGAAGTTTTTTGTCCACGAATTGCCGTGACCGATCCAAAGAAATTCTTGCCGTCTTCACGTTCACTTGGTGTTAGGAAGGAAATTTGGAGGCGTGTCGGTGGATATCCTCTTAATTCCTATACTGCAGAAGATACAAAGTTTGACTTGCTGATGTATGAAATAACAGACAAGGTCTACTTCGCGGAGAGCGCAATTGTTTTTTGGGAATTACCTAAGAGTTTTGGGGAATTGTGGCGTAAGACATACAACTACGGCGTGGGCGACGGTATTCAAAGATTGTCTTTATTTAAGTATTTCTTCCGCGCTTTTATGATTGTATTTCCTTTCCCATTTTTAATTATGGTTGTCATTGGTAAAAGAAAATTAATCGGTTATGTGATTTACGTTGCGCAGGTGTCTGGATTTGTGAGGGGTTTGTTTAGGGAGCAGCAATGAAAATATTATTCTCATCCAGAACAACACTATTTTCAGTTCCGGGCGGTGATACGGTTCAACTAACTAAGACAGCTGAATACCTCAAAAAATTAGGCGTTACGGTGGACATTTCAACTGAGCTTGAACCCAACCTTGATGGATATGATTTAGTGCATTTGTTTAATTTGATGCGACCACAAGAAGTTTATTTGCAAGCCTTGAACGCGAAACGGCAGGGGAAGGCGATAGCTCTCTCAACTATCTACGGTCTATATACAGAGTACGAGCATAAAGTGCGTGCGGGGTTGCCGGGCCTAGTTGCGAGAAATGTATCTCCATGGCAAGTTGAAAGATTAAAGGTGGCTGCCAGAATCGTCATGAATCGTGAATTGAACAAAGGTAGCCTGTATACGGTGTTTTTTGGGTATCGCAATTTGTGCAGTCATATTGCAAAAATGTGTAACGTTTTTTTACCAAACTCATTGAGTGAAATGTTGCGTGTGCAAGAAGATTTTCCAGTGGCTAAGGACAAGCCTTTTGTGGTTGTTCCTAATGCGGTTGATATTGGTGTATTTGATCAAAAGAAAGTTGTTGTTGGCGATGAGGTAAGGAAATTCGAGGGTAGTGTATTAAGTGCTGCTCGCATTGAAGGCAGAAAGTGCCAGCTGGAATTAGTTCGAGCCATGAAGGACTTGCCATATCAATTGGTGCTAATCGGAAAGCCGGCACCGAATCATTTGAGCTATTTTGAGGCAATCAAAAAAGAAGCGGGTGATCGTGTGCATTTTGTGGGACAGGTTCCACATGAGGAATTAGCACAGTATTACAAGGCTGCCAAAGTACATGCCTTGATTAGTTGGATGGAAACACCGGGCCTTTCTTCTTTGGAGGCAGGTGCTATGGGATGCAACCTGGTGATTACTGAAAAAGGCGACACGCGTGACTATTTTGGTGATGATGCGTTTTATTGTGAGCCAGATTCGATTGACTCCATTCGCAAAGCTGTAGACCAAGCATATAACGCGCCTGCGAATCCGGCGCTGAGGCAGCGAATATGCGAACAATATAATTGGGAAAAAACAGCGGAAAAAACCTTTGAAGGCTATCAAATTGCGTTGGCCTAGGTGGGTAGATTTTGAATGCTGGGTGCGACGATGGTCTTTGGCAGAACGCTGCAAGATTGAATGTGCAATCTTGGTGAGTGCCAGTAAAATGAAAAAAAATTATATCGCTATCCTCGGCACTGTCGGTGTGCCAGCCAACTATGGTGGCTTCGAGACGCTTGCTGAGAATCTGGTGATCTACCATGAATCAAGATTGTTGCCTGACTCGCTTACGGTTTACTGTAGCAGTAAGAGCTACCCATCGAGAGTGACAACTTACCTTTCTGCCCACCTCAAATATGTGCCGCTTAATGCCAATGGTGCGCAAAGTATTCCTTACGACATCTGGTCCTTGTTTTCGGCGATGTGGCAACGCAGTGATGTGATTCTGTTGTTGGGTGTGTCCGGCGCGATTGCACTGCCGTTGGTTCGGCTTTTCTCATCGGCGCGCATCATCACGAACATTGATGGTATTGAATGGCATCGCGAAAAATGGCAAGGGCTGGCAAAGCATTTTCTGCGCTTTTCGGAAAAAATGGCGGTGCGCTTTTCGCATGAGGTGGTGGCTGACAATGCCGCCATCGCAGAATATGTTCAACAATCGTATGGAGTGAAGGCGCATGTGATTGCTTATGGAGGCGATCACGCGATGGCCGTTGAGTCTGTTTCGGTTGATGAATATTCGCTACCTGAGAGATATGCTTTTTCTGTTTGTCGTATTGAGCCTGAAAATAATGTGCATCTGGTGGTTGAAGCCTTTGCATGGCAACCTGTACATTCATTGGTGATGGTGGGTAACTGGAACAATAGCGAGTATGGTCGTGCTTTGCGCGCGAAGTACGCTTCTTGTGCAAATCTCTTTCTGCTCGATCCCATATACGATCTTGGCAAGCTTAAAACATTGCGTTCACAGGCTGCGTTTTATGTGCATGGACACTCGGCGGGCGGCACAAATCCTTCGTTGGTAGAGGCGATGCATTTCGGTAAAGCGGTGTTTGCTTACGACTGTGCCTTTAATCGCAGCACGACAGAAAATAAGGCTCTGTTTTTTACGGGTAGTGAAGCGTTGCAGCGACTCTTTTTGGATTTGGATAGGGTGGCCTTAGATAAAGTTGGACAGGATATGTTGGAGATTGCCAATCGCCGATACACCTGGAGCCTCGTTGCGCAGCAGTATTTTGCGTTGATGCAGGATTCGCTTGATCAAGATGAAATACATCGACCCGGAAGGGGCGAAGCGGCATGACTGGATTGCGTATTTGGCGGAGTGGACGCCGGATAGCCGCACTGTGGTTGGGCAGTTTGCGAAAAAGTTTTATCTGGGTGAGTTGACGCAGTTTTGGAGTGTGCTGGTGGGGGATATGAGCATTGTGGGGCCACGGTCTTTGTCTATCTTGCATTATGAGCGGGATAGGGCGCAGGGCAATCTGACGCGCTTTTTGATCAAGGGCGGTTTGCTGGGCTTGGGGCATATCAATAAGGGCACGCCAGAGATGGGCAATCCGGTGTACGAGTATGAGTATGTGGATCAGTATTTGAAGCGCTCTTCGTTCGGGTTGTTGATGCTGGATTTGTGGGTGATCTGGAGCGGGGTGAAGGTGATTGTGAGGGGGGGGAATTAGAAACAGGTTCAAGGTGAAAGGTTCAAGTTAAAGGCGCAAATGCAAAGGCAAGGGGCAAGTTAAAGGCAAAGGCAAGGTCAGAGTGACTGGATCGCCGCCTACGGAGCTATCTTGCTAAAAGATACGTCATAACGTATATTACATAAATGGTAAATACTATAAAGCGTATAAATAATGCGAAAACACTTGCTCGGCTCGGGAAGGTGTTACGCCAACAACGTGAGCAACTCGGCATTGCTCAAGGCAAAGTTCGTGGGATGCGCCAAGCAACTGTCTCGAAGATAGAAAACGGTGGAGACGTAAATCTCGACACGCTCATTACTTATGCCGGGGCGCTTGGAATCGAACTCGCGCTGGTGCCGATCGGGCAAGGCAGCCTACCCTCTTTCACGTCCACAGCGTATCACCAACCTATAGACTTGCTTGCCGAATTCAGTGACTTGAAGGACGACAGCGCATGAGCACTATCAATACGCTTGCGGTTCGACTGGGTGATTTATTGGTCGGTTATCTTACCCATTATCCTGATGAAAAGACGATTTTCGTGGTTGATGAAGGGTACATTGAGTACGGATCGCGCCGCCCCATCCTTTCGTTGTCCATGGCTCGCCCAGGCGATGAGGAGGTTACTCAAGCTCTGCTGAAGGATGATCGTCACAAGGCAGCCTCGGTCAAATCACCGCCTTTTTTCTCAAATCTCCTGCCGGAGGGTGGGTTGAGGGCTCGCATTGCTCAACGCTTGAAAGTGCATGATGACCACGAATTCAGTCTTCTCGCCGCTCTGGGTGGCGATTTGCCAGGTGCAGTCATTCTGGCGCAGGCGGATACACCTGACACGCTAAAACATCGGCGCGGAGTGGTCACAACAACGGCCCCGGCATCACTTGAGGAATTGAAATTTTCCATCGGAGGCATGCAGATGAAGTTTTCCATGCTCCGTCAAGGTGAGCGTTACACGCTGCCCGGAGACGGACAACTTGGCAACTACATCGTGAAGCCGCCTTCCAACGATTTCGAGGCTTTGCCGATGGTCGAGATGGCGACTATGGAAACTGCACGGGCAAGCGGGATGGATGTTCCGGAAGTGCTGCTTCTGTCTCCTGATAAATTTGAAGGGCTGCCCAACATGTCGGGCTACCGCCAAAATGAGCCGTTCTATGCTATTCGCCGGTTTGACCGCCCGGAAGGAGGACGGCGTCATACTGAAGACTTCGCTCAGGTATTTAATCTGCGCACTAATCAAAAATACGACCACGCGAATTACGAAATGATTGGCCGAACCTTGTTGCAGTACGCCGGAGGGCTGGACGACCTCAAGGAAATGGTCAGGCGATTAATGCTCAATGTTCTGATGGGCAACGGCGATGCTCACATCAAAAACTGGTCCCTCATATATGACAACCCATTGCGGCCTCGGTTATCCCCGGCCTATGACCTCGTATCCACCGTTGCCTACACCGCGCATGACACATCCGTAGCGCTTAACATGGGGAAAGTGAAGGACTTTGAAGTCATTTCCCTGGCCACTTTTGATACATTTCTCGATAGGATCGGTGTGCTTGATCGGGTTCGCGAGGACATCATGGAAGTAGCGAGGGATTCGGGCAGAAAGATTCTGGAAGTTTGGGGTGGACAGTTCGCCAAAGTCGGCGTGCCTGCTCATCTCATACAGAAAGTGGAAGAGCATCAAAAGAAACTCGCGCTGAAAAAGGAGCTCGAGTCCAATCTGTAAAGGTAAATTGTTGTTGGCTATTCACGCCGGATAGTTGCACGTCGAGGGCAAGGGGCAAGGGGCAAGGGGCAAGTTGACCGCACTCACTACATAGCCCAATTTTCCAATCGTAATCGGGGTATGCGTTCAAACTCACGGGTATTGTTGGTGACCAGAATTGTACCGATGGCTCTATGCCCTCCACCTCCGATCAAGAAAACTGACCTAGCTAGCTTCTCTCGATTTACAATGTAATCCTTGTAATACAAAAAGAGGTCTCCTATGGCTATGATGTCTATGCGCTTGCCGGATGAACTGACTAATCAATTGGAAGCGCTGGCAACTGCTACAGGTCGCTCAAAATCATTCTTGGCCGGGCAAGCTATCCGCGACTTTATTGAGCGTGAGTCATGGCAGATTGCTGAGATCACCCACGCTATCAGTGAAGCAGATAACGGTGATTTTGCGAGTGACGATGAAGTGAATGCAATCAGTGCAAAGTGGAAACGCAATGCGGGTTAGGTGGCTACGAAAGGCAATTAAAAATCTCGATGCTGAGGCCGACTATGTAGCAGAAGAGAACGCAACTGCGGCAGCCGAAATGTTCGTTTATGTTAAAGCCAAGGTTGATGCGCTGGGTGCTTTTCCTGCTACGGGACGCCCCGGTAGAGTGCCGAACACAAGGGAATTGGTGATGGATCGATACCCGTTCGTTGTGCCATACAGAGTAGTCGGTGGTGAGTTGCAGGTATTGCGTATATTCCACACCCGCCGCAAGCCCCCCAAAGCTTGGTGAGAGAGCGGTTGACCTGCCCCCGGAAAATCGTCTTCCAAAGTTAAGGAAGGTCTGACTAAGTCCGTCACGCCGGCGGTGGCCGGCTTCCGGTCCATTGAAAATACTGGATTCCGGCCTTCTCCGGAATGACGAATGAGGGCTAGAGCTTCCTTAACGTAATTCACGCACCTCTGGAAAGGAAGACGGATGAATGTGCGTCGAACAGGCAGAGCAACTTTACAAGGCATCTGTGCCTGGCTTGAAATTAACCGGCCCGATCTACTGTGATGAAAAAAAATATCTCCATCATTGGCACCGTTGGTGTCCCTGCCAACTACGGCGGCTTCGAGACGCTAGCGGAAAATCTGGTGAAGTATCACGCAGCGAATTCGCTGCGTGATCCCACCACGGTCTACTGTAGCGGCAAGAGTTACCCGACTCATGAGCGTTCGTTTTTATCGGCGAAACTCAAATATATCCCCCTCAATGCCAATGGTGCGCAGAGCATTCCGTATGACATCTGGTCATTGTTCTCGGCGGTGTGGAATCGTTCCGATGTGATCCTGTTGCTGGGGGTGTCGGGTGCGGTTGCGCTGCCTTTGGTTCGCTTGTTCTCTTCGGCGCGGATCGTTACCAATATCGATGGCATTGAATGGCGCCGTGAAAAGTGGCAGGGGCTGGCGAAGCGTTTTCTGCGTTTCTCGGAGAAGACGGCGGTGCGTTTTTCGCATGAGGTGATCGCCGACAATGCGGCGATCGCGGCTTATGTGAAAGAGGCTTTCATCGGCGATTCAAGTCGTATGTGGGTTTGAAGGGTGCGCATGCCAAGTTCGAGCGCTGGCTGGCCGAAATGAGTTTGTGGATATGGCGGCCGTCGATCTTGCCACGGATTGGGGAGGCGCGCCGAGGGTGCGATTGTGATTGCAAGGAATCGCACCCTTGGATTGTTGTACGCTTGACGTACAATATAAAACGATTTACATTCAACCATGATTAAATCTTTCCGCTGCAAGAATACGGAAGCTCTCTACGAAGGAAAGCGAGTCAGGAAATTCGAGTCCTGCGCTGCGCAGGCAGAAAGGCGGCTCGAAATTTTGGATAACGCCAAGACCATCAACGATCTAATGGCTTTGCCGAGCAACCGTTTCGAAACATTGGGCGGCGACCGTGTTGGGCAATGCAGCATTCGTGTCAACCAACAGTGGCGCGTATGCTTCGAGTGGAAAGATGCTGATGCTTACCACGTGGAAATCGTTGATTACCACTAAAGGAAGGTCTGATTAAGTCCAATTCGTCGTTCCCGCGAAGGCGGGAACCTAGTTAAATCAACAAACTGGATCCTCGCCTACGCGGGGATGACGACTTAATCAGACCTTCACTAAAGGAAATGAACATGGCTAACAAAATGCGCGCAATTCACCCCGGCGAAATCCTTAAAGGTGAACTGAAAGAACTGGATCTATCCGCCAATGCCTTCTCAAAGGCGCTGGACGTACCCGCCAACCGGATCACAGCGATTTTGAGTGAGCAACGCGGCATCAGTGCCGATACTGCGTTACGTCTTGCCCGATTTTTTGGCACCTCCCCCGATTTCTGGATGAGCTTGCAAAGCAGCTACGATGTAAAGCTAGCACGGGCAGCAGTGGGCAAAGAGATCGAGAAGACTGTTAAACCCAGAGAACCGCTAGCCGTTTAGTTGGGTGTTGGGGTTGTTTGTCGGTCGCGGCAGTTTCAGGCCTGTCCACTGAAATTTTGGAATTTTGATGATGAGAATCGACGATCCCGTTTTATTGCTGTTGTTTCTGTTTGCCGCGATGACGCTGACGCTGTTGGCGATGCCTTGGGTGATCTGGCTGGCGCATCGGGTTGGCGCAGTGGACCATCCGGATGTGCGCAAGGTGCATAGCCATGCGATGCCGCGCATGGGCGGGTTGGCGTTCCTGTTCGGGTTGTTTGTGTTGCCGCTGTCGATGTGGTCAACCTTCGACATACAGGTGCACCCCGACTTGCTGGGTTTTTTGATCGGTCTGGCGGTGGTTGCCGCGACCGGGATGACAGACGACATTATCGGCATTTCGCCGAAATGGAAATTTCTCGGATTGATTCTGGGGTCAATTTTGTTTGTGCTGATCAGCGATACGGCGATTCGCGACTTGGGCAATCTGTTTGCGTTGGGCACGGTTGAAACCGGTCTGTTGGCGGTGCCGATCACGGTGCTGGCGATGGTCGGTTTTGTGAATGCCTTGAATCTGTCGGATGGTCTCGACGGGCTGGCGGCCGGGATTGCCCTGATCGCGGTGTTTTTTCTGGGGTTCTTTTCTTTGAAGGTCGGCGATCCGATGTGCTTGGCGCTTTCTGCGGTGCTTTTTGGCGGGATGGTCGGTTTTTTGTATTTCAATTCGCACCCGGCCCAGGTGTTTATGGGTGATACCGGCAGTCTGGTGCTGGGCTATGTGCTTGCCGCGATTTCGCTGCTGCTGATCAAGGCGCACGGTGCCGGTGATGCCGGTGCGGTTTCTCCGGTCATGATGGGGGTGTTGCTGGCGCTACCGCTGAGCGACACGCTGTATGTGATGGGGCAGCGAATCAGGGAGGGGGAAAAACCGTTCTCTCCGGACAAGACGCATTTTCATCATCGTTTGATGGGGCTCGGGTTTACCCACAGCGGGGTGGTTGGGACGATTTATTCGCTGATGGTGGTGTATGGCATCGCGTCGATTGCGCTGATGAGATTTCCTGCCTGGCTGCAGTTGCTGGCCTTGCTTGCGCTGGTCATCGGCACTTTTGGCCTGTTGCGCCTGATCGAAAAGTCGGGCTTGCGCATTCACTTCGAAGAGGCGGCGCCGGCAACGGTTGCGGCGCCGGTTCGATCATGGCGATGGATGCCTGCCGTCACCGGCAAGTCGATCCCATATGTGACCTGGTTCATTCCGCTGTCGCTGGTGTTTCCGGCGCTGTCGATCAATGTCGGTGGTGCTATGCGGATGGTGGTGATCGCGTCGATCGCGTTGGCCTTGCTGATTTATCCCTGGAAAAAAGCGCGCGATGCGACCTGGCCGAACGGGATTTTTTATCTGCTGGTCTTTACGCCGATCCTCTGTATCAATTGGCTGGGCGGCGAGGTGGTGAAGGATTATCTGGTTTATGTCGCCATCTTTCTGGCGGTGTGGGTGGGGCTCAAACTCTACTATGCGCGCCATGCCCGCATCTTCTTTTCCACGGGGCTGGAGGTCTTGCTGATTCTGCTGTCATGGGCCGGCCCCTGGCTGGTGGTCGAATTTCGACTGGTTGATGCGGCGGCGCAAATGTCGTTGTATCTGACCAGTTTGCAGTCGCTGGTTTTTCTGCTGGCCACGAAGGTCGTGTTACGCCGCCAGGCATCGCGCAACCGGCAGTTGCTGATCGCGTTGCTGGTGCTGAACTGCCTGCTGTTTGTTTGACCTCGTAGTTTTTGCGGAATTTGAACAGCGGGCCGATGCAGACGCCCGCCGTCAGGAACCAGAAAAAGTCTTCCAGCGGGATGAAGAGAACGAAATATCCGGAGAGTTTTTCAAACGACCAGGTGGAGGCCACCCAGCCGGGGGTGATCAATTCCGGGATGCCGAAGAAGGCCAGCGCCAGCACAATGCCGAGCAGCCCGCTGAACGCCGCGTTGGCGAGCAGGTCGGGGCGAAGGACGAGCATCCACAGTGTGGCGAGGCCAAAGGCCAGAATGGTTGCGGTAAACGAATGCATGCCGAGCAGCAGCGTGCTGCCAAAAAATATCGCGCAGATGGAAAGCGCGATATAGCGGAAGCGGTAATGCGGCCTGTTCTCCGGCCGCGGCTGCAAGGTTTTTTTCAGCAGGACTTCGTAGCCAGTCGCGACTGCGCCGGAGAAGAAAAAGCCGAACATGAAATCCTCGACCCCGATCGGGGTGCCGGTGATCGTTGTTGGATGCCACCAGTCCGAGACATAGACGAACTCCGACAACACCCCGCCGATGCCGAACAGGATCGAGACTTTCAGCATCTGTGTCCTGAGGTCCGGACGCAGAAAGTAGAAGGATGCCCAGCAGGCGCCCACCGCCAGCGTGCCAATCAAATAGCTAAAGTCGTGGCATTCGTTCATGTATTTTTTGCGTAGTGTGCGGGCTTGGCGGCGGCAGAGCCATTGGGCTGCGCATAACCGTCCACGACGCATCATAAAGGCCCGGATTGTAGTGGGATGACCGACTCGAAGCAAATTCGGTAATCCGCCCGTGTGTGCACGGGGCTCGCGGGCACGGTTTTATCAGTTCAACAAAGGCTTTCCGAATATGCTTGAGGCCGGAGGCTATTTATTTTGATGTTTTTTTTTCGTACTGCCCTGCTGCTTCTCCTTGGCGGCCTGCTCGCGCTGACCGTGCGGGCGCAGCCTGTCGTCGAACAGATGGCGGTGCGCACTCTCTATGAATCCTGGCAGTTGCCGGGGGGCGAGGCGATGGGTGTGGTTGCGCTGGGAGCAAGACAGCGTTTGGGCGAGCACGCGAGCTTGGGCGTGGATTTCTTCGATGCGGTGCGCGGCAACCGGGGCGGATTCATCACGCTCGGCATGAGCGGCGCGCTGGATTATCCATTGGGTGGCAGATGGGCAGTCGAATCCGATCTGTTTATTGGTGCGGGAAGCGGTAACGGGGGCTACGAACTGGCGGGCGGGGGGCTGATGGTGCGCGGCAGCGCCGGCTTGCGCTATGGGCTGACGGACAAGGATGCGTTGAGCTTCGGATTGAGCGGAGTGGCCTTTCCCGCCGGCGGGACGATTCACAGTGCCCAGCTTTATGCGGGCTACAGCCGCAGCTTTAAGGTGCTGATGCAATCAGGGCAGCATGTTTTCGGGCAAACGCCTTGGACAGATATGGACTGGACGGGATATGCGCCGTCGCGGCATGAGGCGGGAATGCTGGTCGGCAGTATCCGGGTGCCCGCTAACGCCACCCGGATCGGCGGCGGTACGCAGCAGGATCTGCGGATGATGGGGATCGAGTGGCAGACTTTTGCGGATGACAGCCCTGTGTTTCTGCGCTTTGAGACCGCTGGCGCGATGGGCGGAAGCAGTGCCGGCTATATGCACATCCTGGTGGGCGCCGGCGTGGAATTGCCCTTGTATGAATCGTTGGTTGCCGAGGCTGCGTTGAATGTGGGCGGCGGCGGGGGCGGCGGGGTCAGGACGGGCGGGGGACTGCTGACCGCCGCTACGCTTGGCTTGCGTCTCGATGTCCTCGATGGCTGGTTTGTGAAGGCGTCTGGCGGCCGCTTCAAGGCGGTGCAGGGTGAACTGAACGGCGATGAATTCACGCTGGTGCTGGGGCGGCACTTTGCCGGAGCAAAACGTGGCGAATTCAGACAACAGCAGCCGGTGTTGCTGGTCAGTCATCCGCTCCGCTTGCGCGTTGCCCAGCAGACCTATACCGGTTTGGCGCCCGATTGGCGGAGCAGGCCGGACAGGGAGGTGGCCAATCTGGGCGCGGCGATCGATTACTTTATTGATCCGCGCTGGTTTGTCAGCGGGCAGGGGATGGCGGCTTATGCTGGCGAGGCGGGCGCTTTTATGACCGGTCTGGTCGGTGGCGGCTATCGCTTGCCGCTGGCCGAGAGACTATTTGTTCAGGGTGAGATGTTGCTGGGCGCTGCCGGCGGTGGCGGGATCAACGTTGGTTCCGGCCTGGTCCAGCAATTCAATTTGAGCCTGGGTTACCGATGGACAGATTCTCTGTCGCTGATGTTGACGGCCGGTGAAGCGCGCGCGCTGAACGGCCCGTTCAGGGCCAGAGTGTGGGGCCTTGCGCTTGGTTACGATTTCAATTTGTTCACTCCGGGTGGAGCAAGGTAATCCCGGATTGCACATTGGAACTCCACGCCGTGCGGGAGCCCTGGCGCGCGAATGGATCGAAAATTTTCGCCGGCAGCCATCTCTTGTGATGGATTCTCGACCCAATGGATTATTTGGGATAACTGAATGGCGCCACGATCGAATGGTTTTCGGAAGGTGATGAAAAGATGGGAAGTGGCGCGTGGCGTAGAATGCGCGCGCTGAAATTGTTGTGTGGTGCCGGGGAATCGCGGGACTTGTTTTTTTACATCTGAATGACTTTACCCGGCTTCAGATTTTGCACCGAGGTGGTTTTGCATTGCGGACTCGGTCACGTTTGCGCGCCCCCGGCATCCGTTGCAGCGGATGCCTTTCGAGTCCATGCGCGAAGCACGCAGGTGCTTCGCATGTTCCGGGCACAAAACAAAAATGGCTCGCTTGCGCGAACCATTTTGTTGAAATTTGGTGCCAGAAGAGGACTCGAATGCCTTGCTGTGTCAGTATTTTCCAAACTAGAAATGAGTCTGAACGAATGTTTATGAATCTGAGTATCTGGCCGAGCTGCGCGGAAACATTGCCGTGTTGCGGGAGAAAAAGTGAGCGTATTCGACACCTTCGTGGCCAAGCGCCAGACGTTGGTGGATTTCTGCAATCACCGCGCCGGCATCGTCAAGCTGCTTACTGAGCATGATGCGCATTTCCAGCTGATCCAGGCTGAAATGAAGAAGTTCCACCAGTATGGGATGCCCAGAAGCGCCGAACCATTAGGACGGCTTGAGGACTCCATCAAGGAGCTGGATCGCATGTACTGGCGGCAGTCGTTTGATCACACCGGCCTGATGCAACTACTGGATGCTCAGTCGAAAAAGAAATTCGACCAGGACCTGCAAGCGAACCCACCGGCGT
>Ga0210032_1000378_pt1 | contig 35094 bp, 24 predicted proteins | sample CryGeyCG2114_250_2_FD_185458 | JGI IMG/M metagenome (GOLD analysis project Ga0210032, IMG submission 185458) | Groundwater microbial communities from aquifer - Crystal Geyser CG13_big_fil_rev_8/21/14_2.50 (SPAdes) (version 2) | ecosystem: Environmental > Aquatic > Deep subsurface > Groundwater ... | reverse complement strand
AGCACGGCTTCAGAGGAAGTAAAACTCAAAAAGATATTTTCAAGAGAACTTTATCACCCATCGGGCTTGTCCAACAAACGGTTCAGATCGCGGCTCGCTTCGCTCCCGCGATCTAACCTTATCCGTTGGACAATCCGTTCATAACAAAAAAAGCCCCACCGGAGAAAACTCTCAACGGTGGGGCTAAATTAAATTCCTGGCATCGACCTACTCTCCCACGGGGAACCCCGCAGTACCATCGGCGCTAGAGATCTTAGCTTCTGAGTTCGGAATGGGATCAGGCGTGACTTCTCTGCTATGGACACCAGGAAACTGGTGCGACTAAAGCTAGTGCATTAGTCGAATTCGGTATTTGTGATATAAGACATCCAGTGTCTTAACGTTGCATGGTCAAGCCACACGGGCAATTAGTACTGGTCAGCTCCGAGTGTTACCACTCTTCCACACCCAGCCTATCAACGTCGTAGTCTTCGACGGCCCTTCAGGGAGCTTAAAGCTCCGGGAGAAATAATCTCGAGGCCGGTTTCCCGCTTAGATGCCTTCAGCGGTTATCCGTTCCGAACGTGGCTACCCTGCAATGCTCTTGGCAGAACAACAGAAACACCAGAGGTTCGTCCATCCCGGTCCTCTCGTACTAAGGACAGATCCTCTCAATTCTCCAACGCCCACGGTAGATAGGGACCGAACTGTCTCACGACGTTCTAAACCCAGCTCACGTACCACTTTAAACGGCGAACAGCCGTACCCTTGGGACCTGCTCCAGCCCCAGGATGTGATGAGCCGACATCGAGGTGCCAAACTCCGCCGTCGATATGAACTCTTGGGCGGAATCAGCCTGTTATCCCCGGCGTACCTTTTATCCGTTGAGCGACGGCACTTCCACTCGCTACCGCCGGATCACTAGAACCGACTTTCGTCCCTGCTCGACTTGTCAGTCTCGCAGTCAGTCACACTTATACTCTTGCGCTCAATGGCTGATTTCCGACCAGCCTGAGTGTAACTTCGCGCGCCTCCGTTACCATTTAGGAGGCGACCGCCCCAGTCAAACTACCCACCAGACAATGTCCCAAATCCAGATAATGGATCGTGGTTAGAACCCAAGCATATTCAGGGTGGTATCTCAAGGATGGCTCCCCGATAACTGGCGTTACCGGTTCAAAGCCTCCCACCTATCCTGCACAAAATATACCTAGATCCAATGTCAAGCTATAGTAAAGGTGCACGGGGTCTTTCCGTCTAGCCGCGGGTATGCTGCATCTTCACAGCAAGTTCAATTTCGCTGAGTCTCTGGTTGAGACAGTGGGGAAGTCGTTACGCCATTCGTGCAGGTCGGAACTTACCCGACAAGGAATTTCGCTACCTTAGGACCGTTATAGTTACGGCCGCCGTTTACTGGGGCTTCGATTCAGAGCTTCGCTTGCGCTAACCCCACCTCTTAACCTTCCAGCACCGGGCAGGCGTCACACCCTATACATCGCCTTACGGCTTAGCAGAGTGCTGTGTTTTTAGTAAACAGTCGCTACCCCCTGGTCACTGCAACCCTGTTCTGCTCCACGGGCGAACCGCTTCACATACTTGGGGCACCCCTTCTCCCGAAGTTACGGGGCCAATTTGCCGAGTTCCTTAACCAGAGTTATCTCAAGCACCTTAGGCTTCTCGCCTCGCCTACCTGTGTCGGTTTGCGGTACGGTCAATACTAGACTGAAGCTTAGAGGCTTTTCCTGGAAGCATAGGATCACTGAGTTCGTTCAGACCGTAGTCAGAACCCCACATAACGCCTCGGCATTAAATGAAGAGCCGGATTTGCCTAACTCTTCTGCCTACACGCTTATACCGGGACAACCAACGCCCGGCTCAGCTACCTTACTCCGTCCCCCCATCGCATCTAGTATCGGTACAGGAATATTAACCTGTTTCCCATCGACTACGCATTTCTGCCTCGCCTTAGGGGCCGACTAACCCTGCTCTGATTAGCATCGCGCAGGAAACCTTGGGCTTTCGGTGAACGGGTTTTTCACCCGTTTTATCGCTACTTATGCCAACATTCTCACTTCTGATACCTCCACGGCTCCTTACGGTACCGCTTCGCAGGCTTACAGAACGCTCTCCTACCATGCGTACAAGTACGCATCCATAGCTTCGGTGGTATGTTTAGCCCCGTTATATCTTCCGCGCAGACCTACTCGACCAGTGAGCTATTACGCTTTCTTTAAAGGGTAGCTGCTTCTAAGCTAACCTCCTGGCTGTTTTAGCATTTCCACATCGTTCACCACTTAACATACACTTTGGGACCTTAGCTGATGGTCTGGGTTGTATCCCTCTCGACTACGGACGTTAGCACCCGCAGTCTGTCTCCCATGATTGCACTCAACGGTATTCGGAGTTTGGTTAGGTTTGGTAAGTCTCGCGACCCCCTAGCCCATCCAGTGCTCTACCCCCGTTGGTGATACATGAGGCGCTACCTAAATAGCTTTCGGAGAGAACCAGCTATCGCCAAGTTTGATTAGCCTTTCACCCCTATCCACAAGTCATCCCTGTCGTCTTCAGCCGACGTGGGTTCGGTCCTCCAGTGAGTGTTACCCCACCTTCAACCTGCTCATGGATAGATCACTTGGCTTCGGGTCTATGCCCAGTGACTCATTCGCCCTATTAAGACTCGCTTTCGCTACGGCTCCGCCTAAAGGCTTAACCTTGCCACTGAGCCATAAGTCGTTGGCCCATTATACAAAAGGTACGCCGTCACACATTAAAATAGTGCTTCGACTGCTTGTAGGTCCATGGTTTCAGGTCTATTTCACTCCCCTCATCGGGGTGCTTTTCACCTTTCCCTCACGGTACTGGTTCACTATCGGTCGTTGAGACGTATTTAGCCTTGGAGGGTGGTCCCCCCGGATTCAGACAAGGTTTCTCGTGCCCCGTCCTACTCAGGAACATGCTAGGCTGACTCAAAATTTCGCTTACGGGGCTATCACCCACTATGGCCACACTTTCCAGAGTGTTCAGCTATTCTTTGTCAATACCATGTTGCAGTCCTACAACCCCGGTAAGCAAGCCTACCGGTTTGGGCTGATCCGCTTTCGCTCGCCGCTACTGACGGAATCTCTTTAGATTTCTCTTCCTGCGGTTACTAAGATGTTTCAATTCACCGCGTTCGCTTCAATGTACCTATGTATTCAGTACATGATACCCCTAAGGGTGGGTTTCCCCATTCGGACATTTCCGGATCAAAGCCTACTTACCGGCTCCCCGAAACTTTTCGCAGGTAGTCACGTCCTTCATCGCCGCTCAACGCCAAGGCATCCACCATAGACCCTTGTTCACTTGACCAATGCAATATTAAAACATTGGATTATCAGCTTTGTTCATCAGTGACCTCACATAAGAATCACCAACAAACATCACTTGATAAAAATCATCAAATTTCCCAACTTGTAAAGAACAAACCCTAATAATCACATTCGTGGTCTTCGGGTAAACATATCTGGTGGAGGATAACGGGATCGAACCGTTGACCCCCTGCTTGCAAAGCAGGTGCTCTCCCAGCTGAGCTAATCCCCCAGTAGAAGCGGACGGTTACAATCAACCTCCGACCAGTGGCCGTATAAATCGATTGGTCTGTGCCCGCATCTGATATGGTGGGCCCAGGTAGATTCGAACTACCGACCTCACGCTTATCAGGCGTGCGCTCTGACCAACTGAGCTATGGGCCCGAATTTTGTGGTTTTTTACTGAGCTGTGAACGTGCCGGATTCGACCTTGGGATTATAATTAATCCAAAAGGATTTTCCCTAAAAGGAGGTGATCCATCCGCACCTTCCGGTACGGATACCTTGTTACGACTTCACCCCAGTCACTGACCACACCGTAGACGCCTGCCTCCCGAAGGTTAGCCCGGCGGCTTCTGGTGCAACCAATTCCCATGGTGTGACGGGCGGTGTGTACAAGGCCCGGGAACGTATTCACCGCGGCATTCTGATCCACGATTACTAGCGATTCCGACTTCATGTAGTCGAGTTGCAGACTACAATCCGAACTGAGACGGCTTTTTGGGATTGGCTCCGGGTCGCCCCATTGCAGCCCTTTGTAGCCGCCATTGTAGCACGTGTGTAGCCCTGGACATAAGGGCCATGATGACTTGACGTCATCCCCACCTTCCTCCGGTTTGTCACCGGCAGTCTCGCTAGAGTGCCCAACTTAATGATGGCAACTAACAATAGGGGTTGCGCTCGTTGCGGGACTTAACCCAACATCTCACGACACGAGCTGACGACAGCCATGCAGCACCTGTCACTTGGTTCCCGAAGGCACTCCTCTATCTCTAGAGGATTCCAAGGATGTCAAACCCAGGTAAGGTTCTTCGCGTTGCGTCGAATTAAACCACATGCTCCACCGCTTGTGCGGGCCCCCGTCAATTCCTTTGAGTTTTAATCTTGCGACCGTACTCCCCAGGCGGTCAACTTATCGCGTTAGCTTCGCCACTGCAGGGGTCGATACCCGCAACGGCTAGTTGACATCGTTTAGGGCGTGGACTACCAGGGTATCTAATCCTGTTTGCTACCCACGCTTTCGATCCTCAGTGTCAGTATCGGTCCAGTAAGCCGCCTTCGCCTCAGGTGTTCCTCCGTATATCTACGCATTTCACTGCTACACACGGAATTCCGCTTACCCCTCCCGAACTCTAGTTCAGCAGTATCGAATGCAGTTCCGAGGTTGAGCCCCGGGATTTCACATCCGACTTACCAAACCACCTACGATCTCTTTACGCCCAGTAAATCCGAACAACGCTTGCACCTTTCGTATTACCGCGGCTGCTGGCACGAAATTAGCCGGTGCTTCTTCTAAAGGTACCGTCAAGTCAGAGCAATATTAGTACTCATCCCTTCTTCCCAATTGAAAGCGGTTTACAACCCTAAGGCCTTCTTCCCGCACGCGGCGTCGCTGCATCAGGCTTTCGCCCATTGTGCAATATTCCCCACTGCTGCCTCCCGTAGGAGTCTGGACCGTGTCTCAGTTCCAGTGTGACTGATCATCCTCTCAAACCAGTTACAGATCATCGCCTTGGTGAGCCATTACCTCACCAACTAGCTAATCTGACGCGGGCTCATCTATCTGCGCGAGGTCCGAAGATCCCCCGCTTTCCTCCGTAGAGCGTATGCGGTATTAGCTTGGATTTCTCCAAGTTGTCCCCCACAGATAGGCAGATACCCACGCGTTACTCACCCGTGCGCCACTAACTTTACCCGAAGGTAAAATCCGTTCGACTTGCATGTGTTAGGCACGCCGCCAGCGTTCGTTCTGAGCCAGGATCAAACTCTCCGTAGAAAGTTGATACTATGTATTTCTTGATCCCGACATTGATCGCTAGATCAAACTCATAAAAATAAACGTTTGCGTTCATTGCTGAACTGTTTACTCATCAGAGTCGATCCTCAATCAATGAAGGAAGACCCGATGCGCTCACAGCTCAAATAAAAATCACGAATTGTAAAGAACAAACTTACTTTCCCCAGCCACCAGACTTGCGTCATCTTGCTGCGGGTGGCGAACTATATGCACGCCTTCGAAGCTGTCAAGCTTCTATTTCAACCCGGCTCGATCAGAACTTCCTGATCTACCCTTGCTGAGGGCGGCGAACATTAGCGCCAGCTTCCAGTGCGTCAATACCTTTCTTGAAACTACCTTGCAGTTGCGATTCGATGCCTTTCAACATCAACCTCTCACTGCGAGGCGGCGAACATTAGCGCCAGTTTCCAGTGCGTCAACACCTTTCTTGAAATTACCTTGCAGCTACATTTCGATGCCTTTCAACACCAACCCGTCACTGCGAGGGCGGCGAACATTAGCGGCGAAAAGACCGACGTCAACACCTTTCCCAACCTTTTTATCAAACTATTTTGCGCACCTTAAATATCAAACTGTTACGCGACCATCACAACACTCAAACGACTAACATCCGCCTTTCACCCTTACAAATACACCTGATTCAAACCCTGCAGATAATGTCCCTGCCTGGAAACACCATCCGGCAACAGCACATCAGGATCCTCTCCCAGCGCTTTAATCGATGCCCGTGCATAATTCTCTCTCTCTTTGGCGCTCATTTTTAGCCAATCCGCCGCATCAACGATGTGATCGCCTGTCTTGTCAAAGCGAGAATCAACAGCCATTGCTTCTTCTGCCATTACTTCCGACCCATAAGCAAAAAGGAGCAACAGCATTACTGCTGTTGCTCCTTTTCTGCAAATACACATACTGCGACTTACAACTGTCACTGCCATCAGATTAATAACGGTAGTGATTCGGCTTGTATGGGCCCTCTACGGGAACACCAATATAGTCAGCCTGTTCCTGCGACAATGACGTCAGCTTAACACCAACTTTGGCCAGATGCAGGCGAGCCACCTCTTCGTCCAGCTTCTTAGGCAGTGTGTAGACTTCGTTTTTGTACTGACCTGTCTGCGTGAACAGCTCGATCTGCGCCAGCGTCTGATTGGTGAAGGAGTTGGACATAACGAAACTCGGATGGCCGGTTCCACAACCCAGATTCACCAGACGTCCCTCTGCCAACAACGTGATACGCTTGCCATCCGGGAAAATAACCTGATCTACCTGTGGTTTCACATTGTCCCACTCATATTTTTTCAGACTGGCGACATCGATCTCATTATCGAAATGGCCGATGTTACAGACAATGGACTGATCCTTCATCGCCGCCATGTGGTCATGGGTGATGACGTGGTAGTTACCGGTAGTGGTGACGAAGATGTCACCCAGGGCACATGCCTCATCCATGTTAACTACGCGGTAGCCTTCCATCGCTGCCTGCAATGCGCAGATCGGATCGATTTCGGTCACCCAGGTGGTCGCACCCATACCACGGAATGCCTGCGCACAGCCTTTACCCACATCGCCGTAACCAAGCACAACACAAATTTTACCGGCAATCATGACGTCGGTGGCACGCTTGATACCATCGAGCAGTGACTCGCGGCAGCCGTAGAGGTTATCGAACTTGGACTTGGTGACTGAATCGTTCACGTTGATGGCAGGGAATGGAAGCTCGCCGCGCTCAAACATCTGATAGAGACGATGCACACCTGTGGTTGTCTCTTCAGTCACACCGCGAATCGCGTCGCGACGACTGGTGTAGTAACCAGGCTGTGAAGCAAGACGTTTCTTGATGGATGCGAAGAGAGCCACCTCCTCTTCGGAGCCCGGATTATCCAGTACGGATGCATCCTGCTCAGCCTTGGCACCGAGAACCAGCAGCGTGGTCGCATCGCCACCATCATCAAGGATCATGTTCGGCGTACCGCCGTCATGCCACTCCATGATGTTGTGGCAGAACTCCCAATACTCATCCAATGTCTCACCCTTGTGAGCAAAAACCGGGATGCCTTCCGCAGCAATCGCTGCAGCGGCGTGATCCTGTGTTGAGTAGATGTTGCATGATGCCCAACGCACTTCTGCGCCGAGTGCAGTCAGGGTTTCAATCAACACACCTGTCTGGATAGTCATGTGCAGAGAACCCGCAATACGCGCGCCCTTCAATGGCTGTGAAGCCGCATATTTTGCGCGCGTCACCATCAGGCCCGGCATTTCGGTTTCAGCAATTTTCAGCTCTTTGCGACCCCAGGCGATTGTTTTGGCGGACATATCCGCCACCTTATAATCTGTAAATTCAGACATTCTCATACTCCTATATACATCATAAAAATATGAGCACCGTTAATCTTTTTTTTTGCGACTGAGCCTAGCGGTTGATCCATCAACCGTTGCAGTGCCCCTCAGTCCAATCGATAAAATTTATAAACCGGCAGCTTTACGCAGCGTATCCGCTTTATCTGTTCTTTCCCATGTGAACTCAGGGAGCTCACGGCCAAAATGCCCATACGCAGCTGTCTTCGCATAAATAGGACGCAACAGATCCAGTGCCTGTACAATGCCTTTCGGACGCAGATCAAAATGCTGCTGCACCAGCTCAGCAATCTGTGACTCGGCAATTTTCCCGGTTCCGAATGTATTCACCATCAAAGAAGTTGGCTTGGCAACGCCAATCGCATAAGAGATTTGCACCTCACAACGATCTGCCAAACCTGCCGCGACAATATTTTTAGCTACGTAACGGCCGGCATAAGCAGCAGAACGATCTACTTTTGATGGGTCCTTACCAGAAAAAGCACCGCCACCGTGACGGCCAAAGCCACCATAGGTATCTACAATAATTTTACGCCCGGTCAGGCCGCAGTCACCAACCGGGCCACCAATAACAAAACGACCGGTAGGATTAATATGAAACTGTGTACCCGGATGCAACAATCCAGTCGGCTCAAGAACCGGCTTGATAATATGCTCCATCACCTCACGCACCAGATCCTGATGCTCCACATCCGCACTATGCTGGGTAGACAAAACCACCGCATCGATTGCAACTGGCCTGGCTCCTTCATAACGAACTGAAACTTGCGACTTCGCATCGGGACGCAGGAAACCCAGGACACCGTTTTTTCGCACTTCAGCCTGCTTGGCAACAATTTTATGTGAAAGCAGAATTGGCATTGGCATCAATTCATCTGTCTCATTACTGGCATAACCGAACATAAGGCCCTGATCACCTGCACCCTGATCCAGATCGATACCTTCACCTTCATTCACGCCTTGCGCAATATCAACGGATTGTTTGTCCATGGCCACCAGCACGGCACAACTCTTATAATCAAACCCCATCTCCGATGAGTTGTAGCCAATTTCACGCACTGCCTCACGGGCAATCTCCTGATAATCAATTACAGCAGAAGTGGTAATCTCACCAGCCAACACGATCATGCCGGTAGTAATCATTGTTTCGCAAGCTACACGGGCATAAGGATCCTGCGCTAAAATAGCATCCAGCACGCCATCGGAAATCCGATCGGCAACTTTGTCAGGATGTCCTTCAGATACCGATTCAGATGTAAAAACAAATGACTGATTCATGATTCAAACCACCTCTTAGTGTTAAAAAGTATTAAAAACCACGCGCACGCTAATCATGATCGGTGAATTATCCAAGCTTTCAACTCAACACACACTTAACAAAGCGAAAACAACAGATTTTCAATGCATGCAAACTCGCTCCTTAGCGCGGCTTTAGTTTTGAGAAGCTCATGCTCTGCATAGGCAAGAGCCGGGAGCCTTCCCCATACCGGAGCTGGCCAACACCTATCGTTAACGAAACGGGCAACATGATGAACATGCAACTGTGCAACGACATTCCCAAGCGCCGCAACGTTCATAGAATCCGGCTTATATAATAATTCCATGACTTTTGACACAGCACACGACTCACGCATCAACTGCTGTTGATCAGCCTCAGGCAGATGATGAATTTCCCTTACATCCAAACGCTGGGGCACCAGTATGACCCAGGGGTACTGCGCATCATTCATCAGCAATACCAGCGAAAGCGGAAATGCGCCTAACACACAACAATCCTTTGCCAGTTGCGGATGCAGCATCATAAGCGACTCAACATACTTTGCGCCTGCAACAAATCTCTTGGGCGACCAATGTCATACCAGAAGCCTCTGTGCAAATACCCCCGGCATTGATCCTCGGCCATTAATTCATTTAACAGCGCAAGCATGGAGAAAGATTGCTTTGCAGAAAACCGCATCCATATAGATTCATCCCAAACAGATACACCCGAAAAGGTAAACCGCGAACCACCATCTCGCCGCACCACACCTTGATTGAATGTAAAATCACCGTTCGCATGGTGCAAAGGGTTGGCAACCAGACCCACGCAACATGCATGCGAACCTTTACGTGCCGCCAGAGCCCTCAAATCAAGGTTTGTCATAATATCAGCATTGTGTACAAAGAAAGACCCTTCCCCGGGAAGAAACTCCAGCGCAGTCCGCACACCACCACCGGAATCAAGCAAGTCGGCTTCAAAGCTATAGCTTAATGAAACACCCCATGCCGAACCATCACCCAAATATGCCATCAATTGCTCAGCATGGTGATGTACATTCAGTGTAATAAAGCGAACACCAGAAGCGGCCAAACGCCGGATAACCCGCACAACTGCAACCTCTCCGGCCATCGGCATTAATGCCTTCGGGCGATGGTCGGTCAACCATTTCAAACGGGTACCTTTGCCTGCGGCCAAAATAACGGCTCGTTGTGGCATCATTGTGCGACAGCCTCCTGAGCAAGATGAAGCATCGTTGTCAGCATGCTGTTTACAGGCGTGTCCACGCCATATTTCTCAGCCAATCTCACCACCTCTCCATTCATAGCATCAATTTCCGTCAAGCGACCATTTTCGAGATCCTGCCACATACTCGTTTTTACTTCGCCGCCTTTCATAGTTAAAGCCAGATGCTGCTCTATCGCAGAGACCTTAATATTCACGCCATCCGCCTGCGCCACAGAAAGCGCCTCCTGCATCGCCATCAGAATAATCTCCCGCGCCCCCGCATCTGCCACAATATCTCTGGCATATCGGCGCGTTAATGCCGTCAGCGCGTTAAAGCCACAGTTCCAAAGCATTTTATTCCACAACATAGCACGAACATCACCAATAAGCTGAGCATCCACATGCGCATTTTGCCAGAGCGCCAGCAGCTGCCTGCTCTGCTTCTGCGCTTCTCCCTGCCAGAACCCCATTCGCAAGTGCCCGGCCGCCGAATGAATCAACCAACCCGGCTGCTCCAGCCTGGCACCGATAAAAGCAGATGCGGCCAGCACAGGGTTCTGAGGAAAGGCTTGCGCCACAAGCTGTGGCGCTGTAACGCCGTTCTGCATCGACACCAACACACACCGCTGATCAAGCGAAGCCTTCAATGCACTGAGCATTTCAGTTAACTGGGTCGTCTTACAGCAAACAAGGATGACATCAGATTCCGCCAGCGCTTTTGCATCTTCAACCACACAAACCGGATAATATTGCTCTACACCTTCACTGGCATAACGAAGCCCGGAGCGTTTCATCACACGCCCATGCTCACCTCGAGCCAACAAGATGACGTCGGCTCCCGCCTGCTGTAGGCGCAAACCATAATGCGCACCAACCGCCCCGGCTCCTGCCACCCCAACTCTCATCGCGTTTTCACCCTCATTTTCACATCACCACTTCCTGAAAGCAAATGATCAGCTTAGTCTATCGCCTCCAACTCAAGGAGTTCACCAATGGCCAAGCATGACACGTCAAATAAGCAAAACGAAGCTCAAAAAAAGGCTTTGCTCGAAAAAGACGCGCTTGATTATCATCGTTTTCCAAAACCGGGAAAAATCAGCGTTCAGCCATCCAAGCCATGCATCACCCAATACGATTTATCGCTCGCTTATACCCCCGGTGTAGCCGCTCCCTGCCTTGAGATTGAAAAGAACCCTGAACTGGTTGACGAATATACTTCACGTGCCAATCTGGTGGGGGTTATCACCAACGGCACGGCCGTACTCGGACTTGGCAACATAGGCCCACTGGCAGGTAAACCTGTCATGGAAGGCAAAGGTGTGTTGTTTAAACGTTTTGCTGATATCGATGTGTTCGACATCGAACTGGATGAATCTGACCCCATGGCCATCGTTGACACCATCGCCCGTATGGAGCCCACCTTCGGAGGCATTAACCTGGAAGATATCAAGGCCCCTGAGTGCTTTATCATTGAAGAAGAGCTCAAAAAACGGATGAATATTCCGGTACTGCATGATGATCAGCATGGTACGGCTGTTATCATGGCGGCCGCCTTCATCAATGCCCTGTATTTACAAGAGAAAAACATTGAAAACGTGAAAATTGTATGTCTGGGCGCTGGTGCCGCTGGCTTTGCCTGCATGAAACTTATCGAAGAACTGGGTGCCCAACACAGCAATATCTTCCTGCTTGACCGTCGCGGTGTCATTCACGCCAATCGCGGCGATGATCTTCCACCGCACAAAGCCTTTTATGCCAATGGCGACAAGGATCAAAGCTTAGCTGAAGCCATGGTTGGCGCGGATGCTTTTATCGGCTTGTCTCAAGGCAATATGGTCACACCGGAAATGTTGCTCTGCATGGCTGATCGCCCTATTGTTTTTGCCATGGCCAACCCCGATCCTGAAATCGCTTATGATCTGGCCATGAAAACCAGAAGCGACCTCATTATGGCGACAGGTCGTTCAGACCACCCTAATCAGGTCAATAACGTACTCGGCTTTCCGTTCCTGTTCCGTGGCGCGCTGGATGCACGTGCTACGACCTTTAATGAAGAAATGAAACTCGCTGCCGTGCATGCATTAGCTGAACTGGCTCGTAAGGAAGTACCGGACTCCGTTCTCAAAGCATATGGTGAAGAAAAGCTCGAATTCGGGCCGAAGTACATTTTACCCAAACCCTTTGACCCGCGCCTGATCGAAACTGTCCCGACAGCTGTAGCCAAAGCGGCAACGGAAACCGGCGTTGCCAGAAAGCCTATTCATAACCTTAAAGAGTATGCGCAAACCTTAGCCGGCCGCATTGACCAGTCTCGCATGTTCATGCGTATGATTATGGAGAAAGCCATACATCAACCATTACATCTGGTGCTTCCTGAAGGCGAAGATCCCACCATCATTCGTGCTGCCATCCGCATGCAAAGCGAAGGCATTGCCAAACCGACGCTGATTGGTTCAAAAAAAGAAATTCGCCGTCAGGCAGCAAGCTTGAATTTAACCGTTGATGATATTGACATCTTTGACCCTTCAAAGAATTCCGCCTTATTTTCCAGCCTTGCTGATGCCTGGTATTTTGACCGCAAGCGACAAGGTGTATTGAGACAAAATGCAGCGGAAACACTACGTCACAATAACAACACTCTTGGTGCCATGATGGTCCGCCAGGGCTTTGCTGATGGCATGTTATCAGGACGGACAGCGCATTATCCGGACGTCCTTCGCCCGGTCTTGCAAGTACTTGGTCACAGCCCCTCTGGTCAACGCTATCACGTTTATGGTGTATATATCATGCTGATGGAAAACAAGGCTTATTTCCTCGGCGACTGCACCGTCAATGTGGATATGAATGCTGAGCAATTGGCTGAACTTGCTTATCTGTCAGCCCAGACGGCCGAAGCTTTAGGTTGTGATCCTCGAATTGCCATGTTGTCGTTTTCCAACTTTGGCAGCGCCGCACACCCTGAAGCCCGCAAAGTTGCGGCTGCTGCCCGCCTGCTTCATGACGAGTACCCAGGACTATGCGTAGATGGAGAAATGCAGGCAGATACTGCTGTTAACTCAAGCATCTTATCGCATTATCCATTCGCGAAATTCCATGATTCTGCCAATGTGTTAATTTTCCCGAGCATGCAAGCCGGCAACATCGCATATAAACTATTGAAAGAGTTGGGTGGCGGAACTGCCATTGGCCCAATCCTGATTGGTCTACCACATCAGGTTCACGTCCTGCAAACAGGCGCTTCAGTCGATGACATTGTTAACATGGCTGCCATTGCATCAGCAAGCAACAGAAACATCAAATAATCAAGACCTGAGAATTATAATCAGAGAAAAACCTGATGGGGCATCTGCCCCATTTTGGGCTCAGGTTTTAGGCAGATAACGCTCAGGATCGATCTGAACGCCATAATGAAGAACTTCATAGTGCAAATGCGGCCCGGTTGATCGCCCCGTGGAACCGACTTCGCCAAGCTTCTGCCCCTGTTCCAGAACATCACCGACTGAAACATTAGCTTTGGCAAGGTGAGCATAACGTGTCTGATAGCCAAAACCATGATCCAATTCCACAAGATAACCAAAACCTTCCATCTTACTGGCAAAACTAACAGCTCCGCGACTGGCTGCTAAGACCGGTGCATTCTTGCGGTTAGCAATATCAATTCCCATATGCCTGGCCGGCTCACCCGTAAAAGGATCAGCACGCACACCAAAATGGGAGCTTAACCAACCACCTTCACTGGGCCAGGCTTTCGGCAGCGCCTCTTTGTTTTCACGATCATCTTCGAGAATCAGATCCAGCGCACCCAATTGCATGTTCAGTTCAGACAATTGATCAGTAACGCTATCCATTCGCTGATTAACCCGCTTATCATCAGCCTGCATAGAAACCAACGGACCTCCGATGGCTGGCATTGAATCGAAATCGAATTCATCCTTATCCAGCGATGACACTTCAACCAGATGTTTTCCCAACGAATCCAAACGCATCAGTCGTGCTTCCAGTTGACCAATCGCCTTGGCATAAACTGACATTTTATCTTTCTCAAGATCAACATCGGACTGAAGTCTGGCAACTTCAATTTCTTTTGCCTGACGGGTCGCAATCAATGCTTGCTGAGCTTGCTGTAAATCCTGACTCAGCCTATGGACAGTCTGGATTGAAGACATTCCCCACACACCAAAGCCCGCTACAGCGACAAACAAAAAAGCCACCGCATAGAGCCAGGCATGATAAAGCTTGAAGCTCTTTACAGCCCCTTGTTCCGGCAACAGCATTAAAGAAAAATATTTCAAGCGTCAAACTCCCCTTTGCCCAAGTGAACATCGCTTACTACTCGCCCGGAAATAAAAGTCAATAAATGTGTAAACTTAGACACATTCTTCCGTTTGCCACAAATTCTCTCTAGATTCTCGCCATGCACGCTCATCCAATGCCTCCAATCAACATCAACCGACACACTATTCAGACCATTTTACATCATATTCTGCAATCAGAATCAAACGCTTTTGGCATTCGGGCTGCAGTTGTACAGAGATGCATCATGTCGATCGAGTGTTACTTCTGTCGCCAACGATAACAGGCCGGATATTGTCGCACGCCAAAGAGCTCATCTGTGATAATGCGCACATGAATGAAACCACACAACTTATCCGGACTGCCGTTGATCCATGGCTGCTCGGCCCTGTTCAACCGAGAGGTTTTTTTTCATGGAGCTTGCTTGCACGACAAGCAAGCACGTCAGCTTGATAGCTTATTCAAACACACTTTCAGTGACTTTTTCACAGACAAGTCATCTTTTCCGCTCCACCTGTTTATCCAGTCAGATACCAAAGGTCGCCTGGACTGTCAGGCATGGTCTAATCAAAACGATGTTAAAACTGATATCTATTTGAAGCTGTCTGAAGATGGACAGCCTCGCCAAATTAGCTAGTTTCCGCCCATGCGTATTTGTCACGTTGGTCTAAATCATAAAACCGCGCCTGTAGAGTTGCGCGAGCGTCTGGCTGTTGCGGCCGACCAGATCCCGGGAATTTTGAACGGGCTAACTGCTCAATCGCCGGTGCGTGAAGCCGCTATCCTTTCAACCTGCAACCGGGTGGAGGTGACTGTCGTCACCCATGATCCGGATGCAGCTATAGCGGCTGTGCATCAATGGTTTGCCAGTAAAGCCGTGATGGATATTGAAGAAGTTACCCCTTACCTGTATTCACACACAACGCAAAAAGCCATCCGGCATATCTATGCCGTGGCATCCGGTCTGGACTCACTGGTTCTTGGCGAGCCGCAGATTCTTGGTCAGGTTAAAGCATCCTACGAGCAAGCTTTATCGGCCGGGACTGCCGGACATATTTTACACAGGCTTTATCAGTCAACATTTGCTGCGGCCAAGCGTGCCCGCAGTGAAACATCAATCGGTCATCAATCGGTCAACATTTCTTCATGCGCTGTTGAGCTGGCCAAACGGATTTTCGGCAACCTGGCAGGCAAAACTGTGATGTTGATCGGAGCAGGCGAAATGGCTGAACTGGCGGCCCGTCATCTGCGTGGTAATGGCTGCACAGATATTCTTGTAGCTAATCGCACACTTGAGCGTGCACAGAAACTGGCTGTCGAGTTTGAGGGTCATGCTTTAACGCTGGAGCAATTGCCGGACTACCTCGATGCTGCCGACATTATTATTTCCAGCACGGGTGCCAACACCTACGTATTACTTCCATCGATGATGGAAAAAGCCATGAAAAAGAGAAATGGCAAGCCTGTCTTTCTCGTCGACATTGCCGTTCCGCGTGATATCGACCCACGCCTTTCGGATATCTCCAGTGTATATTTATACGACATTGATGATCTGCAACAAGTCGTACAGGGCAATATGCAAAACCGTGAAGCGGCTTCCCGTCAGGCCTCTGAAATTCTTGCCGAAGAAGAATCTTCTTTCCTCAATTGGCTGAAATCACTGGAGTCCGTTCCGCTGATTCGCTGCATTCAGCAACAAACCGATGCCATGCGCACTGAAGAGCTTGAAAAGGCCGCTCGTTACCTGAAAGACTTTGATCAGAATCAAATGGAAGCTGTTGAACGATTAAGCAAAGCGCTTATGAAGCGTTTTCTGCATTCAACCTTACGTACATTGAAAAAGTTACCCGATGACATGGAAGGTGATTTACTTATGGGGGCTGCACGAAAACTGTTTGATGCAGAAACCCGCATCGTTTCTTCAACGCATAAGGACGCCAATGAACGAACGTCTGGATAATATCCTGCGTCGCCGCGACGACTTAACCATTCAACTTTCCGACCCTGCAATCACTTCCGACCCCAAACGTTATACCGCGCTATCCAGAGAATTTTCCGAAATTGAACCTGTCGCGCAGGTTGCCGCCGAATTGCAGGCACTACACACGCAACTCAAAGAAACGCGGGATATGTTACTGGAACCGGATTGTGATCCCGACATGAAAAAAATGGCCGAGGAAGAAATCATTGCGCTGCGCACAGCAACAACAGCCTGCGATGAAAAACTGACTCAGATGCTGTTGCCCAAGGATCCGAACGACAATCGTAATGTCATTCTTGAAATCCGGGCCGGTACTGGCGGCGATGAAGCGGCCTTATTTGCGGCTGATTTATATCGCATGTATTGTCGTTTTGCTGAAATCAAAGGTTTTAAAACAGCTGTATTATCGGCCAATGAAATCGGCATTGGTGGTTACAAGGAAATCATTGCTCAAGTTACCGGCACCGATGTGTTTTCCGTATTTAAATTCGAATCCGGCGTGCATCGCGTGCAACGCGTTCCTGAAACCGAATCAGGGGGTCGCATTCACACCTCTGCCTGCACGGTTGCCATTCTGCCTGAGGCCGAGGATGTTGAAGTAAACATCCGCACGGAAGACCTGCGCATTGATGTTTATCGCGCATCCGGTGCCGGCGGACAACATGTTAACAAAACCGAATCAGCCGTTCGCATCACACATATTCCAACAGGCCTGGTTGTTACCTGTCAGGATCAGGCCAGTCAGCATAAAAATAAAGCGCAGGCCATGAAAGTTTTGCAAGCTCGTTTGCTGGCCAAAGAGCAGAATGAAGCTCATGCTACCCGCGCCGAAGCACGCAAGGACATGGTGGGTTCAGGCGATCGTTCTGAGCGCATTCGCACATATAATTTTCCACAAGGGCGAATCACGGACCACCGCATCAATCTGACCTTATATAAACTCGAAACCATTCTCAATGGTGAAATGGATGAACTTATTCAGCCGCTAATCGTTGAACATCAGGCTGCCCTGCTCGCCAGTCAAAGGACATGACAACACGCCAACTGTTGCAGCTGGCCAGAGCACACTTGCAAGGTGCTGGCGTTGATTCAGCCAGAGTTGATGCCGATGTTCTGCTCATGCACTGCTGGAACAAAAGCCGAACTGAGCTGATTCTACTATCAGCATCAACTGTTCCTGAAGCGGTTCAGCAGTCATTCCATGAACTCATCCTACGCCGCTGCCAGCACGAACCCGTTGCTTATTTAACGGGACATAAAGAATTCTGGTCGCTGGATTTTCTGGTAAATTCCAGTGTATTAATCCCCAGACCTGAAACAGAGCACCTGATAGAAACTGTTTTGCGCATGTGTCCGGATAAGCTGTTTCCCTGGAGATTTTGTGAAATCGGCACCGGCTCAGGTTGCATTGCCATCACGCTGGCCAGTGAATTCCCCCGTGCTCAGATTGTAGCCACCGACATTTCAGCAGATGCGCTTGTTACAGCTCGTATTAATGCAGAAATTCATCAGCTTGCAGAGCGCATTAGCTTTCAACAGGGACATCTCCTTGATGCACTGCCAGCCAACGAACAACCTTTTCACCTTATCGTTTCGAACCCGCCTTATGTTTCAGCTGTCGAAATGGACAGCCTTGAAATTGATCTTTCATTTGAGCCTCGCTCTGCTCTTACCGATGAAGCTGATGGTATGTCACTGATACGGGAGATGTTGGAAAGTTCACCGCGCTGGTTGTATAGCAAAGGCTCCTTAATAGTTGAAACCGGGCCTTGTGGTCTTCCACCATCCCCTTTAGCATTTGCTAATCCGGTAACTTATGCCGATCTTGCAGAAAAATTGCGCGGCGGTATTTACACACTTAAAAGCTGACGGTAAGGTAGCTTCTGTCATAGCGGTTTACTTACGTTTGTATTGGGGAATTAATCATGCCTTTAGCCTGGAAAGAAGAATATAGCAGTGGCGAAGAACAGGTCGACAAACAACATAAGGTTTTGTTTGGTTATCTTGAAAAGCTTGAAAAAAACATGGAGTCCGGTGTAACTGAACGCCAGTTAAACTCTCTGTTGGGTAACCTTGGCCTTTATACAAGAAGTCATTTCTGTTACGAAGAAATATGCATGCGCAAGCTGCAATGCCCTGTTTCTGAAAAGAACAAAGAACAACATGCCAAGCTGCTTGATGCCTATGTCCACTACCTGCACCGCTTTGAAGTTGAAGGCATCAGTGATGATCTGGTTCAAAAGCTGCACGATTTTCTACAAAGCTGGCTGGTTAACCACATCCTGAAAATTGATACACATCTCAAGGCATGCATTAAATAAAAGTTTTATCGCCTGATAAATCATACTTATGCAGGCGCATTGCAACAAATAGCTACAACAGCACCCCACCTCAGCTTATTTCACATCCAGATAAATCAGACAATATGCCAGTCGGGACTAGTGTTCAGACTGGCTGGTTGTGATGGTCGGTCATTTACGATCGCCCTAATCGGCGCAGCAGGGTGGGAAGCATCTGACGAGCGGCTTGACGACCCTTCTCAATTTCATCTTCCGGCTTCGAGAAATCATGCCATTGAGTAAATCCAACCAACGGTTCTATCAGTATGTCGGCATAATTTTTACTATGCGCCCGCAGATATAATGACTTCGTGTTGATACTCCAGTCCATCATCTCAAGAATGTTTTTTGCTTCGAAGTTTTCTGATGGGCGAGCGCCAACATTTACAGCCACCACACATTGACGCGGATGGGCAATGGATTTTGCCTCGACCACCGGAATCTCAGAAACCACACCCCCATCGACATAGCGTTCACCTTGAATCAGCACAGGGTCAAATACCGAAGGTATCGCCATGCTCGCCGCTACCGCCTTGGTCAACGACACCTTATCGGCTTGAGAAAACAAACGACATTCACCAGTGGGATAATGCACAGCGGTAACATACACAGGAATTTTCAGATCTGCAAAATCATGACCATCGCAAAAGAAAGCCACTATTTTAGATAACAGTGCCACATCAGCCACCGATATTCCGTTAACAACTTTGGCAAACAACAAAGATTGATGCGCGAATGCCACCAGCCTGTCATACCACGCTTCATCGATCGACTGACTCATCACCGGAAGTTTTACTTTCACAAACATATCAGATTTGAGAAAGCTCAGCGTTTGTTCAATACATTGCTCAGCATCCGGCTGTAAACCATACATGGCCCCAACCAAAGCCCCCATACTTGTTCCAACGATGGCATCCGGTTTCAAATGTCTTTCTTGCAACACTTCAAGCACGCCCAGATGTGCCAGACCACGGCCACCGCCACCGCCAAGAACCAGAATAAATCCCTCGTCATGTCGCCTGCGCCTAAAGTGGGAAAAAATATTCATCTGCTCTAATTTTCCGACAACGTTGCAACTTCGAGCAAATGACTTCGCAGCTGCTCCACATCTTCGCCTGTTAGCGCCTGCATATCCTTCCCCCGAACAAAAAATACATCCACAGCCCGCTCTCCAAATGTTGAAATAGTCGCCCCGCGCAAGTCATAGCCTAAATCGCTGATCACCCATAACAAACGTGAAAGTAGTCCTGGTCGGTCTGCCGCAGAAACCTCAATGACCGTTTGTTCATCCGAGCCCATCAACAACTCGCGCACACGAACCGGCACTTTACGCATCAGGATATGCTGACTGACCACATCTTTGGGTGGCGCAATAACTTTCCCTGACAAGGCATCGGAAATTTTCAGGTACAGCTTCTTAATATCCGCATCGAGCGGCAAAACGCCCTCCTGTAAATTCTGAATATAAAAGATATCCAACACCCGGTGATCATCCAGATAATAAGCCTGAGCACTCAATATCTGGATATGGCTGGCCGATATACTTGTAGCAAGCATGGCAAAAAGACTACGCCTGTCCTGGGCTACAACCATCACCATCATTTCACAGCGCACTTCATCGGTGAAAACATCCACCAATTGGCCACCCGCTGATTTTTCCAGCATCAGCACCACGGGCAACAAATGCCTTGGCGGTAAGCTTAACAAACATCGCCAGGGCAATGCGGTCAGAATCGACTCAATTTGCTTCTGTTTTTTCTCATCAGTACGAATCAGAACGCTCTCAATGCGATTGGCAATACGCTCCTTCAAAGCTTCACCATGATGTCCATCGTGCATCAGGTGGTGAACCGTACTTTGATACAGTTCGGTTAACAGCGCACCTTTCCAGTCATTCCAGACATTCGGCCCTACTGCGGAAATATCGGCCACCGTCAGCAAAAACAAATAATTCAGACGTTCGACATCAACAACATCTTCAGCAAACTGCTCAATAACAGTGACATCACTTAAATCTGAACGCTGTGATACCACCGCCATATGCAAATGCCAGCGCACCAGCCATGCCACCAGTTCGCTGGCATCTTTACTCAATCCGATACTCACACAAAATTCTCTGGCCAGAATCTCACCCTCTTGGGAGTGATCACCGGGCAAGCCTTTAGCAATATCATGAAATATAAGCGCCAGATAGAGCAATTCAGGTCGATTAATTTTATGCCAGACTTCATGCGCCAGTGGTAAGCGGACTTCGTGATCGCCATGGAAAAAATTCCGTGCTTCACCAACCGCGCGGATGGTATGTTCATCCACCGTATACGCGTGATAGCGATTAAACTGCCCCAACCCGACAACATCGCGGAAAGCCGGGATAAATCTGCCTAACACACCCGTATTATTCATTTCACGCAAAGCCCATGCGACATTACGCTGATCCCGCAAAATCATAATGAACGTCCGATGAGCTTCCGGGTTTGCCCTGAATGCATCATCGATGAACAGTACATCCTGTCGAATCTGTCGTAAGGCCTGACTGGATAAAAATCTCTCCCCCATCTGGGTCGCATGGAAAATTCTCAGTAAGCGCAACGGATCTTCTTTAAACACCTGATGGTCACGAATACCAAGTTGCTTACCACGCAGAACAAATCCATCTCCGACCTGCTTGGTCAGGGCAAAGTATTTGGGATTCAGGCGCTCATGGAAATCCATAAACAACATGCCGGTAACGCGACCAATTCTGCCAGCATAGCGAAAATACTGTTTCATGAATATTTCAACAGCCGGCCGGTGCGATGTAGTATTTGACTCTGTTTTTTCAGCCAGCAGAGCCTGCAATTCAAAGTTCAGCCGATCAGAAACCCGCCGCCGCTCCAGATGAATCCCCACCCTACAACGCCACAAAAAATCCTGTGCTTCCAGCAGATCATGACACTCAAGCTTTGAAATCGCCCCTTTTTTCACCAGCTCGGCCGTGGATGATGCGTCGTACCATACTTTCATCATCCAGAAAACAGCCTGCACATCGCGTAAACCTCCACGGTTTTCCTTGATGTCAGGCTCCATTAAAAACGCCGTATTACCGGATTTATTGTGGCGTTGCTCAACTTCCAGAAGTTTTGCAGTGACAAATGCTTTTCGCTTGCGTTTGAAAAAGCTTTTCAAGGCGTGCTTAAGTTTGCCAACGTGTTCGCCTTTGCCTTGCAACAAGCGCATTTCAAGCGCCGCTGTTGCCGATTCCCAGTCTTCCTGAATATGCAATATGGACTCTTTGACGCTGCGCACGGCGTAGCCGACTTTGCCGCCCATATCCCATAACTCATTGAGAAATGCGTGTAACTGCTGACTGCAAAGTTCATCCAGTTCATCCGGCACAAGAAACCAGATATCCCAATCTGACAACGGCGCCAACTCTTCCCGGCCATAACCACCGACAGCCACCAAGTCTATAACATTCTGTGCATCTGGTGCTTTTTCCAGCCAGCACTGGCTCAACAATTGATCGATACCGGCACTCATCTGACGAACCAATACTTCACCACTGTCGCCTTGCTCGAAGCGAATGGATACTTCTGCCAATAATGCTTTTAACTTTTCTTTATAAGTCATGTGCTTTTTCATCACCCCTTAGCTGATCGAAGCAATGTTTCCTGCATAGCATCCAGCATATTCAGTGCTTCAATCGGCTTCAGCGATGCAATATCAACATCCAGAAGTTGCGCCTCAATTTTTTTCAGACGCAGCAAATCGGCTTCCTTTTTTTGCCGTTCTGATTCAGCGAACAGGCCAAGTTGCGGGTGCCCCTGCTCTGCCTGAATTTCAGAATCATGCTCCAATCTGTACAAATGCTCCCTGGCTCGGCGAATCACCGACGGCGGCAAACCGGCAAGTTGCGCCACGGCAATACCGTAGGACTGATCGGCTGCATCCTCAATGATCCGGTGCATGAAAATCACCTGACCATTCCACTCCCGTACGGTGACCGATGCATTAAAGGCTGCGTCATCATGATCCGGCAATTCAGTCATCTCATGATAATGGGTCGCAAACAGGCATAATACATCGTCTGATTCCAGCAGCCGTTCAGCAACTGCCCAGGCTATTGCCAGGCCATCCCATGTACTGGTTCCGCGCCCGATTTCATCGACAATAACCAGCGAACGTGGCTCAAGATGATGTAAAATGGTCGCCGTTTCCATCATTTCCACCATGAATGTTGAACGGCCGCTGGCCAGTTCATCACCTGCTCCCACGCGTGTAAACAAGCGTCTGGTGAGCGGGATGTTGGCCACATCAGCAGGCACAAAACAGCCCGTATGCGCCAGCCAAACGGCCCACGCCACCTGCCGCATATAGGTGGATTTACCCCCCATATTCGGCCCGGTCAGCAGCATGAACTTGCGTTTACGCATGTGCATGTGCGTGTCATTGGCAACAAATGGCTGATCTTTTAAATGTCGCTCCACCGCAGGGTGGCGCGCACCTTCGAGTTTCATACTTCGTCCCTGATGAACATCCGGTCTGGTGTAATGATACGCTTTGGCAATATGGGCAAAGCAACACAATACATCCAGTTCGGACACCGCTTTGGATGCCGCCTGGATACGCTCCGCCTGCGCGGCTATCTGCTGAATCAACTGCTCGATCAGGGCGCTTTCACGCGACAGTGCAGCATCTTTGGCCCCGAGAATTTCTGACTCGAACTGGTGCAGCTCATCCGTGATGAATCGCTCTGCATTCACCAGCGTTTGCTTACGCACATAATGGGGTGGTGCTTCCAGAGCCTGTGCTTTGGAAATTTCGATGAAATAACCAAACACCCTGTTGTATTTCACCTTCAGATTATTAAGCCCGGTTTGCGCCCGTTCACGCGCTTCAAATGCTTTAAGCCACTCATCCGCATCCCCGGCCAGACTGCGCAAGCGATCCAGTTCCTGATCGAAACCGGCACAAATCACCCCGGCTTCGCGCAGGGTTGCCGGCATCGTATCACTCAAAGCCCGCCGCATCAGTGCTGCCAGATCATCGAGACCGGCCATCGCCGAAAAGAACCCGGCAAAGCAACCGCTACGCTCTGCAATAGATTGCCGCAACAACGGTAGCACTGTGATACTTTCACTGAGCCCCTTGAAATCTCTGGGCGACGATCGCAGTAATACGATGCGTGTCAGCATGCGCTCCATATCACGCACATCGGCCAATACATCGCGCACAGCTCGTAATGTGTCGAAGTCATCAACAAGACTTTGTACTGCATCAAGGCGCGCCCGAATGGCTTCGATATCGGTCAGGGGATGATCCAGCCACTGACGTATCTTCCTGGCTCCCATGGGGGTTAACGTTTTGTCCAGTATACGTATTAATCCAAGTGCCGGATCACCGTTCAATCCGGCATGTAATTCAAGGTTACGCCGTGAGCGGGCATCAATGTGCATCCATGGACTCGCCTGGTGGAATACCGGCAGCTCCAGATGCGCCAGATCACATTTCTGAGTCTGTTGTAAATATGCCAGCAAAGCACCCACTGCCGAGGCCACAGCATCGTGGCCCTGCAATTGAATAGGTTCCCAGTCACGCAGGCCAAAGCATCTCTCCAATTGCTCTTTAGCCACTTGCGGCGAAAAACTCCAGTCACCGGGTCGCCAGATATTCAGCTTAAGAGAGATATTCTCTTCCGTTTCCAGCAGCAATTCTGCAGGTGCCAGTACGCTTAAGCGTTCTTCAAGCACATCCTCATGATGACCTTCCAGCAATTGCCATTGCCCGGAAGCCAGATCAACCAGCGCCAGCCCCCAACCGCCATCTCGCGTGCGCTTCAGGGCAGCCAGAGGACGACTGTGATGCTGATCCAGTAAATTCGACTCGGTGATGGTGCCCGGCGTAACCACACGCACCACATCGCGGCGAACCGGACCTTTGGCCAGACCCGGTGGCTCCATTTGCTCACAGATAGCGACGCGTTTACCGGCTGCCACCAAACGTGCCAGATAATTTTCAGCCTGATGCCATGGCACTCCGGCCATGGGAATATCATCACCGTCTTTTTTGCCGCGCCGGGTTAGTGCGATATCAAGAATTCTCGATGCCTCAACCGCATCATCAAAAAACATCTCATAAAAGTCGCCCATACGATAAAACAGCAAGCAATCTGCGTATTCTGATTTAATCGCAAGATATTGCTGCATCATGGGGGTAACAGGCGCTTCAGGTTTCGTAGTACTCATGGCGGCAAGATAGCATGGTAGAGGGTGGTCGTCGCGAGCAAAAAAACAGCCCGACGGCACATGATAAGGAGGGGAAGGGGGGAGTAACCATGTGCGCGCCGGGCCTTTAGAAGTATGAAAATCAGACTTCACATCCGCGATGTGGGGCAAAACTAGCTTCGCCGTCACATCGATTATGTGACCAGAGTCACTGTTTTAGATTTATTTGCCGACAGCTCTGGCAACTGGCGCAAATGAAGCACGATGGGCCGGGCAAATCCCCAGTGCTGATAACGCATCCATATGCACCTTTGTACCGTAACCCTTATGTCTGGAAAATTGATAACCGGGATGTCGCATATCGAGAATTTGCATCAAACGATCACGCACCACTTTGGCCACTATCGAGGCAGCAGCAATTTCCTGAATCTTATCATCACCGCCAATCACAGCCGTAACCGGATACGCTATCTCGGGGCAGCGATTACCATCCACGACAACGCGCGAAGGTTGCACCGGCAGCGCATCAACAGCCCTGCGCATGGCCAGCATGGTTGCATGCAGAATATTGATCCGATCAATCTCTTCGACGCTGGCCTGTGCAACTGCATAGGCCAGCGAATACTTACGAATGTGGTGATAAATCTTAAGGCGTTTATGTTCTGATACTTTTTTCGAATCCCGATATTGCCCCAGATATGGATCATCCGGCGATAAAATTACCGCCGCCGTCACCACCGGCCCGGCTAACGGCCCTCGCCCGACTTCATCGACCCCCGCCAGCAAACTCAATCAGCCCCTGAACGTGGCTGCGAAGCGCTTTCCTACTGCTTCGATGATTGCATGCATAGCTGCATCGGAATCTTCCTGGGTTAATGTTCGGTCCGCTGCCTGTAAGCTGAAACGAATACCCAGACTCACTTTGTCTTCCGGCACCCCTTTACCCTGATACAAATCAAAAATTCGAGCATCGTTAAGCAGCTTGCCACCAGCACTGCGTACCGTATTCAGAATGGCCTCGGAAGTCGTATGCTTATCAAACAAGAACACCAGATCACGCTCGACGCCGGGAAATTCGGGCAGGCTCTGGAACTTGGCCTTTTTGCCTTCAGGCAAAGCGTCGAGGTTAATATCGGCCACAAATACCGGTGTATCAATATCAAAAGCAGCGGCAATATCACCATCGACTTTGCCGATACGACCGGCTTCTACACGCCCCACCAGAATTCTGGCACTCTGACCAGCCTGCAAACCAACGATGCTATCATCAGCGATAAAGCGCCCGGTCAGGCCGCGCACTGCCAGCCATGACTCAAGCGCCGCTTTCAGATCGAAAAAATCGGCATTGCGGGCACTGCCGCACCATTCATCACGCGCCACTTCACCCGTCATCAACCAGGCCAGCACATTATCCTCAGCATGCCCATTCGCTGTTTTAACGTACAAACGCCCCTGCTCAGCCAGTGCGACGCCTGCCTGCTGCCGATTCAGATTGTGTTTTGCCACATTCATCAGCCCGGGCCAGGCCGAGCGACGCATGACGCTCATCGCATCGGATATAGGGTTTTCCAGGCTGATATCGTTGCCATCGGCCGGCACAAACAAGCGCTGCTCTTTTTCAGCGATAAACGCATAGCTCACCACCTGCAGAAAACCTGAAGCCACTGCATCATGGATCGAACGATCCAGCCTGGCCGGCGCTATCGTCGCCAGTGATGGCAACACCTCCGGAATGGCATCAAAGCCGATGACGCGTGCGTACTCTTCCGATAAATCTTCAGCAATTGAAATATCATGCCTGAACGACGGCACTGTTACATCTATGGTGTTACCGCTGCGTTCAATACCAAAACCCATGCGACGCAGTACAGCATCGACCGACTCGGGAATTTCGATACCTAAACGCGATTCAATGCGTGAAACGGCACAGCGAACGCGCACGCCCGCATGGATCGCTGCAGCATCACCACAGGTGGTGATAGCACCGATTTGACCACCGAACAACTGTTGTATCAGTAGGCTTGCCTGTTGCATGGCCGTTGCGACCATCAGCGGATCAACACCACGTTCAAAGCGCATCGACGCCTCGCTCACCATAGCATAAGTACGACGAGTCTCACTGACCCGAGCCGGGCGGAAAAAAGCTGACTCAAGCACAATATTCGTTGTACTATTTGAAACCCCGGATGCTTCAGAGCCCATAATACCGGCCAGCGCAATCACGCTGGACGCATCAGAAACAAGCAGATCACCCGCCGTCAGTTTCAGCTTGCGGCCATCCAACGCAGCAAAATCTTCCCCCGCCACGGCGGAGCGAACCGTAATATCACCATCGATGTTATCCGCATCAAAAGCATGCATCGGCTGACCGTAATAGAGCATCACGTAGTTGAGCACATCGACGATACCGTTGACCGGACGCATACCAGCCATGATCAGACCAGCCTGCATCCATGCCGGAGAATCAGCCAGTTTTACCCCTTCAATACGGCGCGCCAGATACACCGGGCAATCTGAGTCGGCACTGACGCTGACAGCGACGGCCTGAACCGTGCTTTCCACTTCAGCCGTTTGACTGTTGATATCCGCCAGAGGCAAATTTGCATCAGCAGCCAGATCGCGAGCCAGACCACGCACATTCATGCAGTCGCCACGATTCGGCGTGATCGACAGATCAATCACCGCCTCTTCCAACTGCAAAAACTCGCCAACTTCCATACCAATCGGTGCATCAGCAGGCAAAATCAGCAGGCCCGCCGATTCATCGGCTAACCCCAGTTCTGTTTCCGAGCAGCACATGCCGCAGCTGGTTTCGCCGCGAATCTTACCTTTTTTGATGGTCAGCCCATTGGGTAATGACGTACCAACCGTAGCCACCGGAATTTTATCGCCAACATCCATATTCGATGCACCGCAGACGATATCCAGCAGTTCTGCCTCACCAATATTCACTTTCAACAGACTTAATTTATCGGCATCCGGATGGGGTACTTTAGCTTCAATCAGACCAACCCGTACGCCCTGCACGGCTGCACGAGGCAACTCAATACCTTCAACTTCGTGACCCAATCGAATCAGATCATCAGCAATCTCTGCCGGACTCTTGCTCAGGGCGACCTGTTCTTTTAACCAGGAAAAAGGTATTTTCATGATCCCATCCTCCGCAAAAAGCGCACATCGTTTTCAAAAAATAACCTCAAATCTGGTATCCCCTGTTTGAGCATCACCAGACGCTCGACGCCCAGACCAAAGGCAAAGCCGGAGAATATGCTTGAATCAATACCAACCGATCTCAGTACGTTGGGATGGATCATGCCGCTGCCCAGCACCTCGATCCAGCCACTGCCCTTACAGATTCGGCAGCCCTTGCGCGCACAGAAAACACAACCGATATCAACTTCTGCCGAAGGCTCGGTAAAAGGGAAGTAATGAGGACGCAGACGGATATCCACTTCCCTCTCGAAATAAGTGGAGAGAAAATGTTTCAGCACGCCTTTCAGGTGTGCCATCGACACATCGTGATCCACCTTGAACACCTCGACCTGATGAAACATCGGTGAATGGGTTACATCGTAATCACAGCGATAGACACGACCGGGGGCAACCACGGCCAGCGGCGGCTCATGCCCCTCTTCAAGGAAACGGCGCATAGCCCGAATCTGTACCGGCGAAGTGTGGGTTCTCAACAGCATCGGCTCGGCGTTTTCGCCACTGCTCAGACCTTTGACAAAAAAGGTGTCGTGCATGGCGCGTGCCGGATGCTCCGGGGGAATATTCAATGCATCGAAGTTGTGAAACTCATTCTCAATTTCCGGACCTTCGGCCACCGCAAAACCCATCTGTGAAAAGATGGCGGTGATTTCATCCAGGCCTTGCTGCACCGGATGTAATGCGCCAACTGGGCCACTTCGGCCGGGCAGGGTGACATCGAGACGCTCAGCTTCAATACGCTCGGCTTTAGCTTTTACCGCCAACTCGGATTCCATCGCATCCAGCGCCGTTGCAAGCGCCTGTTTCACTGCATTAACCTGCTGTCCGATCACCGGCCGCTGCTCCGGTGGCAATTTCCCGACCCCTTTAAGCACTTCTGTCAAAGCACCCTTCTTGCCAAGATAAGCGACGCGCAATTGTTCCAGTACAGCAAGATCAGTGGCCCCGGAAAAAGCTTTGAGTGCTTCCTCCTGTAAACCTGCCAACTGTTCATTCAGTGCTTCAATATCACTCATGAAAACTCCTTCTCGTGATGCTCAACGCCCGAAATCCAGACGCAAAACGGCAGAGCCATGCAGCCCTGCCGTTCGATCAATCTATCAACACGTCTGCCGCGCAGACGCTATTGTTGCTGTTTACTGGATCTGCGTGCGGGCTGTTTCTGCCAGCTTGCTAAATGCATCCGCATCACGAACCGCGATGTCTGCAAGTACTTTACGATCCAGTTCAATGCCAGCCTGCATCAGACCATGCATGAAACGTGAGTAGCTCAAGCCGTTTGCACGAGCTGCCGCATTAATACGGATAATCCACAGCGTGCGGAAATCACGTTTTTTAACTTTACGGTCGCGGTATGCATATTGACCGGCTTTATCAACAGCCTGGGTCGCTACACGGAAGCAGCTCTTACGACGGCCACGATACCCTTTCGCAGCTTTGATTACTTTCTTATGGCGGGCATGTGCCTGAACACCTGATTTAACGCGAGGCATAGTCCTCTCCTGTTCCTATCTAATTCTAATCAAAGACCTGGGATCAAACGACCCAGAGCCTTGGTATCGGAAGCTGCAACCAACTCCGTTCCACGGAATCCGCGGATACGCTTAGGAGACTTCTTCGTCAAAATATGTTGGGCGTTAGCTTTGTTTCTTTTCCATTTACCGCTTCCGGTCTTGGAAAAGCGCTTGGCAGCGCCGCTGTTTGATTTCATCTTTGGCATAATTAACCTCTGCACACCTTTTTCATTTCCCTTTGAGCGGAGCAATCACCATGATCATCTGTCGACCTTCCATGTTTGGCATCGACTCAGGTTTACCTATATCCTGAACGCTTTCAGCAATGTGCTTCAACTGTTCCGCACCCTTGCTAACATAAGCCATTTCACGACCACGAAAACGTAATGATACCTTGACCTTATTACCTTCACCCAAAAACTTTCGAATACTTTTCAGCTTCACTTCCAGATCATGGGTATCCGTACTGGCTCTTACCTTGACCTCTTTGACCTGAATAACATGCTGTTTCTTTCTGGCCTCATTGGCCTTCTTGCTCTGTTCGTACTTATACTTTCCGTAATCAATAATCTTACACACTGGTGGTTTGGCATTGGGCGACATCAACACTAAATCCAAGCCTGCTTTCTCGGCCTCTGCGATAGCCATATCACGCCTCATAACGCCGACCTGCTCGCCATTTGGCCCAATAACCCGTACTTCCTGTGCCTCAATTTCGTAATTGACGGCTAATTCTTTCTTAGCGATATAAGCCCCCCAGTGACTTTTCCAATCTTATCTTTATTCATACGCCTGCACTTTATTTTTCATCATCTCGACGCAGGCATCCACCGTAAAAGTCCCAATATTTTCCCCGCTCATGCTGCGAACCGATACGGTATTTTCATCCCGTTCCTTATCACCCACAACCAGAATTAATGGCACCCTTTGCAAAGTGTGGGCGCGCACTTTATAGCCGACCTTCTCATTGCGCAAGTCCGATTCGACACGAAAGCCACATTTTTGTAACTTTTTAGCCACAGAATCAGCATATTCACGCTGCGAATCCGAAATATTACACACCACCGCCTGCACTGGCGACAGCCAAAGCGGGAACTTTCCTTCGTATTCTTCAATCAAAATTCCGATAAAACGCTCCATCGAACCGAGCACTGCACGATGCAACATCACCGGTGTCTGCTTATTACTTTCTTCATCGACATATTCCGCGCCCAGACGACCCGGCATGGAAAAATCGACCTGAATCGTACCGCACTGCCAGACACGCCCCAGACAATCCTTCAAAGAAAATTCGATTTTCGGGCCATAAAACGCGCCCTCGCCCGGATTCAAACCATATTCCAATCCCTTGGCTTTTAAAGCTTCATGCAGCGAAGATTCTGCCTTGTCCCATTGTTCATCGGTGCCGACACGTTGTTCAGGACGATCCGACAAAAAGATAATCACATCTTCAAAGCCGAATTTCTTATAGGTCTCGAATACCAGATCGATAAAGGCCAGCACTTCGCTTTCAATTTGCGACTCAGCACAAAAGATATGCGCATCGTCCTGTACAAAGTTCCGCAGACGCATCAAGCCGTGCAAGGTGCCGGATGGTTCATTGCGATGGCACGAACCGAACTCCGCCAGACGCAGCGGTAAATCGCGATAAGAATGCAACCCCTGATTGTACACCTGCACATGGCAAGGGCAGTTCATCGGCTTGATCGCATACTCACGGTTTTCCGTGCTCGTGGTAAACATATCATCACGAAACTTTTCCCAGTGCCCGGATTTTTCCCACAACTTACGATCCACCACCTGCGGTGTTTTAATTTCCTTGTAACCATGCTGGTTCATGACGCTGCGGATTTCGTTTTCCACCACCTGCCAGACTGACCAGCCCTTTGGATGCCAAAAAATCATGCCCGGCGCTTCTTCCTGCAAATGGAACAGATCAAGGCTCTTCGCCAGCTTGCGATGGTCGCGCTTCTCGGCTTCTTCCAGACGATGCAGGTAATCATTCAAATCCTGTTTACTGGCCCATGCCGTGCCATAAATACGGCGTAACTGTTCATTATCAGAATTACCTTCCCAATAGGCACCGGAAACCTTCATCAGCTTAAAATGCTTGAGCACGCCGGTATTGGGCACATGCGGGCCACGGCAAAGGTCAGACCACTCGCCCTGCCTATACAGGCTGACCGTTTCACCGGCCGGGATACGTCCAATCAACTTGGCCTTATAGATTTCACCCATGCCTTCGAAATGCGCAATCGCCGCATCACGATCCCACTCTTCACGCGTGATCGGCAATTTCTGATTGCACAGCTGGCGCATCTTCTCTTCGATCTTGCTCAAATCTTCCGGCGTAAATGCGCGCTCATAAGCAAAGTCGTAGTAAAAACCGCCTTCAATCACCGGCCCGATGGTCACCTGCGCGCCGGGAAACACTTCCTGCACCGCCATTGCCATCAGATGCGACATTGAATGGCGAATAACTTCAACGCCCTCGGCGGATTTTTCCGTAATCAGAGAAACCGTATCGCCATCGCTCAGCACATGCGAAACATCAACCTGTTTGCCGTTCACCGTGGCCGCAATCGTGGCCCGCGCCAGTCCGGCACCAATATCAGCAGCCAGATCATAGGCTGTCGCGCCATCAGCAAGGGTACGGCTTGAGCCGTCAGGCAATTGAATGTTCATAGCGATGGTATTCCTCCGGCAATCTAAAGGTGCGCATCCTAGGGGTCTGTCGGAGTTATGCAATTCGAAGCAGCCCCATAGAAAAAAGGCCGGACTGAAGCAGTCCGGCCTTGGTTTATTCAACATACTACCAAAATGGTAGGCTCGGGCGGTTTCGAACCGCCGACCCCCACCATGTCAAGGTGGTGCTCTACCCCTGAGCTACGAGCCTGTACTGGGTATCCCTCTCACGAGGGCTGCGAAGAGTATTGTCACACCCCGCTTCGGTCAAGACAGCAAAACCCAATACGGGAAATCATGACTCAAATCACATATTCAATACTTGATCCCAAAACCCATAGAGATAAAGGACAGCCTCTGATTTACCTTATATTTAGTGCATTTAGTAAACTGTCGACGTAATACCAACCATCTGCTTCAGACTCTGCTGCATCGCGGCCTTGAAGGCAGCATCACCGGCCAGAAGCTTGTATAGCTCAAGCTCGTTGCGGCGGTTCTTGAGCATCACATCCTCGAAAATCTTCTGGAAAGCCAGTTCGCGGTTGTGGGTATCCTGATTATTCTGGTACTTCTCCTCGAAGTCAGGGTGCGCCTTGATGCTGTCTGCGATATTCACAAACTTCACCCGCTGCTCTTCAGGGGTAGCACTCCACCCCTGAAACCACCGCTCATTGAAGTTGCGGATAATCTCATCGAGCGGGTCTCGCTCACTATCGCCACCATGGCTACCACGCGGATTCGGGTTCTGCGGGTCGAGTTCGGACTCACTGGCATCCATACCAATAGCATGGTTTAGCCGTACCCGCTCCAGACCATAAGTTGATAGATCCACTGAGTTGAGTAACTCATCCAGCAAATCCACATTCGGGTCTTTCACTTTGAGCTTGGGAATGAGGAACTTCAGGAGCCAGAACAGCTTCTCCCAGACTGCTACCTCGTAGGGCAAGATCGCCGCCATCTGCCCGTAGATTTTCACAAACTGCTTTGCCTTGATTTTGAAGTCAGCCTTATCGTCTTCCGAAAGCTCCAGCTCACTATCAAAACGCTGCACTGCCGTGTCGATCATCGGGGAGAGCTGCTGGGCATCTGCATTGCTGAAGTAGAGCTCGATGAAGCGCTCCACCTCGTTCCATTCATACACGCCGACATCATCCATAGTATCCTTCAGTTCATGTAGCACGTTGACGTCAGTTGCCTCACTCAGGCTGGTGGAAGTATAGAACGGGTCAAAAGCTGTCTTGATGTCATCCACCGAATTGAAGAAATCGAGAACGAAGAGGTCTTCGGTTTTTTTGCCCCATTTCGGTGCCGCACGGTTCAGGCGTGAAAGCGCCTGCACAGCCAGCACACCCTGCAATTTCTTGTCCACATACATAGCCGTCAGCTTGGGCTGGTCGAAGCCGGTCAGATACTTGTTCGCCACCACCAGCAATCGATATTCGTCCTGATTCACATGCTTTGGAATCACATCAGATTGATCTTTTCGCTTGAAGTTCACGTCGAAATAATCGCGGGTGTCGCTCTCCGGAAATCCGTTCATTCCCGCTTCGCTGTACTCGATACCATCAACCACCTTGGCTCCGGAGAATGCAATCGCCACCTTGAACGGGTTGCCCTTCGCCTCCAGCACTCGGCATATCGCCTTATAGTAGCGGATAGCCGTCTCGATATTCTGGGTGATGACCATACCCTTGGCCTTTCCTTTAAGCTTCTTGGCATTGACCACCTGTGGAATGAAGTGGTCGAGGATAATCTCAGTCTTCACGTCGATGGTTTGCTGACTCCGCTCCACATAGGCCCTGAGCTTCTTCTGTGCCTTCACACTGTCGAACAGCGGGTTCTCGGCAATCGACTTCTGGATTTCGTAGTAACTCTTGTAGGTCGTGTAGTTGGCCAGCACATCGAGGATGAAGCCCTCCTCAATAGCCTGCTTCATCGAATAGAGATGGAAGGGATGGTAACTGCCATCGTCTTGCTTCACCCCAAATTTCTCCAGCGTCGTGTTCTTCGGTGTAGCCGTAAAGGCGAAGTATGAGGCATTGCCCCGCATCTTGCGGGCCTGCATTGCCAGAATAATTTTATCCTGCACATCGTCCACATCGGCATCCCCGTTGCCGTCACCTGTGGCCTGCTTGCCCATCGCCTCATTCATCTTGCCATGGGCCAAACCACTCTGGGAGCTGTGTGCCTCGTCGATAATCACGGCAAACCGTTTGTCGCTCAGATCGGCAATGCCGTCGATGATGAAGGGAAATTTCTGGATCGTGGTGATAATGATTTTCTTGCCCTGCTCCAGGCTACTTTTCAGGTCGCTTGAGGTGAATGCAGGGGCTGTGATGTTTTTGACCTCGGAGAACTCCCTGATGTTCTCCCTGAGCTGTTTGTCGAGCAGACGACGGTCGGTCACCACAATCACGGAGTCGAACAGTGGCTGCTCGATGCCTCTGGTCCCCGGTGTCATCGCAGAAGCCGGATAGGTCTCAATCAACTGATAGGCAGCCCAGGTCACGGCAAATTTGCCCTTAGGTTCAACCCTTAGATTCTAAAGATGTAAACCAGCATGTCTGGACATTCTTTGGGCCCTCACTATCATTCGCTTCATGCATAAGACTCATGAAGGAGAATTTCAGCTTGATCGGATCGCGGTTCGTCCGGTTCATGTGAATGAAGAAGAGCGATTTCAACG
>Ga0210032_1000359_pt1 | contig 36122 bp, 37 predicted proteins | sample CryGeyCG2114_250_2_FD_185458 | JGI IMG/M metagenome (GOLD analysis project Ga0210032, IMG submission 185458) | Groundwater microbial communities from aquifer - Crystal Geyser CG13_big_fil_rev_8/21/14_2.50 (SPAdes) (version 2) | ecosystem: Environmental > Aquatic > Deep subsurface > Groundwater ... | reverse complement strand
AACATGCTTTTGGCACGAAGACCCGATAACTCAACAAGCTGATCAAGTACAAAATCTTTGAAAGACTTATCCACCGACATTTTGTCGCAATTACTGAACGAAGCTCGAACCTTTTTTGAACAAAAAATGCTAGATTAGCTCCGCTCCGCGTTTCCGCCAGCCGAAACTCGGCGAGCAAAGCAATGTCTTCGAAGTTATGTGCGACTACCTTGGTGTAGGCCTCAGGCCGGAAAACACATTCTTCGTCCAATCGCAAGTGCCTGAACTCGCGGAGCTGGTTATGTACTTTTCGTTCTTAGTTACGCTCGCGCGCCTTCAGCGCAACCCAACCGTCAAGGATGAAGCAAAAACCTATGGAGTCACGAACATGAGTTACGGATTCCTGGGCTACCCCGTATCTCAGGCCGCCGACATTCTGGCTTTCAAGGCTGACTTGATTCCTGTTGGACAGGATCAACTGCCCCACATTGAACAGACGCGTGAGATCGTGCGTTCGTTCAATCGGACATTCGGCAGAGAGGTGTTTACTCTTCCCCAACCTCTAGTCGGTGAAGTGCCGGTTCTCGTCGGCACGGATGGAGACAACAAGATGAGCAAGAGCCTCGATAACTTCGTAGCGTTTGCTCATTCGCCGGAAGAAACAGAGCGCCGCATTCTCAATATGGTCACGGATCGGAAACGGGCATACCGCAAGGATCCGGGCCATCCTGATGAATGCTTCGCGTTCAAATACTGGTCGATCTTTTCGCCCAGTGACACACCTGTGGTTCGGCAAGAGTGTGAATCTGCTACTCGGGGCTGCAAGGATTGTAAGGCTCAGCTTGCCAGTAAGCTGAATGAGCACCTCGCAGAAATTCGGGAGCGAAGACAGCAGTACGCGTCGCAACCGGATCTCGTGTGGGATATTCTCGCTACCAGCATCAAACGGGCAAGAGCAGTTGCAGTAGAGACACTGACGGAAGTGCGGGAAGCGATGAAAATCGCCTTTCCGAAACTCCAAATCAAAGGAGGAAAATGATGCAGATTATTGACTTCCTGAAATTGGATCCTCAGCGTCTAAACATGACCATGGTTGAAATGGGAATGGCAGATTTTAATAATCTGCCATTCCCAGCCATTCTAGAGTGTCTGGGGATGTGGTCAGACAGAAAGACAGAGGAGAATTTCCTGCCTCAACGACTTTCCGGAAAGATAGACTTGTCAACGGACATTCAACAGTTACGGAAGGATGGGAAAGTTGCTGATACGATCGGCCCGACAAAAGTTCCTTTAGGAACTCCGGTCTGCTTCTCAACTCTTCTCGGAACAGGGCCTAAAGCGTACATTAGGCAGTACATAGAGGTAGCAAAGATTATTTGCAGACCCTCGAGTGGCTTACGGTTCGTCATATGGCTCGAAGATACTCTGACAACCCTGAAGTATGGCTGGGATGCTTCAGCTAAGCAACGGGCAATCGCTGCATATGCTTCGTTCTTCAAAATCGAGTTTCCGGAATGCGAGATAATTATCAGCAGCGAAATCGCTCCTGTCGGAGTCCCTAAAAGTTTTTCCGAAAAGCTTGGGAATATCACTGCTGAAGAGTTTATCTCCGCACTGCCGTTTCACATGAGAAACCCGATGTTCATTAAGACATTGGACATCGTGCATTTTGTGTGGAATTGCTACCTTCTGCACCGTTTCCCCGGCGTCTACCTTGCAGGAGCAAACAACAAACGGCACTTTCAGCTCTTTCGCAAAGTTTCCGGTCAGCAAATAACGGCTATACTTTTGCCGTTAGGGTCGGAAAACCTTGCAAATCATTAAACACAGCCCCTTGAGATGAAAAATCTTAAGGGGCTTTTTCAATGCCAGGAAACCCCGTATGAAAGTGGGCGTCGCCTGGCTTTTTTAGCCCGCTGGAATGCGGGGATGAATGGCTTCCTTTCTTATCACGACCGTCAGGTCGTGATAAGCTTAGCTCATGAGAATTAGAAACTTATGTCACTCCTGTTATCAACACCAATACCACCTTGTTTGGGGAACCAAATATCGTAGAAAATACCTCAAAGAATATGTCAAAGTCGAGTTAATTAAAAACTTTAAAGAAACCATCAAGAATTATCCTACACTTAGGTTTGTAGAAATTAATACCGATGAGGATCATGTTCATCTTCAGGTAGAGATACCACCTGATTTGACCGTAGCTGCTGTCGTTAGAATATTAAAATCAAAGTCCAGTTTTGTACTCAAGAAGAAGTTTAAATTTATCCGTGAGATGTATCTCGACAGCAGCATCTGGAGTGTGGGATATTTCTCGTCCACCATCGGACTCAACGAAAAGCAAATCCGTGACTATATCGAATGGCAAGGTAAAAAAGACCTACAGAAAACCATCGAACTCTAATTCGAATGAGGGCTCCCAAAGAAACCCCGCCCGAAGCGAGCTTGCGAGCGGAGCGCGGGGAGTTTCATTCTTTTTAGAAAGTTTAGATTTGGCTTAAATCTTTTTAAAAGTAATTATATCTCCAATTTTTGTATTTAATTCTTTAGCTCCATTTTCTCGCACTTTGCCCAGTTCCGGTAACCCAAAAGAGCTACCGGGATAAATTACCCATTCTCCAGTTTCTCGGCTCATCATCCTTTTAGCATAAATTGCCTTTAGTGTTTTCCCGTTAATGTCAATTTTCAATTTATCTCCTTCGTTTAACCCAGCCAACTCGCCAACAAATTTCATTAACCCAAAATTATCAATATGCACGATAGTTCCTTTGGAAATATCAAGTTTAACGACATTTTCAATATCAAAAAGATGCCCCAATTTATTTAGCGGTTTTCCCATTGCTATCTGTGCCACTGCGGGAGCATGAACATATTTTCCGCCAAACGGGAAAAACCCAGGATCATTTAATTCGTATAATTCCTTTATACCAAAATCTCTAAAAAACCAAGTGAAAACACCCGTATTTGCCCCCATAAAATAAAAGCCTTTCTTCTTTGTTTTTCCAATCAATCGAGCGGGTCTCGCTTCGCAAAAAGCCCTGTATTTCGGAATTAAATCGTAAGGTCGGACAAATTCAAATTCAGTTTTTTGGGAAAGCAAACGGCGGTTCGGAATTGCGAAGCAATTCACAAATGAAATTTGTATCCAATTTTTTCCATTCCGCCAGAGGCGGAACACAAAGCAAGTTTTTTAATCCCGCGCTTTTGGCCAAAGCGACTAATAATTAAGGAGCAAACAATATGAAAACGAAATTTTTTCTCTACGCTCGCAAATCAACGGAAGATGAAGAACGACAGGTGATGAGCATTGAAGCCCAGCTCGCGGAGTTGGCGGAATTTGCCAAGCGGGAAAATATTGAGATTGCCGAAACCTTTATTGAATCAAAAAGCGCAAAGAAACCCGGCCGAGAAATTTTTAACGAGATGATGAGCAAAGTTTACGAAAGCAAAGAACCAATCGGCTTAATTGCGTGGCACCCCGACCGCTTGGCTCGCAACAGCGTTGACGGCGGACAAATAATTTATAGCATAGACATCAGCAAGATCGTTTCTTTGCGCTTCCCCGCATTTTGGTTTGAGCCAACTCCGCAAGGGCTTTTTATGCTTCAAGTCGCCTTTGGCCAATCAAAATATTATTCCGACAATTTGTCGGAAAATGTAAAGCGCGGGATTAGACAAAAACTCAGGCGGGGCGAATGGCCCGGCCTTGCGCCGTTCGGCTATGTGAATAATCCGAAAACAAGAACCATTGAACCCGAACCGACAAAATCAAGGTGCGTTGCCAAAGCGTTTGAGGAATTTTCGCAAGGCCGTCATACTTTGGAATCTTTGGGCCAACGCCTGAGTTTTTGGGGCGTGGTGAGCAAGACCGGAAAACCGATCTGCAAAGCAACTTTACAACGAATGCTCACAAATCCCGTTTATCTTGGAATTATCAGACACAACGGCGAAAGTTATGAGGGCGGTTTTCCGGCAATTGTTTCCAGAGCGACTTTTGAAGCCGTCCAAAAAGTTTTAAAACAGCGAGCAAGACCTCGCAAATCTAAAAAGAGGCATAACTTCCCATTTGTGGGACTGCTCACTTGTGGCGAGTGTGGCGGAGCCATTACCGCGCAATTTGCCCACGGACACGGCGGAACATATCGCTATTATCGTTGCACCAAAAAATTAGGAAAATGTAGCCAGCGATATTTGCGTGAGGACTTGCTCGCCGATCAATTAAAATCCCGGCTTCAAAATGTCGCACTTCCCGACGACTGGGCGGAAAAGATGAAAGCTCAAGTTGATGTTTGGGAAAAAGAAAACGCCCAGTCGGCGCAATCTTTCGCCCAAAATCTTGATGGAAAAATCAAAGAAGCGGAAACAAAACTTGATAAGTTGGTCAACGCTTTTTTGGACGGAAGCATTGAAAAGGAAACTTATCTATTGAAAAAGGACGAGCTTATCAAAACAAAAACAGACCTCAATAAGAAAAAGTCTGATTTTGGGCGAAGGGGAAACAATTGGATCGAACCTTTGAGAAATTGGATAAAAACCGCTCACCACGCCGAAAAACTTGCTTTGTCCAATGATTTTTACGAAATAAAATCATTGGCGGAAAAAATTGGAACGAACCGCCGTTTGCTTTCCCAAAAAACTGAATTTGAATTTGTCCGACCTTACGATTTAATTCCGAAATACAGGGCTTTTTGCGAAGCGAGACCCGCTCCCGCATCGCCGTGCGGGATAAACTCCGGCGGGGCGAGCGAGCAACCAAATGCTCCTCAATTTTCAGAATGTCTGAATTGGTCGGGCCGCCGAGAATCGAACTCGGATCACACGAACCCGAATCGTGCATACTACCGTTGTACTACGACCCGTTACCGTTTATTTCATTATATTCGCCCTGTCATTCTACAACCAAATACCAAAAAACAAAAGCTCCTGTATAAGCCCGCGCTCTTGAGACGAATAACTGACAGCGTTTTGATTGTACAAAAACAAAGAAGCGGATGACAGACCTTTGTAGAAACATTCATTCCCAATTAAACATAAAGCCCGGTAGATTTTTCGGATATGGCACGGTGGAAGACTTCGTCGAGGCAAAATCGCAGAGTTTCGTTCTAACGAAGCTGATAATCCTTGTGTTGCTCTAACTCTTGAATTCTTGAATCAAGAATTTTCTTTGCTCTCATCCGTGATACATTCAACGATTGCCATTGAGAAAAATAAAGAGAGTCGTTTTTTTTAATGCGCCAGTATAATTCGCGAGCAAAACTTTTTCTTAAATCCTCATTTGCTACATCTAATACCTTTATGGTATTAGATGTAGCATCGTCCGAAAGGCTGCTCAAATAATAAACATCGAGTTTCCCCGTGGTAGTGAATCGTTCAATATTGCGGCGCGCGATAAATGCATCGGGATTAAAAAGGTTCATTACAGCTAAAAATAAAACGACTGAAATAAAAACTCGGAAAGCAAAAGAGTTTTCTCTTTTATCCTTATAGATTTTATGGAGCAACAAACAAAAAATAATCACCAACAAAATAATAAAGGCGTGGCTATATAATCGTAAGGTTGTAAAACCGTATGCTTCCTCATAGAATGACAAACGCGTGAAAGCAGACATCATTATTAAAATTACCTGGCTAACTAACACAGTGCTTAATATCTTGAACCCAAGCGTGTGATCATTTTCTTTTTTGGTAATGTATTTTTCAGTAGTTAGAAGCAATAACAAAGAAATAATTGCTACTGCTATTAGTTCAAAAAATCCTCGACGAGCATATTCGGCATAGGTAAATCCTTGAGAGGAAATGTTGCTCTCGCCATAAAAAAGATATGTTAGTTGAACAAGAACAAAGATGAAAAACAGAATATTGACTGAACCAAGCATTATAAAGCTATCTATATGCCCAACACTATATGTTTTACTATTTTGTTGCGCGATGATTTGATTTTTTGTTTTTCTGAAAGTATAGGAGTATGCCCCGATATAGATAAGCGTCACGATGAAAACCAAAATAGACCTAATAACTGTCTCGGATTCAATATCAATGGTAATTAAGTCCGAAACATATTTCTGAAAAATTAAATCCGCCGAAGAGAAAAGCAATAGAAAGACGAATAAGGCAGGTATAGCCATTACGGTACCTTTTATGATTTGTAATAAAACTTTTTGGTCATTACTCACTCCATATAAAGGGAATAAATCAGACAATGTTTGAAATAATGGACGAATAAACTTAAAAGGAAGAAAAAAGATTTTTATGTAATGTCCAACCAAAAAGTCTTTTATTTTCTTGCCAAATGATACTTCGGCAATGACAAGCAATAGCAACAAAGAAGCAACTACATTCAAAAACGTAAGCAAGTAGCTTGAACGAACAAAGACCATTGTACTGAAAAATATAAGTGGAACTAAAAGCCAAATAACCTCATTATTTATCTGCTTTTTGAGGATGCTTGCGGTAGTAAAAAGCCCCGCCACGACAAGAATAATATAAAGTGGAAAGGCAACGCCTGGGATTTTGCCATAGAAAAAATAATCAAAAAACAAACCCAAAATCAAAGATATCACGACTATTACTCCAACTTTGGCTAAAGTATTAGATTGTGAATTTTGCGTATCCATAAAACTTGGTTACGTTAACGTCTCATCAAGGATATTAACATCAAGACCTTTGCAATTTTCTTCAAAGTACTAAGTGCAGAATTTATGTTCTCGCCCTACTCAACTTTAATAATCGTATTATTGGCAATATCACCGAATTTTGCAAGTCAATCTCATAAAAACCCCTTATTTTTTCTTGGCACTAGAGTAGCAAAATAACTGCTATCATCTAGAAGTGCTCGTAAAATATACACGGTTAAGCAAACAGAAGATCAATAAAATTTTGCAGTTTTTCTGTGAAGATTTATCTGCCACACAGACAGCACGACTGGTTGATGTACAGAGAAAAACCGTTGATGATTGTGAACGGGAAAATAGAAAATGAGAAAATGGAAAATGTGAGAAAATGGGGTATTGCGGAACTCATTGGTGCAAAGTTGGCATTGGATGGCTTCGGCATTGTGCTGTTGGAATACACCTGGCACAGTTCCCACCAATCCCCAGTAAAACAAGCCTATCGTTTTTTGCTTGTGGTACAGAGTGCCGTATACGTAACTCCATGCCCGATGGCTGATTGCCCTCTAGCACTCCCGCCGTATCTCGCCGCATTATCGTTCCCCGCCGCTTCGCTTGAAGCGGTTTTTTATTCTTTGTGCATGCGCACAGCTGTTTCACAACGTAAATCATCCAAAATCGCAAGTGCGATTTTTGGCGTAACCATTTCTTTTTCCACCAAATCGTGTAATGCTTTTTCTTCTTTCTTAAAGATACCGCGCAGCACAAAGTTTTCTTTGAGTTCCTCTAAAAATGGATGCTGGACAATGAGTGCTTCCGCGTGCAGTGTTGATTGTTCTTCAAAATACGCATAGAGATCAAGTATTTCCTTAAACATAGCCTGCTTGGCGCTGCCGAAATTTTCCTAGATATCAAGTCGCGCGAGTTCTTTTTGCACTTTACGAGCTGTGATAGCCAGCGCGCGAAAGTACATATATTTATTCAATCGCGCGTGCTGATTTTTCATTTTTTTTGTGTGAAAAATTTTCCGCATGCCGCGCAGCAGCCATTCAAACCAGTCAATCTGAATAATTTCTTCAAACGGCTGGATGTCCGTATAACCTTTTTCAATTTGTTCAAGCTGGATATTCAGTTTATTGAGCACTTTTTTATACACCTGTTCGGAAACCTCGTTGTACGCAAAGAGATTGCGTACGGATTGTTTTTCTATGCCAATGGCATAGAGGCGCAGTACGTTGCTAACCACGTGCTCATCCTTTTCCACAACTTGCGAATAGTGTGTGCATGAATCCGCATAGCGCTCTGCAAAGCGTTGCTGCATTTTTTTATACAAGCGTTTATCAATATACCCTCTTTCAAAAAATTTGGCGAGATCCGCAAGAACGCGCACATAAATAATCGCTTTGCCCTCGTAGTATTCAATTTCCTCGTATGGCTTGAGCTCTTGCAGTTTCAGCCGCCGCATGAGCGGTTCCATAGTCGGCGCTTTAACAAAAGGGTAAAGTAGATGCAGCCGATGGTCAGTGCCGTCAGAAATTCGCGCACCGAGAGCACCGCGTGCCACCCTTGCGGCGTAAAATCCTCGGGTATGAGCAGTACCATAGTAACCGCAAGTGCGGCGCGCAGACTTCCCCATGCCAACAAATGTTGCAGGAAGTAGGGATTGGCTCTTCCCGTTTCATCATGTTGAGCAATCTCGCGATCGGATAGATGGAAACGGCCCGTGCGAGCGCAACGCATACTACGGCAACAACCATGGGGAGAACGAGAAGCCCGAAATGAATCGGGATAGCGGAAAGCAACAATCCCAGCAAAAGAAAAACGAGTGAATTTGCGGTAAAAGCGAAGTAATCCAAAAACCGTTCCGTATACTCTTCAATGCGCGGCGACATTTTATAGCGCCCATAATTTCCGACAACCAGCAACGCGATCGTGGTGGCAATAATGGATGAAGGGTACACGGGCATGCCGAAGAGTGTAATATTATCTGAAAACAGATAACTGATGATAAACGTGAGATGTGCCACAACCATGGTGAGCGTCATCTGCGCATATTCATGTTTGGCATACTCCAGCAGTTTAAAAAATATACCACCCATAAAAATGCCAAACACGATACCCCCCCCAACCATTCCACCAAATATGAATATGCCTTGCAGCACCGAGGTCGCGCCGTGAAAGGCTGACAGCAAAAATTCCAGAACCACCAAAAAGAGCGCAAGTGAAGTTCCGTCGTTAAAAAAGTAAGAACGCAAAACTGTTTGCGTTCTCCATCACTCTTGATAGAATTTTTAACTTGGTCGCAATTACTGAACGAGGTGAGGAGCGAGCGAGCAACCAATCACCTCTGAATTTGAAAAAAGTTTAAGCTGGTCGGGGTGGCGGGACTTGAACCCGCGGCCTCCTGCTCCCAAAGCAGGCGCGCTAGCCAACTGCGCCACACCCCGTCAAAGAGGTGAACGCCAGTTCACCACTCTCAAACGTTACCACAAGTACAAAAACAAAACAACACTGGCAGTGTGCGTGTTGTTGTGTGGTGCCGAGGGGCAGAATTGAACTGCCGACGCAAGGATTTTCAGTCCTTCGCTCTACCACTGAGCTACCTCGGCTGGTGGGCATGGATGGACTCGAACCATCGACCTCAGCTTTATCAGAGCTGCGCTCTAACCACCTGAGCTACATGCCCGCGAACTCCCACACTATAGCAAGAAGCAAAATGTTGGTCAACCTGTATGCGCAGCTTGGCAAAAATAACTAAAAAATTGTAAAATTGCTATACTTGCGCCATGCAGAACTCTCACCACTCTTGCTCAAAATAAATAATGCCCTCTTTCTCCTGCTCGCAACATGGACTGTATTTGATTATGGGTTAAAGGGCACGACGTATCAACTGCTCCACCATAACGCGGAGGCGTTTGGCGCGAAGCTTGGCGGAGAATATTTTTTAGTTGCAAGTTTTGTCTTTATTTTTTTTATCATCATTGAGGTGGTGATAGGCTTCATACCAGGCCTGCTCATCCATCCTTTGGGCGGTATTTTGTTCAACCCGATCGTGGGCACTGTTTACATCCTTATCGGCAATGCGCTGGGATCGGCGATTGCTTATCTTGGAGGCATGTTCTTGTGCAAGCAAATTTCCTCAAGCAAACCATCGCGATTTGAAAATTATCTGCACACAAAAGGAAGTTGGGGTATTTTTCTTTTGCGACTCAATCCGTTAATGTCATTTGATCTGATTCCCTATGTTGCGGGAGTACTGCACCTTCGCTTCTGGCATTTTATTCTGGCAACGGTAGCCGGTATCACTCCCCTTGTATGCGCGCTTACCTATTTTGGAGACGCGGGGCATCCGAGCTTTTTAAGCAATTCTCTATCTTCATCATCATAGCAACCCTGCTCTACCTTGCAGATATTGCCGTTCACTACTCGGGTACACATACAAAATTACGTTTTTGGAAAAAATAAAACCACGGCAAATAATTGACAAATTTTTAGAAATGTAGCATTATGTGTGCAAGTTTTTTGTACACTCACAATGGGTTTTTTTTAGCACAGAGGAGAAAGAGATGGCTCTATTAATAATCGTACGCTACCCGCTCTCCCCCGCGGAAACCGCGCCAGTGTTGCCGAACCCGACATATCTGTCGGAAGAGATCTTGGAAATTGCATCGCATTTCCATGGGGGTGTGCGGTACATTCAGCACGGACCGATACCACCGAGGGTGGAGTTGTTGTGGTACGACACCGCAACCCGCACCGTTACGGACAGATGCGGGTGTATCGTAAACATTGCGGCTCCCGTTATGCGGGAGCCGCTGCTAGAAACGGCCGACATCATCGTTCGGCCGTAATGCCCCCCCCTTGTTCCTCTTTTCCCCGGCACTGCAAGCGCAATGCCGGGGAAATTTTTGTATACAACAAATCCGCCTCGTAGAGGCGGATTTGTTTTGATCAACTGAAAACGTGACGCAATCACACTATGCCAACTTCAGAAAAAACTTGTTGCATAGAATATATGCATTGTACCGCTACACCATAAAGATGTAGCGATCCTGCCAATCCTCCGTACAACAACGTGTGCACAAAAGATTATGCTTGGCAGGTCGACTGATATGTACTGCGTGACCACAATACAAAAAGCAAGCTTTTTGCGTGAGGTTGCGGCACGCGCACATCTCATCTCCTAGAAAGGAGGTGATCCATCCACAGCTTCCGCTACGGATGCCTTGTTACGACTTCGTCCCTGTTATCAGCCCTACCTTCTGCCGCAAACCTGCGACATTCGGGTATTGCCAACTTCCTTGACGTGACGGGCGGTGTGTACAAAGCCCGGGAACGTATTCAACGCGACGAGGCTGATTCGCGTTTACTAGCGATTCCGACTTCATGAGGGCGGGTTTCAGCCCTCAATCCGAACTGGGACCGGTTTTAAGGGGTTAGCTCCACCTTGCGGTTTGGCGACCCGTTGTACCGGCCATTGTAGCACGTGTGTAGCCCAAGGCGTAAGAGCCATGCTGATTTGACGTCATCCCCGCCTTCCTCCCCGTTGTGCGGGGCAGTTCTCTATGAAATGGGTAACATAGAGTAAGGGTTGCGCTCGTTACTGGACTTAACCATACACCTCACGGCACGAGCTGACGACAACCATGCAGCACCTGTCTGGCACCTTCGAAAGCGGCTCCGATTAAGGAGCTTGCAGCCAGATGTCAAGCCTTGGTAAGGTTCCTCGCTTATCGTCGAATTAAACCACATGCTCCACCGCTTGTGCGGGCTCCCGTCAATTCCTTTGAGTTTTAAGCTTGCGCTCGTACTCCCCAGGCGGGATACTTAAGGGGTTACCTTGAGTAAACGACACTGAAAGGGTCGATACTTCCAATGCCTAGTATCCATCGTTTACGGCGTGGACTACTGGGGTATCTAATCCCATTCGCTACCCACGCTTTCGTCCCTGAGCGTCAGAACCGTTCCAGTAAGCTGCTTTCGCATTTGGTGTTCCTGCCGATATCAACGCATTTTACTACTACACCGGCAATTCCGCTTACCTCTCCCGGCCTCAAGTTTGACCGTATTACCGGCGGTCTTTGGGTTGAGCCCAAAGATTTAACCAGTAACGTATCAAACCGCCTACGGACGCTTTACGCCCAATAAATCCGGATAACGCTTGAGGTCTCTGTATTACCGCTGCTGCTGGCACAGAGTTAGCAACCTCTTATTCCTGTGGTACCGTCACGCATTCTTCCCACAGAAAAGATCTTTACACTCCGAAAAGCTTCTTCGATCACGCGGCATTGCTCCATCAGCCTTTCGGCCATTGTGGAATATTCATGACTGCAGCCTCCCGTAGGAGTCTGGGCAGTGTCTCAGTCCCAGTGAGGCGGGTCGTGCTCTCACACCCGCTACCCGTCATTGCCTTGGTAAGCTTTTACCTCACCAACAAGCTGATAGGCCATAGGCCCCTCCCCTTCCGCCATGGACATTACACTATACAAGAATGCTCTATAAGACAATGAAAATTATCATCTACTTGTTTATTTTCATTGCTTCTAAGCACTCTTGCACACTGCAATGTCCATAGCTTTATTCACTCATCTTATGATAAGCGAAACTATGCGGTATTAGCCCCGCTTTCGCGGAGTTGTTCCCCAGCAGGGGGCAGGTTACCAATGTGTTACGCACCCGTTTGCCACTCCCCGATAAATCGGGGCGTTCGACTTGCATGCCTTAGTCATGCCGCCAGCGTTCATCCTGAGCCAGGATCAAACTCTCATAAGTGAAAGCAGATTCAAAGAATGCTGCCTTCAAAGAAATTGAAATTGGCGATTAAAGAGATTTGAACTCAAAAGTTCAAATTTCACATGTGATTGCTGTCACGTTTTCAATTGTCAAAGTTCTCGTGGCGTAAAAAAACCTCCCTTGTTGAAGGAGAGGCCACGCCGAAATTCTCAACAGTTGTAAGAATTTCCGCCTATACTCTCCAATATATACAAGAGTCCTGCAAAATTAACGTTGTTATGGTACCCATTTAGCTCACTAAGTGTATACCTATTTCAAATGCGTGTCAAGTACGTGTTTTCTCAATATTTCCCTCGCGATTTCCCGATCATCCCAGGGAACTTTTTTGCCGTTCGCGCGCATGAGCCAAGGTTCACAACCCTTACCGGTAATAACCACCGTATCGCCTTTTTTCGCTTCCGTAATTGCCGTATATATTGCTGCTTTGCGGTCTTCAATAATTTTCACATCAATCGGCTGTTTTTTGTGCCCGCGAAACTTTTTTTTATTTTCAATGTTGAGACTTCGCAAGTCCTGCGGACTTGCGAAGTCTGCAGATTGAAAGTTCGCGCCTTCCGCCACCATATCCATGATCTCACGAGGATTTTCATCATACGGATCTTCCTCGGTAATAATGACGCGATCCGCGTACTGCGCTGCAAGTTCACCAAGTCTTTTGCGCTTTTGCTTGTCTCTCCCGCCTCCCGCCGCACCCAGTACCGCGATAAGTGTTCCCCGTGTCGTACTTTGCAAAGCTGCGTAGATCGCTTCCAGTGAACGTGGCTCGTGCGCGTAATCCACCACCACAGTAAAATCCTGATCCTCGTCAATAAATTCCATACGTCCGGGGACAGTTGCTACCACATCAAAGCCTTGCCGGATATCTTCGTTTTGGATGCAGTGCGCTTGCGCTACTGCGATTGTGGCAAGCGCATTCGCTACATTAAAGATGCCGCCGAGGCGCAGATGAAAGGACGTATCTCCGACCATAAAGGTACTTTGTCTCTCTGACACTTCTTTTTTTTGTGCGGTTATTGTTTTATGAACTATTGTTTGGTGAGATATATTTCCATGAAGCGTAAAGCCAACTTTCTGCTTAGCTGGAAAGTGCAAAAAATATCGCGCGTCTTTTTCATCAAGATTGACCACGCTCAAGGATCGCGTATGTTTGCCAATCACGCGAAAAAGTTCGCCCTTTGCGGCGCGGTACTTTTCAAAACTGCCGTGCGATTCAATATGCTCGGGTGATATATTCGTCAGCACCGCTGTTTGATAATTAATCCACTTATGGCGAAATTGCTTTATAGCTTGGGATGAGGTTTCAATAATCGCTACCGTACACCCTTCCCGCACCATACGGCGCAAAAGTTTTTGCATCGCAAAACGACCCTGCATCGTTTGCTTGGTGTCGTTTAGCCACTCACGCCCCGCAATACGAAAAAGCGCGGTTGTGGTCATGCCGACTCTATAACCCGCCGCTTCAAACACGTGCGCCAAGAGTACGCACGTGGTTGTTTTACCTTTAGTGCCCGTAACGCCAATAACCGTCAGCTTGCGCGAGGGAAAGCCATAGAGCAGCGCGCCAAGAAAAGCCAAACTCCAATGCCACGACGGTTGCAGTGCGTGAAAAAACGGTTTGGGAATGATTTTTCTCCCCACATCAAAAATTATCATGGGTCAACTGTACCATTCGCTGTTTGTTTCGTCAAAAAAAATACCACAATAATGCGGTATTAGCGTGAAACGGCTAGCATAGCCGTTACCCCTCTCGTCTCTTCAGAACATAATGAGCGAATAGTAATCTGGCATTGCTCCGTCGCGCGTATGCGCCGCATAAGTCTATCCGAGGCTTCGCGGAGCAAAGGGGAAACTACACTCACTTCAATTGATCCTCGTTGCACAAAAAAAGTAAATGCGATCAAAAGACGACTATGTTCTTCCTGTGGAAACCGTTCAGTATATACCGGTACAATTTCAAGCACATTGAGTTCGACACCAACATTTTTCCGATCTGCATTTAAGTAGAGGCAGAACTCCGCAAAGTCGCCTATTTCCAAATGCACCGTGATACGTGCCACTGATTTGCTAATAGCTACATTTGAAACAGTTGGTTTTAATGAACCATAAATACACATAGCACTCCTCCTATGCAAGTACTCACCAGCTACAAAGAATTTTTTATCTTTCTGCTTACACAATAAAGCCAATATTTATTTTTGTCAAAAACCAAATCAAACGTCCCCGGATAGGCATACATCTTTCCGCCGAATCCTTTTTTAAATCGGGTGATACCACGCCAAGAATGAGATAAATCATCATCAGGCGCAACGCCACCAAAACTGTACCATTTCATTCCTATTGCTTTTGCTCGTTTCAGATTTTCCCAATGTAAAAGGTAGGGCGCCATAAAGTTGCGCTGCGTGTAATCAGACGCGCCATGCACATAAGTGACCATATCGCCAAACGTCCATAAAAGTGTTACGGCGAGCAGTATATCTTTGTCGTATGCGCCGACTAATTTTGCCTCATCAAAAGCCAGCATCTTTCCATAATACGATTTGGTGTGCAGGTGATAGCTTCCGCGTTCACTTGTTTGCTGAAATACTTGCCATGCATTTTCAAAATCCTGCTTGTGCATGTTCTGAACACACACCCCCTTCTTTTCCGCAAGATGTATATTATAGCGCGTCTTTTGGTGCATACCGGCAAGGAGCATCTCTTCGTCTTGCGCAAGATCAACCAACCATTCGTATTGGGGTTGCATGGCTACCGCATGCTCCGGCGCATGTTGTGAAAGTTGCTGTATTTTTTGCATCGGCTCGCAGCGTAAAAACACGCCTTTGTTGCCAAGCGACTTTTTTATTTCCGCAAAAAGCAAATTTGCCGCTTCGTTGCTTTTTTCTTCCTCTAAAAATATCGGTCCGCGTGGCGCGTAGCCGTACGACCAGCCAAAAGGCAATGGCAGTTGATACCACTGCATCACCCCGACCAAGCAATCATTTTCCCACACACCCAATCGCTCAACTTTCCAACCAACGTTTTTTTGAAACTCTCCCCACGCCCAGCTTTGCGTAAGTTGATTAAATGCATTGACCGATTGGATAAACGAATCCCATATTTCTTTGGCTGCAATTTTTTGTATAACCATACTTTGTATTTTCACTATTTTGACATCGTGGACCCGCTGGACTTACGATGTCGGCACATTGGTTTGTTTCCTACTTCCTGTTCTTACTTAAAATCTGCAACGCCGCTTTAACTCTCTCCGCGACATCCGTAACCTCCGCCGATACGTACGCCAGTGCTTCCCGCGCAGATGAAACGCTATAACCCAAACCCTCTAACGCTTCAATTTCCTCGCCCATCGTGCCTCCCATTTCGGAAGTTCCAACGCCGGAACCGCTGCTCTCCGTCAGCTTACCTCGTAATTCCAAAGTCACCCGTTCGGCGGTCTTTTTGCCAATACCTGATATTCTAGTCAAGAAATGTGTATCACCTTTTTGTATTGCCGCACGCAAGTCTGCAACCGAAGCAACTCCCATAACACCAAGAGCGGACTTTGGTCCAATGCCGGAGATGCTTAACAACTGCTCAAAAAATATGAGCTCGTCTTGTGCCGCAAACCCATACAACAAGAGCGCATCTTCGCGCACATGCTGGTGGGTAAATAGCATGAGTTCTTTTCCCACCACAGAATCGCGCAACGCACGGTCAGTTACAAACACTTGGTAGCCGACCTGCGAGGCTTCTACCACGAGAAAGCGATCATTTTTATGGGTAATGGTTCCGAAGAGCGTGTAGATCATAGGATTGTGAAACGAAAAACAAGGTAAATACCTTCATATAGTACCTTATAAATTGCTTTACGTCACACTTGACAACTTATCATATATATACTATCATGTTTTTTCATGTTCTTTCCACCATAGTACGCGCTAACGCGTACTTTCTTAAGGAGGTTCTAATGAGTGGTCAGCCGAAGAAGCACCAAGAAGAGAAAGTCAGATGTTTCATCGGCCCGATTGAGGAGGTCGTTGAACAAGTTGGTGTGTGGGCGCGCAAAATGTCCCACTACGTAACCGCCGAGGAGTTGCGTGTGTGGACCGAACAGTTCGGTTCGTACGTGCGAGACGAAGCGCACCACTTTCATATAAAAGGTGCGCTGAAGTGTTTTACCGGGTACCATGAAAAGCTTGTGCGCGCGTACGAGCGGTGGAAGAGGGTTCTGACAAGCCCCTGGTATGCAACCATGGAGTTCGGACATCCCGCGCAGAAGCGGCCCAAGAAGCACCGGGCGCGCAAAGGGCAGAGTGCGGGACATCAAGTCCCGAAGGGGGGTGGAAAGGACGACCCCAAAAAGAACGGCAAGTAATAGCGCAAGGCGGCGGTTGCCGACCGCTAACAAGCGCCTTAACGGGGTGGTGTACGTCGTCCTGTATACCACCCCGTTATTTAATGATCATTACTTTTGTGGAGCGCATTCACCGCTCCTTTTTTATTGTTTGTTGACATTATCTGCTCAAAAGCGTAGGATGCACATTATTGTTCTTTTTTCACACATTCTTTAAGGAGGGTTTGCCATGCCAGTAAGTAAGCGCTATATTTTCGCGGTTGCGACTATCGCAACCACACCTGAAGAAAGAGTAGTGCTCGTTCGGGAGAAGGAATCAAACGTAACACTCGGAAAGATTGAAGGTCAATTTTCGCTACCTGCGGGGAAAGTCAATCCAGGAGAAAAGCTATCCCGTGCTGCGGCACGAGAATTCTTGGAGGAAACCGGTTATATGTTGGTAGATGCTCACCAAGCGTTTACCTGTTGTTTTTTCAATCGGGAGGATAACATACCTCTCGCAAGTATTATAGTCTTTACCGGAAGTGTTCCCGAAGCACGCTCAAAGGACGGCGAACTCTTCACAACGTTCGCAGCGGTAGAGCATGTGTTATGCTCTGACGACATGCGACCACCTATGTGCCAGATTTTAGAATACTGGCACTATGGTGAGCAGAGAACGGAACCGCGCTATCCTTTCTCTTGCCGATGTGAGTAGGCTCTAGACCAGATACATGGAATAGATCCTATACATATAACCGGTGTATGATTGCCGGTTTTTTATACACGAATCGTTGTACAGCTACTTTCCGCCTTTTCTTCCAGAATAGCAAAAATCTCCCTCCGTACCGCATGCGCAATACCATACTCCTTTGCCGGTCTATGCCCGACCCATCCTCCACCATGCAACAGCACAAGTTGCTTGTCAGGGTGTATATGTTGAAACTGCGCCAGTTGACTGGCGCAGTTTTGCATAAAATTTTCATCAAGCGTTGAGGTATCTTTCGGCGCAAGCAAACTTCCGCCAATTTTGAGTATACGGATGTTCATTACTATTTGAGTAACTGAATGAGCAACGCGCAACCGGCACCCGTGGCGCCTTTTGCCAAGTACTGTCCTTCAATACTCTCCATGGTCGGCGCGATGTCAATGTGCGCCCAAGTGTACTTTTTTGCGAATTGGTACAAAAACATAGCCGCAGTAATTGCTCCACCTTTTCCGGAGAACTTTCCAACATTTTGCACATCTCCAACCGTACCTTTTATTTCTTCTTCATACTCATCCCACAGTGGCATCTCCCACACGAAATCCCCCGAAGCTTCACCGGCATCTTTAAGCTGCGCGATAAGCTTCTGATTTTTGGAAAAAACGGCACTCGCGCGCGCGCCTAATGCCGCCATGGCGGCACCGGTGAGTGTTGCCACATCAAATACTTTTTCGGGATTAAACCGCTTGGCATACGTAAGTGCGTCAGCTAAAATAACCCTGCCTTCAGCATCCGTATGGCCGATTTCAATAGTCATGCCCGAGAGCGACTTCAACACATCCCCCGGACGGTAGCCGGAACCCCCGGGCATATTTTCCACCGCGGGAATAAGTGCCACAATGTTCTTTTTGACTTTCATGCGCGCAAGCGCTGCAAAAACATGTATGACCGCCGCCGCTCCCGACATATCCATATGCATCCCCAACATCGCTTTATCGGGTTTTAAATTAACACCTCCTGTATCAAACGTTACGCCCTTGCCTACCAACACCGTGGTCTTGTCATTTTGCTCACCTCCACTATATTCCATGATAATGAACTTCGGCTCTTCCACACTTCCCTTCGCAACGCCCAATACCGCACCCATACCTTCCGCTTCCATTTGTTTTTTACCAAGAACGGTTACGAGCCCTCCGAACTTCTCACCAATCTCCCGGGCCTTCTCCGCAAGCAAGGTCGGGGTCATATCGCCACCGGGAATATTCGCCAAATCCCGCGCGCCGTTCACTTGTTCACCGATGATTTTGCCCATAACTGCCGCTTTCTTTAATTCAGGTGTTACTGCATCCACCACGAGCGACAATTCTTCAACCTGCGGCCAGCCGTCTTGCGGACGCTTTTTATAGATATGAAAATCATAATCAGCAATAAGTGATTGCGCAACGATTTGCTCAACGGTTTCCGATGTAACGGTTGATACAACATCGGAGATAGCCAGCGCATAGCAGCCAATTTTTGCTTCCTTGGCGGTCTGCATGATCTGACGGCAGAGCAGGAACATTTTTCGGTAATTCCATTTTTTCTCCTCACCCTTTCCGATGAGGAGAGCTTTCTTCCCACTCGGCAAAATAGCGACTTTGCATTCCTTTTCTTCGGCAGTAAATTCTTTTTTCGCGAATAGGGAAAGGTATGACTGATCTTTTACGCGTACTTTTTTCCAAAAAATATGTCTGGTGATAGATTCTCCTTTAGCCAAAACAAATACCAAAACCTGCGTGGGGAGCACATCTTTGAGGGTGTGGAGTGTTACTTGCATAGTTTAGTGCTATGGAAAATGAAAGTAAAAATATAGTTACATGCTCTGTTATGTGGTATGCGTACCAAGAGAGAAAAGTATTTCTCCTTCATCTGTCGCGAGTTTTTTGGTGTGTTCGCCGCCACTACCTTCCGTAAGAACTTCACACAGTGTACCCCTCAAAAGTTCATTTTCAAATTTTTGCAACACTGCTTGCAATTCCTTGCTTCGCGTCGTGTAATAAAGCGGTACCCGATTTTGTACACTCAATCCCGCTTCCCTACGTAACGCGTTGACCGTCCGCACCATTTCACGCAATAATCCTTCCACTTTCAGCTCATCGGTAATTTCCGTATGGAGCCATACTTCCACATCGTCCTCCCGTTTGGAAATCCACCCCTCACCCCTCCCTACGCCCGCAACAACTTTTTTTACATTAAGCTCATCGGCAATCAGTTTTTCGTATGCTTGCTTCAGTGCATAATTTGCAACCCGTACCTCTCCCAACACCTGCCGCACCTTAATCCCCGCTTCATTGCGCAACGCGAGTCCCAGCTCAACCAACTTGCGCACGCGAATCATATCCTGCAAGATTTTATCATCCCGGGGGTTGCTTGTTGCCTTCGGCCAGTCTTCAAGATGTACCGATTCTTTTGCTCCCCCAACTTCCTTATACACACGCTCCGCCATAAAGGGCATGGCGGGTGCCATGACCATACTCAAGGTGAGCAACGTTTCGCGCAAGGTTTCCAAGGCTGTATGTTTGTCAGCTACGTCATCTCCTTTGAACCTATCCCGCGAACGGCGCACATACCACGTGGAAAGATCGTTGATGAACTCGCCCAAAGGCCGCGTTGCGCGCGTCAGATCGTAGTCATGCATTTTTGCGGTCACCTCTTCAACCGTTTGCGCTAATCTCGCGCTGATCCATACATCCAATACCTGCGGCGTTGTATTTTTTCTGCTGCGGATATGTTGTTTATGATTTTTATATAAGGTATAGAAGCTCACTACATTCCAGAGGATCATCACCACTTTTTGCAGCGCTTCCTGCACGCCTTTGTCCGAAAAACGATAGTCCTCGCCTATGGGGGTGACTGCCAAAAGGAAATAGCGCAGCGCATCGACTCCGTAGGTATCAAATAACTCTTCGGGTGCCGTGTAGTTGCGTAATTTTTTTGAAAGTTTCTTGCCATCTTGCGCGAGAATCAATCCATTGACAATAACGTTCTTAAACGCCGGTTTATTTCTTCCCAGTCCGATGTCTTTTGTAGTAAGCGCGGTTGCCAGCACGTGCATCGTATAAAACCAGCCGCGTGTCTGGTCCAGCCCTTCGGCAATAAAGTCCGCCGGAAAGGTGTTTTCTACAAACTGCTTATTTTCAAACGGATAGTGCCACTGCGCATAGGGCATGGAACCCGACTCAAACCAGCAGTCAAACACTTCACTGATCCGCCGCATGGCGCCACCGCACGCGCAGGGCAAGGTTATGGCATCAATGTAGGGACGGTGGAGATCTGTAAGTTTCGCTTCTTTTGCTTGTGCAGATAATTCATCTATACTTCCCACGACTTTCTGCTTATCACATTTGTCACACTGCCATACCGGAATCGGAGCGCCCCAAAAACGATTGCGGGATATCGCCCAATCGCGCGCGCCTTCAAGCCACTTGCCGAATCTTCCCCCTTGCACATGTTCCGGCATCCAGTGTATCTGCTGATTGTTCGCGATAAGTTGATCTTTTACGTCAGTTACTTTTACATACCACGCATCCAGTGCCATGTAGAGCAACGGCGAGTCACAACGCCAGCAGAATGGATACGCATGTTCCATCACCCCCGCATGTACGAGTATATTTTCCTTGCGCAAATATTCAATAATATGTTTATCAGCGCCCTTCACAAACGTACCTGCCCAAGGTGTAACATCCGGAATGAATTTTCCTTCGCTCGTAATTGTTTGTATGATCGGCAAGTCATTTTCCCGCGCCATACGCATGTCGTCTTCGCCGAACGCCGGTGCAATGTGCACGATGCCGGTACCGTCTTCGGTGGATACAAAACCCCCCGCCACGACATAGTGAGCCTTTTTATACGGCTTGATAAAAGAGAACATCGGCTCGTATAATTTTCCAACAAGGTCTTTGCCTGTAATCTTTTCAATGATGGAACTTGCGAAGTTCCCGTGACTATACGCGTCAAGAAATTGAAGCCGCCCTGCAGATGCTTTTGCAAAAATAAACATCTCTCCTTCTTTTTCAACTTTCACATACTCCACATCCGCCCCAACCGCGAGTGCTACATTTGCCGGCAATGTCCAAGGTGTCGTTGTCCAAACCAAAAAATAGGTGTTCGGCTCGTCTTGCATTTTGAACTTCACAAATACCGAAGGATCTTCCGCGGTTTTATATCCTTGATTCACCTCAAAATTGGAAAGCGGCGTTCCGCACCTCGGGCAGTAGGGTGTTACGCGAAAGTCCTTGTACACCAAACCGCCCTCCCACAGCTGCTTGAACACCCACCACACCGATTCAATGTAGTCGTTGTCCAGGGTCGCGTACTGCTTTGCATAATCTGCCCAGCGTCCGACGCGCCGCAGCGTATTTTTCCACTCGTCTACACAGCGAAAGACACTCGCGCGACATGCGTTGTTGAACTTTTCAACGCTGGAAAATTCCGTATCCGCCAAGCGCTCAATGTCTTTCTTGCTCTTAAGTCCCAGCTCTTTTTCTATGAGATTTTCAACCGGCAAGCCGTGACAGTCCCAACCCACGCGCCGCTCAACCTTAAACCCGCGCATCGTCCAATAACGCGTTACCGTGTCTTTGATGACGCTTGCCAAAATATGGCCATAGTGGGGTAGGCCGCTCGCAAACGGCGGCCCATCATAAAAGCCGTACTCTTTGGCTCCCGCGCGTTGCGCGATACTTTTCTTGAATATCTCCTTTGCATCCCAATCTGCCAAAACTTCTTCCTCGGCCTGTGCAAAAGGATTTTTCTCCTTTTTTTGGTGCTGTTTATTCTTTTTTGTATCAGACATACTGCATCAACCATAATTGAAAAACCGTGCGAAGTCAATGCGCACGGCAGTATAATTTAGCGGAAAAGGGATTACGATTTTTCTGATACAACCTCGCACACCGAGGGCGAAGCAATGCGATACGCAACAATAAAGATTGAAGCGCCTAAGAGGAGTGGGCCAATAACACCAAACTCCAATCCGTTAAAAGGCAAAAAACCCAACATACGAACCGTTGCCGATAAACCAAGGATCGAGGAGAGTAGTACGGAACCGCATGAGGCACAGCCAATACCCAATAATCCGCTTACAACACCAACTATCCCAATACTCGCCGAGCGCGTTAACCGTGTGCGCACGCGAATATAGTACACGACCAGCGCGATATTAATCCCTGCAAGTATGGCCGTCAGCACAGTCATTATCTGCAATATCGGTGAAAGGTACGTACTCCAGTATGTACCGAGCGTCAAGGTAATGAGATAAAGTTTAGTGCCAATGTCAAATATAGGCGCAGTCAGCGTATACCACAATACCGATCGGTTCGGAAGCCACAGCGACAACACCAATATCGCGCACGCGACCGATAATGCCAGTACGGTATACATCGGCTTGCGAAAGATCTGAAAATTCTTGTTCATTATGTTGCGCATACTGGCACTATAACGCATAGCATCGTCTCCTTCAAGTAGCGTACGCGCATCTACTTTTATCAAACACATCTTTATGAAAAATCAACCTCCCCGAGATTACGTTTAGGATATCACCTGCTACGGCTATTTCACGTTCGCTTCACTTATTACTGACTTCATTCCGCGACCTTTATAGTCGGGGAATCGCGTTAGATTTTGGAATCAAACTGGCGTCATTTTTTATGCCATACAAAGCGGTACGGTTTTTGAGACCACACGGGACCAGCGTAAGTAACGCCAATGCGCGGAGTTTTCACGATCTCGCGCGGTGGCACTACAATGCCACTTTCTTCAATAAAAAGCCCTTCTGTAAGGACCGACCTTACGCCGTTGTGTGTTTTGTCGATCAAAAAATGTTTCGTGAGGAGCCCCGGCCCGACGACACCCTCCGCACTGCGAATAAGGATCGCCGCCGGATAATCGTGCGGGCCGGTTACAATATTGAGCATCCAGTGCATACCATACACGAGATACACATACCAATATCCCGCATCGCCGAACATCACCGCATTACGAGCAGTTGCGCCTTTGTGCGCGTGCGACGCTTTATCCTTGAAGCCGTCGTACGCCTCGACCTCTGTGATTGGGAGCGCGATCCGTTCACGCCCGACGACACGCACGAGATTTTTCCCCAACAGATCACGTGCGACCTCAACCGTCGGCCGATCAAAAAAAACCTGGGGCAAAACGTGATGCATATGCGCATTTATGCGAAATCTTCGCCATGTTCATTCGGGGTGCCGGAATTCGAACCCGGAGTCACCTGGCCCCAAACCAGGCATGTTAGCCGTTACACCACACCCCGTTTATACAAGCGCATTCTAGCACACTTTTAATCTTTTGATACTGTAAAGGTCAGCCCTTTACAGGTTATAAAAAGCAGTTTATCCGAGCAATTTCCAGTTCATCTCAAAAATATTCTTCAGCGTCGAAAATATTTTTTCGCTTTCTATGATGAGCGCTATCCGCTCCTCAAACGACATCACCGCGACTTTTCTTCCGCCGTCAAATTGATTTCCGCATCGAACGAATATGCATCGGAGGCGGTAAGTTTCATCGTGCGCAGGGAATTACGATCCATGCCCCGATACTCCCACGCGCGCGGCGTGTCGGAGGCAATGACCCGCGCCCATATTTTTTTCTCTACCCGTTTCGGCACATAATACCAATCAAAGAAGTCGCGGTCAAAAGAATCCGCCACTTCCGCGGTCGCCCACGCGAGCAATTCCCGGTCGGGATACTTAAGCGTGTCCTTGTACACTTCTTTTATTCCTTCAACCCCGTCGTAGTAACGAATAACCAGTTTCCGTTCGATCAGATTCGCGACAGAGAGAAGCTCCGGCAATAATTTCTTCAGCGCCTGTTTCTGCTCATCAATATGCTCCTCTATCGCTTTCGGATTTTCCGCGTAATAATACGTTTTTGCGCCTTTTTTCGTTTCACTCAACAAACCCCGCTCCTTGAGAAACGTTAACATGCCATACACTGTTGTCCTTTTAACCCCCGACTTTGCGGAAATTCGCTGCACGTTCGCCTCACCAAGCTCAAGTGCCGCAACGTACACTCACGCCTCTTTTTCACCAAACCCTATTTTTTTCAGTTCGTTTATCATGGTAACCTCAATATGTCGACAAAAAGGTCAACATTTTAAGTATAGTATACTTGGTATTTTAATCAAGCTTTACAACATTTTTTGTTCTCCGTGTATATAGCTTGTTGTATTTTTGACATTATTATTGACAATATTGACAAAATAATGTATTGCTATGTGCAGATAGTAGTTATTTACAAAAAACCGCCGGAGATTCCGGCAAGGAGGCGTCATGGGCGTAGTCCTAGTAATTATACTTATCGCCACCATCACTATTTTCGGGGTAAGTATCTTCCTCGAAAGGGTGTGGTGTGGGACCATCCGCACCCCGCGGGTGGAAGTGTGGATGGAGAAGGAGGATAGACAGGACCGTCTTCGGGCAGTCCTGTCCTTCTATAAAAAGTTCGAGAAGGATCATAGCAACCAGGAAACGGTTGCTATGATCTGCGAGCTCTAAAAAGAGCTCGCAGATCTCTTCAGGAAGTAGGGGGGGTCAAGGGGGCTTGGTGAAAATCAAGCCCCCTTCTTTTTGTCCCGAAAAACCCCAAAAAAGGTCCGACCTTTTACCGCTTACAAAATAATATCTTCAAGAAATCTCACCCTCGCTTGTTTTTTGTGTACTCATTGTAGAAATTGCAGAAAAAAATCCGCCGAGGGATATTAGGCTGATGAGCGAGAGAGTTTGATAGAAGTCCTAACCAAGAGTCAATGCTCTTTCGAGTGCAATGTGGGTGAGCCACGCTGGACTCATACTTCCACATTTCTTCTCCAGAACTGCATCAAGAGAAAATCCAAAATGCATTTGCAATTGTTTGTAACACACCCTGTCAAACGGAGCAAGATTCTGCCGTGAATCTCTGAAATGATACCAGAATTCCCCATCCCAGACGAGCCAATATTGTTCCTGTTGACCCGACATGCTCTTGCGCACCTGAAAGCAGATCTCGCAATTATGCATTTCCACTCTCCTTCCTGCGGTTTCAACAACGGTTTATGCAGAACGTAGCCGAGAAATATCTTTTAATACTTCTTCAGCGTGGTCGGCAGGTTTCACGTTTTCATAGATTTTTGCCACATTGCCCTTGGGATCAACAAGTACCGAGTTGCGGAAGATGCCATCGTACTCCCGCCCCATGATTTTTTTTCGTCCCCACGCACCGTAGGCCTTAATTGTTTCCTTCGTGGTGTCGGAAAGCAGGGTGAAGGGCAGGGTGAACTGTTGCACAAACTTTTCATGGCTCGCCACCGAGTCCGCACTTACGCCAAACACTTTTGCTTCCAGTGTTTGAAACGCCGGATAGCTGTCACGCAGCGTACATGCTTCAGTGGTACAACCGGGCGTATGATCTTTCGGATAAAAATAGATGAGTACCCACAGCCCTCGATAATCGCGCAAGGAGTGTTCCTTGCTGTTTTGATCGGGCAAGGTAAAATTTGGAGCTGGTTTTCCAATGGATAAGGTCATACTACGGTTGTGCGGAAGTTTTTTTCGGTAATGGCATTGTCGGAAGTTGAGTAGCATCTGCCGCTAGCTTTCGCTTGCGTATGATGGAGAGCGCTACCATAAACGCGGCGGCATAAAAAATCAATCCAAAGAAACAGGGGGTGGTAAGCGGTGTTGCTGCCGGAATACCGGAACAAGCGATAAAGGATTCGCCGGTCGCATTGGATTGAACGTAGCGCACCATCGTAAGGGTAAAATTACCTGCGGCAAACAGCGTACCCGCTCCCAAAAGCCACGTGAGGTAGCGTTGGATGGTCGTGCGATTCTCTTCTTTGCGCAACACCTGGATGGAAAGCGCGAGTGCCAGAATAAACGCCAAAGCGCCATAGAAGCACGGTGTTACCACCGGATTCGGCACGACACAATCCCGCACTTTAAACAACGTACCCTCATAATGGTAAAAACGCAAAAAATCCGTTACAACCGTATACCATGCAAAAACCGTTCCCGCGAGTATAACGATCGTCTGCACGAGATACCATTTTCTTAGCGACCTATCCTCGGTTGTACCCTGTTCCATGTTATGGGTTTTATGAAGTAAGATGCTTCACCAACTGCAACACTTTGAAGTCTTCACGCAGCACATCAAGCGTATGCCTATTATACACCCCTACCGCCGGGTGGTACAGCGGCACGATAGTAACATTCCAGTTCTGCGGTACGCTAAGCCCCGAGCGTCTCCCAAACTCTTTACCGTCAGTTGCATAAGATGACCCATGCGCATTGCTGATAGGAACAATCTTATCATCCAAACCGAACCGCTCCATGACATAGCCCATGGAATAACGACCGAGCGTCGCAATGATAGGCGGACGGATAATGGCAAGCTGACGGTCAAGAAACGGTCCGTAGATTGCGATTTCTTCCGGCAACGGATCACGGTTGTTTGGCGGACGGTCTTTTACGATGTTGGTGATGTAAACATCCTCGCGGGGAATGTCAATGCTCGCCAAAAGTTCGTCTAAAATTTTCCCTGCGGCACCGCAAAAAGGACGGCCTTGTTTGGCCTCATTTCTTCCGGGCGCTTCGCCGATGAACATGATTTCGGCATGGTGATTCCCTTCGCCCAACACCGGATGCGAACCGGTTTGTATGCGCTGCTCATAGAGCGGCGAGGAAGTAAGATTCGCCACCTCATCGCGTATGACACGCAAAAAATCCGTGCGATTATCGTTTGTAGTCATGGTACGTACCCTTCTTGTTGTAAAATTTTTACTTTTTCTTTTGCACCTTTATTATAGCCTCCAATTGTTCCGTCGGAACGTATCACCCTGTGGCATGGAACATTAGGATTGGTATTTTTATGGAGGATGCTACCAACCGCACGATATGCGCGTTCGTTTCCCGCAAGTTGCGCAACTTGTTTGTAGGTCCGCACCTGTCCTTGTGGAATGGCGGCAACTATTTTGTATACTCTTTCACGAAACGAAAAATCCATACTACGCCGTCATTGTGTATGGTGTTCTTCCTCGTGCTTGCTTTCCCTATATACATCATACGCATCGCGAAAACGCTTTGCTGCTCCCGATGTAACAAAATGCATTGCGATCGTATCACCGTTTATTTCTTTTTCTTCTCCCTGCAAATCTTTCACAGTCTTTTCCACATGCAAAGGTGAGAATATCACGGCATATTGATACCGCCATTGAGGGTTGCGATTATCCCATCCCTGTATGTACTTTCCCGCATATTTTTCTATATTTTGCTTCGTTGCAACAGGGAGATTATTAAAAAGTGTTGTGGATTCTTGACCAAATAAAAACTCACTCTCTCCGTCCAACGGATCGGAAAGCGGCTCATGCTCAACGCCTTCATATACGGCTGTTGGGATCATAGTTGTAAGGTTATATAGTCTCTTCAGAGTGTACACCACCACGGCAAGATGTCAAACGCAAAAAAAGAAGGACGTTGGCATTGTCCTCCATGATATGAAGAAACGCGCTTACTCCTTATGGCACATCTGCAGATGCAAATTAAACTTTACTCTAAATCTTGTATCCGCGCCCGTACGGTGGAAATGTCGCATCAGATCCTCTGCGGTCAGAGTTCTGATTATGCCTCTTCTCCGCAGCCACAACCAGGTTGCGTGGTGGTTTAAATCGCCAAATGCCTCGGCGATTTGCGCCCGCATGTCCTCTGGCAGGACATCCCACCTTTCTGCAAGTTCAGGTCTCAAATATCTGACGCGTTGGCGGGTTTGACCGCACAACTCATGCCAATAGGCATGGTACTGCGGTTCCGACAACGGGTCATTGTCAATATTGCCATTGCGATGATTCAGATGATTCAGTGTAGATGCCATGATTCACCTCCGCAAGTGGTAATTTATGACTTGAAAAAGACCAACTAACTTTAGTGTACGCCTTATACAAAACTTGTCAAATTGACTTGATTCTAATCCCTACAGGACAATGATCCGACCCCATCACCTCGGATAAAATAAATGCATCTATTACCAGTTTTTTTGTTAGGTCATCAACCCAAAAGTAATCAATGCGCCAGCCGACATTGCGGTCGCGGGCGCGCGTTTTCATATCCCAGTAAGAATACTGCCCGCCCTCTTGGTGAAATAGTCGGAAGGTGTCCACAAATCCGGCTTCCACAAACCTATCCAGCCATTCCCGCTCAATCGGCATAAAGCCAGAATGTTCCACATTCTCTTTGGGACGCGCCAAATCAATTGCACCATGCGCGGTATTCAAATCACCGCAGAATATGACGTGTTTGCACTTTTTCCGTAAGGATTGGACGTAGCGCAAAAACTGTTTGTAGAACTCAAGTTTGTACGCGAGCCGCTCGGGACTCATGCCACCGTTAGGAAAATAGATGTTCAGCAGAATATAGTCGTCAAAATCACATTCCAACATACGCCCTTCTTTGGAGAGCAGATTTTTCCCAAAATCTGTCTTGACCACAAGCGGTTCTTCTTTAGTATACACCGCAACCCCGCTGTATCCTTTTTTTTCCGTTGCGCAATTCCAGTATGCATGATAGCCGTTTGTCTGAAGCACCGCATCGCTCAAAAGCGATGTATCATTGACTTTTGTTTCCTGGACACAAACGATATCATACAGCCCTTTGTCTATCCAGTTGAGAAACCCCTTGCGCTCCGCCGCGCGGATGCCGTTCACATTCCAAGAAAGCAGCGTTTTTTCTTTGCTCATAGTTTTTGCCCGTTAAGTAAAGAGCGATTATGATGCTAGTGCGATGATACTTGATTGTGCGGATAAACGCTGCGGAGAAAAATAGATATACATATAAAGATATCTTACCCTACTATGCGCAGCAACTCAATATAATAAATCTCTAGTGGGCTTTGCCGTTATTAAACTGGACGATATCTCCCAGTCTTTTAACATCCCAATCAGCCGGAATCACGCCGATCTCGGTTTGTTTATATTTTGTTGTATCTATTGTTGTTTTCATACTTTGATATTCAATTTTGATATTTTCATATCGTGTGGAATATAAACCTGCCGATTTGTCCGTAAATTATTTGCGTCAATTTTTCTTAACGAATACTGAAGTATTACATCTGCACTTCCGGAATGATGACCGAGAGCTCTAATGGTAGAGCCCAACCCATCTCTTTTTTCTTTTGTATTAACTGACTTAATTGGCACAGCTTGCCCTTTGTATTGAGCGACAATTAATTTACTCGAAACAATCGAAAAGAAAAAGGCAACTGATCCATCATAATTAGAAACATCGAAAACCACATCTAAATCAATAACTTTTTTATTATATAGAGGCAATTCAGAGTATTTTTTTATTGTGTCGCGAATCAGCTCTTGAAAACCTATCTCGGATATTTTCTGTCTTTCCCCATTTTTTTGAACGATAGAATATTTTTCTGGTGTAGCTGTACCCTTGTGTTTGAAGTGTACTTGTCCATTCGCATGCCATGAAATATGCTCGATTTCTTTATTCGTTTTACTTTTTCCATCATCCATAAACTTAATGGATGGTGTATATAAAATATCGCCGGTATATGTTTTTATAACAATTGTTCCAACGTTAAAAAACTTGTCATCTTTTTTGATAAGTACCTTATAGGAAACTGACTTTTTTATCTTTTCATCGGACATAATTATTCCAAATTAAATCCCATCTTAGCGAGATGATCCTCAACCTTTTTAGTAAGCGTTTCCACTTCGCTCGTAACTTCCGCCATTGGCTCGGCATAACGCTCGGCCAACTCTTTGACTCGGCCGGTGAGGGTCTGAGAGAGTCGGTCTATCTCGCCCAAAACTCGAGCGGACAATTCATCCATCCACTTGCGTTCAACAACCAAGGTTTTGATTTCTTCTTCGGTAAGAGTCGGATATTTAACCAGCACTTTTTTCTCTAAGTCTTTCTCGGCGTCTTTAATAGCTTTTTTGGTGTCGGCTTCTTTTTCAATTAACGTAATCCCCGCCCTAAAGGGCGGAGAATTTACTCCTATGGTCATGATTGGTCGTTGATGTATTGTCTGATCGTACTTTCATTCTTTACCCCTACACTTTCGGCAAAGTAGCCATCCGCCCAGAATGAGCTGCCCCACAAGAATTCTTCCAGTTCGGGAAATTCAGTACGTAGGACCCTGCTACTTCCTCCTTGGACCAATCATGACAGAATTGCCTCCATTCGGCAACGTACGTTGCCTCATTCCGGGTCGCATGCATCTCCAGCCTTAAAAGGCTGGAGTATTCTGCGTGGTTAATAAAAAACTCCCTTGCGGGATATTTTTTTCACAAACGAAAAGATTGAGAGCGTGGTGTTGATTGTTTGTGGTGTGGTGTGGTGTGGTGGGAGGAATAAAAATTGCAAGAAAAAACGCCAAGGTGTTTGCCGAGGCGCGTGGAATACTAAGGTCGTTTTATGCGCACTCAAAGCAGCGCAGGCAAGGCGTAGAGTTGGGAGCCATATCTGTAAATATCTTGCGCAATCCTTCAAGCGAAAGAAATGCGACACTGTCCGCGCCAATCTGATCTCTATCGGAAAGATTGTCCGATTTGCATAAGATAGACGTATACTCATGCAAGAGCCGCGTTGCGCCGTAAGGGCAGGTGCTGCGCAATAACGGTGTTCCGATGAGCACATGCACTGCGGCAGCGTTCGCTTCCCGAAGCAAGCGCACCAAGCGCGCAATATCCGTTGTGCGTAAAAATCCCGCATCCACAAGCGCCACGCGCTTGCCATGCACCGCACTCTCCACAAAACGGTAGCGAATCGTAGCGCTATTTCCCAAAACTTTGTGGGATAATTGAATGAGCCCCGGACTTGCGTGCTGCCCGCGCACGACCGGCCGCAAGTCAGCTTTCATATTTTTTCCATATCGTACCGCCACGGGAATTGCCGAGTTGGCAATAGCGATAACCACGTCAACGGCAACCGGATGCTCTTCGGCCAAGCGCGCACCCATGGCTTCGCGCAGATCATTGATAGTTTGTCCATCTCTCCTGCTATCAAACCGTTGGTAGTACACACGCCCTATGGCGCAAAATGTCGGGGATATACTTGGACCAGCATACGGATACTTTTGTTCAATCGTGCCATTGGCATGCACCACAACCATCTCTCCCGCACTGACTTCATAGAGAAGTTTTGCGTCAATGATATCGAGAGCGCATGATTCCGACGCAAGCACCATAGCACCGTTGGAGAGTCTGCCAACCACGAGCGATCGCGCCCCGTAAGGGCTACATACACCAATAAGCATGTCCTGAACCATCACCGCAAGCGCAAAGGTACCTTGGAGTTTCTGCGCAAGCGCAAATACCCGATCGGTTATGGAGGTTGCTACCTGGCGTGAGAGGTTATCATGTAATGCATTCGGCTCGTCAGGCGCCACCAGTGTCCCGCCCGATCTTCCCGTATGCTGGGCAAGTAGATTTGCCAAAAATACTACGGGTGATTTGGGAGATGTGAGCGCATAGCCGCCGGATACGGCTTCCTGACACAAATCTTTCTTATTCGTAATAACGCCATCGTAGCAAATTGCAATGCGCGCATCCTCCCTGCCGATGAAAGGAAATCGCTGCCCATACGGAGGAATGTCATGGATACTAAGCAGCGGTTCCGCCGGTCCGACATAGCCTAAGGCGCACTCACCAGTCAAACGTGCAACATCGTTCTGCTCAAAATAGACGGTGCCAACGGCTCCGTAACCCCTGTGTGAGTGCTGATGCTGTATGCCATCTTCCCCAATATACTGCGATACCACGCCTGTTGCGCCCGTTTTATGCGCTCCCCGATGTTCAAGTCCACCCCCCAGTGCAAGCACTACATGCTCTGCCGCATTTTCAATTCCCAATACGCCGCACATACCGCTCATGTCTGTTCCTCCTATGGATGCGTGGTTGCTGTTTCGCGCAAAATTTTAAAGAACGCAGGCACAGAATAGCATACGGCTATGCGCGCGTCAAAACAAAACCAACCTTATAAAAGGTGGTCGCTTCTTACCTTAAAGGTCAATAAATTTGGTATCCGGCAGAAGGTTTCGCAATGCTTGCAGTGATTCTTGCGAGTAAAGATTCCCGGAAATATTGAAAGTTTCAAGGCTCTGTAAATTACCCAGTTCAAGGGGGTAGGTATCAAGACGATTATTTTGAAAATTGAGTTCGCGCAACAAATTGAGCTGCCCAATTTCTGCCGGAATTCCCGTCAGATGATTATTGCTCGCGTTCAAAATTCTTAAACGCGGCATTTTGCGGATTTCCGCCGGCAGCGCGCCTTCCAGCAAATTATGATCCACGTACAATTCTTCCAAATTGCTCAATTCGCCTATTTCCGATGGCAATGACGTGAAGTTGTTGTATGAAAGAATAAGTTTTTTCGCGCGCGTCTGCTTTAAAATTTCTTTCGGCAATATGCTTAAATTTTTTCCACTTACATCAATAGTAAAAGGATCGGCAATGGACGATTTTGGCGCCTCGTTGACGATTTCTTGAGGTTGTTGTGATGTCTCACCCGGCAATGCTCGTGGCGCAACTTCCTGCTGCACCAGTTTGGATTGGCGTACGCATCCCCCAAGCAACGCTGCTCCAGTGGCAAAGAAGAAGAATAGGAGAATGCTTAAAAACAACGTGCGCATACGTGTTGGGGATTATGATTAGTGATTACTATATGTATCTCCGAGTCAAAAAGATAACACCCGCACTATCATAATACCTATGCGCTCAAATCACCAATGCGGCATGAGTGTAGATTACGCTGCAAATACTTTGTTTACAATACAACCATCTCTCCAAAGTCCAGTACCTGAAAATCCTGCTGCGAGATTTTTCGTTCTTTCAATACGGATTGTAAATAGAGCGGAGGATCCGCCAAGGGTTCTGAGGTCAGCTTAAAAGTCCCCCAGTGCATGGCGATTGATCGGCACGCGTGCAAATCTTCATGAATAGCCACCGCCTCGCGCGGATCAATGTGCACGTCCTGCATCAACCAGCGGGGGTGATACGCGCCGATGGGGATGAGTGCCACATCCATTGCGCCAAACCGATCATACACTTTTTTAAAATGGCCGTTGTATCCTGTATCACCCGAGAAGAAAATTTTTTTTCTGCCAATCTCAATCACCCACGCCGTCCAAAGCGTGGTACGAAACCGAAATGGTACCCTTCCCGAAAAATGCTTTACCGGCGCCGCGGTAAACATTACTCCCTCACATCGTTCATTCTCCCACCAGTTTTTTTCTACTACCCTCGTAATGCCTCTTTTTTCAAACCATGCTTTAAGCCCTAAGGGTACAATAAATTTCGGCGTATTTCCGAGATGTTTGACCGTTGCATAATCCAAGTGATCGTAGTGGTCATGGCTCACTACCACATAATCTATCCGCGGTAATTCGGAAATATGTAAACCGGGATCCACCAATCTCTTGGGCCCGATCCATAAAAAAGGCGATGCGCGTTTGCTGAAGATGGGATCGGTCAAAATATTGATCCCTTGATATTGCAAAAGAAAGGTATCGTGTCCAATCCATGTAAGCTGCAGCTTATTTTTATTGGGATGGTGTATGCGCTCAAGATCAGGGATAGCCTTGCGCGGCTTGAAGTGCGTATCACGCGCGGTAAAAAAAACATACGGCTCGTCTACAAATCCAAATCTCCAGCGCAGAAATGCAAGCAGCCCATGGTTACTATGAGCCGAATGTTCTTCCGGAAGATTGGTAAATCTCTCTTTTGCCATACTTTCGAGTATAGCAGAGATTTCAAATATATGCACCGGAGCAAGTTTTACAATGTAAAACTTGCCACATATTGACAATTTTATTTTTATAGTGTAGAATATGCGTGTAATGTCCCAATTTAAGGGATTGGACTCGAAACCTCTTGCGTTATATAGATGCTATACGACCAGATGGAAATCGGGTCGTAATTTTATATATGACCAAGAATCATGAACGATCGGGCTTTGATGGATTAGGCATTGCACCGAGCATCGTCGCGCACCTGCGCAAACTGGGTTTTACAACCCCAACCCCAATCCAACACCAGGCGATACCAATCGCCATGGAAGGCAAAGACGTCATGGGCATCGCCCAAACCGGCACCGGCAAGACGCTTGCGTTCGGCATTCCTATGATCCAGCGTCTCTCGCGGCACAAGGGTACGGGTCTCGTACTCTTGCCGACTCGCGAGCTTGCGGCTCAAGTGGATCAATCGCTTGCGCTGATTGGCCGTGCATTCGGCTTGCGTACCGCAATACTTATTGGAGGAGCTGCCATAGGACCGCAAATTAACGCGTTACGAAAACGGCCCCATGTTATTATAGCAACACCGGGACGCCTGATAGATCACCTGCAACAGAAAACCGTTTCACTCGCTTCGGTGAATATTTTGGTATTGGACGAAGCCGACCGCATGCTGGACATGGGATTTGAACCGCAGATTAAAAGGATACTGGTTGGTATTCCGACGGATCGCCGACAGACCATGTTGTTCTCCGCCACCATGCCGGAAAAAATCACGCGACTTGCCAGAAACTACATGCATTCGCCGTTGCGCATAGAAGTCGCGCCGCAAGGCACTATGGCAAAAAATATTGAGCAGGAAGTATTCATCGTACCAAAACCCCAAAAACTCTCGCTGCTGCATCAAGTGCTTGCCGACTACGACGGGCGCGTACTCATCTTCAGCCGCACCAAGCACGGCGCAAAAAAGATTGCAACCGCGGTGCGCGACATGGGCCATAAAGCTGCGGAAATCCACTCTAACAAATCACTCCCGCAGCGCACCAAAGCGTTGGCAGATTTTAAATCCGGCATAACGCGCATACTTGTCGCAACCGACATCGCTTCGCGCGGCATTGACGTGCAAGACATTGAGCTCGTGATAAACTTTGACCTGCCGGACAATCACGAGGATTATGTACACCGTGTCGGCCGCACGGGTCGCGCGGGCAAAGGCGGCAAAGCCATATCGTTCGCCGCGCCCGACCAAAAGCGCGATGTATATATGATTGAGGAACTCATCGGCACGCGACTTCCCATACTGCCACTCCCTGAACTCACTGTACATATTCCCATGCCACGCGCAACGGAACACGAACGTTCATTTGCCCCTCGCCGTCCTATACGCGAGGGTGGCGCGCGAAATTCCCGAACCTCCAGCAGCAGCCGGCAGCCGTACGCCCACAAACGATCTTATGGCAGGTAACACGGTGCCGCTAAACGGTACTTACCAAGCAAGAAATCAAAAACATCTCCCGGCAGGGAGATGTTTTTTAGATACCGTCTAGGGTCGCGGCGATAAGGATTAGAAGTGAAATATATAAGATTTCCATAGCGAATTTTTTGGCAGAGCTATTTTGAAATTAAGAACGTATAATTTGCTTGATCACGGCCTCAAGTTTTTCCGGCTCGTCGGTGCCGATGCAATAGATTCTTCCATTTTTCATGGTGAGTTCAATTGCGTCAAAGCCGGAAACATTAAAAATCCACATATATGGCCAGAACCACAGTCGCATACCCCAGCCGTAATACCAATGATTTTTTACTTTCCTGACTGCGGCAATAACGGCCGAACATCATCCTAAGAAAAATAAATCTTATTATCACTGCAACCGGTCTGGCGATCAGATTAAATGCCAAGATAAGTATGTGGAGGTTTGGGACATAGAACAGCAGGTCGCTGACTTATTTA
>Ga0210032_1000352_pt1 | contig 36484 bp, 40 predicted proteins | sample CryGeyCG2114_250_2_FD_185458 | JGI IMG/M metagenome (GOLD analysis project Ga0210032, IMG submission 185458) | Groundwater microbial communities from aquifer - Crystal Geyser CG13_big_fil_rev_8/21/14_2.50 (SPAdes) (version 2) | ecosystem: Environmental > Aquatic > Deep subsurface > Groundwater ... | reverse complement strand
CGTAAAACCCCTGATTTCTGGACAAACGAAGCGTGAGCGAAGTGTATCCGGAAATGAGCGAGCGAATGCGAAGCGAGGCTTTAGCCCAGGGATATCGCCGGTCTGGGTGAGGAAAACTCCTTTAGTTCGAAAAACCTACCAACTTTTGTCTATTAAGCCTTAATTTATTTCATGTAACTTCCTAGAATCTCTCAAAAGCGAGTTTTTCAGAGATTCTTTTTTCGATAATTTTCTCTGCGACAATAAGTCCGTCAATCGCTGATGAAGTAATACCTCCGGCATATCCGGCATCTTCCCCGCTCGGGTAGATTCCTCAGATATTCGATTGCAGAGTTTCTTTGTCTCGGACGATTCGGAGAACTGCTGAACTTCGTGCCTCGATGGCAGTCAATATCGCATCATTTGAAGCGAATCCTTTTATCTTCCTATCGAGTTCGGGGAGTGCCTTGCGAAGAGCTTTGGTGATAAAATCTGGGAGACATTCATCCAGCGATGTCATAGTAATTCCTGGAAGATAGGTCGAACCAAGTTTCCCTATCCCTTTGGATGGTACTTTCCGAAGAAAATCCCCCACCAACTGAGCTGGCGCATGGTAATTACTCCCACCGAGTTTAAACGCTTTTTCTTCCCATTTCCGCTGGAACTCTATTCCCGCCAGAGGATGTGTCGATCCAAAATCTTCAGGAGTTACTCCAACGAGAAGAGCACTATTCGAAATACCACTATTCTGGAGATATTCACTCATACCATTGATACAGAGTCGTCCATCTTCACTCGAAGCCGCCACGACGTGCCCACCAGGGCACATACAGAAACTATATACGCTCCGTTCTTGTTCAGAGTGCGTCACCAGTTTGTAACTCGCTGTTCCGAGCTTCGGATCTATACAAGAGTCTCCGAATTGTGAGCGGTTTACCATACCAGCATCGTGCTCAATCCGGACCCCCATCGCAAATGCCTTTTGAGTCATCTCCAATCCTTTGTTGTAGATCATCTCATAGGTGTCGCGAGCCGAGTGTCCGACTGCGAGGACGAGTATATCGGTTTCGATTCGTTCACTCTTATTTACGATGATTGCAACAAGTTTATTATCCACGATTTCCAAATCTGTAAGGCACGTTTCGAATCGAACTTCCGTCCCGAGCGAGATTATCTTCTCTCGGAGTTTCTTCACGAGAATACGGAGTTTATCGGTCCCGACATGGGCTTTTGCGGTGTAGAGAATCTCTTCTGGAGCTCCCGCTTCCACGAGTTCCTCGAAGACGTATTTCGAGCGCGGATCGTTTATCATGGTATAAAGTTTTCCATCCGAGAATGTCCCAGCTCCTCATTCGCCGAATTGGATATTGGAACTCGTGTCGAGTTTCCCAGTTTTCATAAATGTCTCCACATCGCGGATGCGACTTTCCACATCCCGTCCTCGCTCGATGATAATCGGACGGAGTCCCGCTTTTGCGAGAGAAAGTCCCGCAAAAAGTCCCGCAGGTCCAGTTCCGACTACAACAGGTCTTTTTCTCCCGAAATCTTCTGGTGCTTTCTGAATATTGTAAACATATTCTTCCACCCATTTCGCCCGATGTTTGACCGGATTCGGTTTGAGAATATTCACATTTTTATCCAACAAATCCACATCCACGCTGTAGATAAAGAGAATATTCTGTTTATCCCGCGAATCGATGGATTTTTTTACAATCTTATACGAAATAATCCCCTCATTCGAAATGGAGAGGATTTTCGCTATCTTGTCAGCAAGTACGGATTCATTATCCGCAAGCGTGAGCTTGATTTCTTCGAGACGGAGGAGGTGGGACATTTTTTATAAAAAATTATTTTCTCAAGTTCATTCCTTCTCCTTCTAAATTATTTTGTTGAAGAATTTTATCATTATTTGGAATTTATATTCTTTTCGTTTTTCTTTTTTCCAAGAGGGGTTAGGGGTGAATTGGGGGAAGGGAAACACCTTATTCTTCTATCATTTTCTTAAATTCTTTTTGAAATTCTTCAACCTTTTCTTTGTTATCTTTTTTCCATCTATTAAATAATTTCGAATAACCTTTACCAAAAAATTTTGTAAATTTAGGATCTTTAAACCATCTTTTTATAACTCCTTTGTCATGATTTTCTGTTTGATAATTTACAAAACAGGTTTGTTTAGTAAAATTATTTTCTTCATCCCAAAACTCGTCTTCATCTGAAAGATTATATAAAAAATCATAAAAAATAGATTCTGGTCTATGATTTCCTGGTAAAATTATAGTTCGAAGAGGAAGTTTTGATGACTTATATTTCTCTCGACAATCACCATCTAATACAAAAAACATTTTTTTAAATATTGTGTGTTTTGATTCTGCCATTGAAGCAAGGGTCCCTTCGGGAAAAGGACCTTGAAGAATATTTATTTCATTTTTATATGAAGCTCCATTTAATAAATTTTTACACCATAATTCAGTCTCTTTATCCTCACATAAAATTTCTTTTTTTTCAATTCGGTCTTTTTGTCCTATCTGAACTCTAATTTTGTTTTTTAAAAAATCTATTTTTGGATTAATTTGATTTTTAATATTACCACTTTTTAATTCTAAAAAATTGATTTTTGTCTCATTTCCATTTTTCTCTGATAAATATTCTAAGATTTCTATTGAATGTGTTGTAAATATTACCTGAATATTATTATCTCTAGAAAATTTGTATAAATTCTCAATTAACTTTATTTGTGATCCAGAATAAAGGCTCGCATCAATTTCATCAATTAGCAATAAACCACCTTTAAAATTCTCTCCTTGTTCTTTTTTCAGTCTTCTAAATGAAAGTATTGAAGATATAATTTGTCCCATGTTATCTTGACCAGCAGAATTTCCCAAATGTCCATAATTTACTGTTTTCATTGCCAAAATATCTTTATTTGTTGACTTTATCCCCTCTGAAGTTATATCTCTCTCTAAGAGAATTAATATTTCTTTGGATAATTTTGAAAAAGAATCAATTTCTTCCTTTGTTAACTCAATATTTTTTTGAGAAATATTTTTTTCCGTAGCTAATGGAATTAGTCTTTTTAGACCTAAGTAAATAACAGGGAAATCTAACGCTCTTTGATCGCTCTCTTTTATATTTCTATCAAAGTCAACCTTATATCTTTCCGATCCACCTTCTGTTTCTTGAAGATATCTTGTTGTCATTTTTTTTACTTTTTCTTCAAGATCTACATCTTGATATATTAGAGAAATGATATATTTTTTAGAGTAATCATTTTCTTTACAAAAACGAAATATTTCAGAATATCGAGATTTAAATTCTCTTCCTGCTATTGTTTTTGTTTTTCCTTTAAAATTACAAGATTGAGCAATCCACCCTAATAATGAAGATTTTCCAGTACTATTCTGACCACAAATCACAGTTAAATTTTCCCCAAATTCAATAGTCTGGTTTTTTACATGACGAAAGTTTTCTACATAAAGCTTTAATAATTTCATAGCTCCATTATTAAAAAGTAACTAAATCCCTCTCCACTTCTTTTGAAACAAAAACTTTCTTTTCTTTCACAGGCTCTGACCTTTGTATTTGATGAAGTTTCAAGTACTGCGAAACATCTTTATAAATCACACTTGCTAAGTGTTTTGCAAACTCTACAGGCACGGCATTTCCGATCATCTTGTAGCCATCAGCGATACTTTTATACTTAAACAAGAAATCATCAGGGAAAGTTTGTATTCTAGCACATTCACGAACAGAGAGTCTTCTGTATAAATCTTCTTTTCCAGGGACGAAAATTCTTTTATTCTGTTCGACAAATTGCATTTTTGGAGCTTGTGGGTGGAGTGGAGCATGACGACCTCCTGCCTGAATAGTAAAACTTGGTTCATCCCAGCTTCTTACACGGTTTCTTGACATGTAAATAGTAGAAAATCCACCATTCATATATTCATGATTTGAGCATTGAAGATCACAAATATCATTTGCATAGTTTTTGTCCTTTGCAGGTTTTGCGAGTCTCAGATCCCAGATTGCATCTTTTATTGTTGGTCTTGGTACAATTTCTTTCGGAGGAATAAACATTTTCCCTATTTTTTTATGATACCCTACGATGATAACCCTTTGTCTATCTTGTGGAACGCCATAATTATTCGCATTCAAAAGAAAATAGGAAACATTATAATTCAAAGACTTAAATTCATTTAAGATATTTTGAAAAGCTTCCTCGTGTTTTGGGAGCAAGATACCAGAAACATTTTCTGCCAAGAAAAAGAGAGGCTCTTTTTCTTTTAAAATTCTAATATACTCAAAAAAAAGTTGTCCTCTTTTATCATTTATTCCCCTTCCTGCTCATGCTTCGCTCCAGCTTTGACACGGAGGACCTCCGATAATCCCCATACATTCTGGCACATCAGATGTAGGAACATTTACAATACTCCTTTTGTCGAGATGAGTATGGGGGAAATTATGTTCAAAAGTTTCCCAAATTGTGCTATCGTATTCATTTGCCCAAATAGTCTCAAAACCGGCTTTATGAAAACCAAGATCAAGACCACCGGCACCTGTAAATAGTGATATTATTTTCATAATTAATCTTTGCTAATATGTAAAGTATTTTTGAATAACTTTTTTGGAGATTTCAAAAGATTTATATCAAATTTTAGAGATGATTCTATTCTTGAACTTGCATTGTGTATCCTAAAAGACAGAGTCCAATCATTATTCATTGTTATTATGACAGTTGTATTACTATTTTCTTTAAAAGAAATATCAATTATTTCTGTTGGCAAAGGAACTTTTGGTGTTTTATATTTTGGCTCAATTTTATCAAAAGGTAAATTCAAAGTTCCATTTATATTATATGCTTGTATCTCTACTGTATTTTTACTTTTTATCACCTTGTAAAAGTCTTTGTTTCATATTAAATATGAAACAAGATTTGAGGGAATGTTATCATTATTTTCATTAAGGTTTCTTAGTTCTTTAATGAATGCTTCTAAAATTGGAAGATATACTGTAGTATGATAGTCTCCTAATTCACTCCATTTTTTTATCGCTTTACTCTCTTTTCTTAATTTTTCTAAACTTTGAAAAATAGGAGTAATTGTTTCGAAATATTCTTTTGAAACTTTTACACCTAACCATTTTTCACCGAAATCTATTAAATGTGATAAACGAGAATGTTTTACAGCATTATGATTATTTTTAGCTGAAACACCAATTTCCCATTTTTGTAATAATCTAATAGCGAGTACATCTCTAACATCACCAGATTTTCCATGATCATCAGACAATATCTCAAGTTGAAGAATATCTTTTATTCCAACATCATTTGATAATTTCGGTTCAATATCCATGAGAAAATTAACCGCAAAGCTAGCAGTAAGTAAATAATCACTTTGTTCTGTTTTGCTTGTATTTTCAAAACATCCTTGAGCAATATGAAATGAAGAATTTTTAATCACTTCAATATTTGTTTTATCTTTCAATTTTTCTTCAAATTGAGTAAGTAAAGCATATTCAAAAGCTTTACCAGTAGTCATTTGTTTAGAATTTGTAGTAACCATATTAATCATCTTTTATAAAATATAATTTTACATTTAAAATGTACTCATTTCGCTAGTTTTTTCCACTTTTAAATTAAATTCATTTTTTGCGGAAGTATGAACCATAAAATATCCGCTTATCCCCCTCATAAAAATAAAAGAATAAAAAGTCCATTCCTTTCTTAAACTCTTCTACAGCTTTCAGGAACTGTTCATAATTTTGTTCAATCCTCGAAGGATTTATAGTATAGCCTTGGGTGATATGTTCACGAAGCGTAGTGGTTGCCCATCGGCGGAATTTGGTTGCTGTCTTGGAATTCACACGATATCCAACCGAGAGAATAGCATCGAGATTATAATGCTGAGTTTCGTAATTCTTGCCATCACTGGCAGTTATCCGGAATTTCCGGATAACTCATTCTTGGCTTAATTCTCAGGTTTTGAAGATATTTTGTAAATGCTCATTTATTGTTCGAATATCCACATCGAAAAGCTCAGAGATTTGTTTCTGAGTCGCCCAGATAGTATCATCACCTAAATCTCATTGAAGTGCGATACTCCCGTTTTCTGTCTGATATACTACAAGTTTTTCTTTCATGGTCCTGAAAGTTACATATTACTTTCTGAGCTCAATTCCTTCTCCTTCCAATTTCTTGATTATTTTCTCTTGAATAGCAAGTGCCTCCTCGTCGGTAATAGTTTTCGTGAGATCTTGAATAAGGAACGAGAATGAGATGGACTTCTTCCCTTCTCCGATTTTTACGCTGTCACGGAATTCATCTACCACCGAGAAGTTTGAGAGGAGCGGACTTACACTGGCAATCTTCGCGATAACTGTACTCACAGGAGTTGTTTCAGAAAATACGAAGTTGAGTTCACGGGTGATTCCTGGGAATTTTCCGATTTCAGCAAACGTATGACTTGCAGTTGCAAAATAATGAGAGAGTTTCTGATAATCCACTTCAAAAAGAAGAACATTTGCATTTGAGAGACCGAAAGACTCAGCAACACCGGGATGAAGAGAACCAAAACTTATAATCGTTTCATTTTCTATAACATATCGTCCGGATTTATTCGGATGAAAAATCCCCCGGTCTGCGACCACCCCCTTTGTCAAGGGGGCAATAACACCTTGTTCTACGCTGAATCCCATTCCTGGAAGAATAGCACGGAGAAAACCGTCGAGAACAGTTCGAAGTGTTTTTATATCAGAACCCACTAGAACCCCAGTCAATGACTTTTTCTCGGTGAACTTATTCTCTCCGAGGCGCTCGAAAATTTTTCCGATTTCGAAGAAGGCGAAATCTTTTTGTTGTTTGAGATTCTCGGCAGTCGCTTCCAAAAGATTCGGAACCATAGAACGCCGCATCATCGTGTATTCTACATTGAATGCATTTTGAATATGCACAGCATTGCTATCGTCCGCATATCCGACGAGTGCATCTTTGTTCTGGTTAGAAAAAGAGTAATTATACGTTTCAAAGAATCTCTCTGCGGAAAAATACGCATTGATACTATTTCGAAGTTCGATAGATGTATTCTTTTCAGCGATGGAAAATGGTCCGGTAATCGGAGTATTTGGAACTTGTTCGTACCCATTGATTCGCCCGATTTCTTCAACCAAATCCTCTTTGATAGAAATATCCTTCGTAACTCGCCAACTCGGCACCTTCACAGAGAAACTCTGGAAAAACTCGTCCTTCGAGCTTAAATCTCCGCTTCCTCATTCATCGTACTGACTTCGTACGACTCATTCCGGTTCTCGATTTGCACTCGAATTACTTCCTTTTTGCACAGTTTCTAAGTTTGAGAAAGATACTTCAAATCCGAGTCGTGTCAGAATATCCTCTGCTCGTTCTTTTGATATCTTGAGTCCGAGTTTCTTCTCGACAAAAGCAAGATCAGTTGTTATAGAGATATCCCGAACCTTCGTGGTATCGAGGTAAGAAAAAGCTCCGGTACATGTTCCGTTCTTTCCAAGAAATTTCAATAGATCAAATACTCGAGGCAATGCGCGTCTCGCAAGGGTCGGATCGAGCGATTTCTCGAAACGCATCGAACTATCGGTTCGTATCGCGAGTCGCTGGGACGTGAGACGGATGGAAACCGGGTCAAAACACGCCGCTTCAAAGTACACGTTTTTTGTCGTTTCACTCACAGCCGAGCTCATTCCTCCGATAACTCCCGCAATAGCGAGAACTTTCTCGCCATCAGCGATAACAACATCTTTGGAAGTAAGCGTATATTCCTTGGAATCGAGAGCAATAATAATTTCACCATCTCGTGCCTGACGAACTGTCACATCTCCCACTACCTTATCCGCATCAAAAGCGTGCATCGGTTGTCCAAGTTCGGTCATAATAAAGTTCGTAATATCCACGAGGTCGTATTTCGGAGCGATTCCCGATTTTCTAAGCATTTGGTCGATTCCGAGCGGAGAAATCCCTGCTTGGATATTTTCAACGGAAATGAGTTCATACGAGAGAACATTCGGAGACTCGATCTGAACGGAAAGTTTTCCGGAAATTGTCGGAAGTTTCCCATTATACGGCGTAAATGGAAGTGAAAATATCGCACCAAATTCGCGAGCATTTCCCTCGGCACTGAACAAGTCTGGACGATTGGTGATGAATTTATTGTCGATTTCAAAAACAGTATCTTTCAAAGGAAAAGAATAGTTCGCTGTTCCGTTTCCCGGAATAGCCACTTCGAGAGCATAGAAAGGAGTTCCAAGTTTAGATTCTAAGAGTTCTTCGGAAAAATGTCTTTCAAGCTGCATGATACCATGAGCTCGTTCCTCCTGGAGTCCAAGTTCATCCTCACTACAGATCATCCCTTCACTCACTTCTCCGCGAATCTTGGAAGATTTGATTTCGAAATCCTGTTCCGCTCCGAGTTTCGCACCAACAAGTGCAACTGCGACGTATTTCGCGGTTCGGACATTTTCCGCTCCGCAGACGATACCCAGAGCTCCAAGCAGACCACAATCGAGTTCTACAAGGTTCAGGTGGTCACTATCCGGGTGAGGTCGAGTAGATATGACTTTCGCGATTACCACTTTATCTTCGAGTCCTATTTTCTCGATACCGTCGATTTCGGCCGTATGAATAGAATACAAATGAGCTAAAGGTTTTGCTCCTTGTTCAGAAAGAAGTGGGGAAATATTTGTATATTGGGATATCCAAGAAAGAGGGATTTTCATAGGGAAAATGAAGTTAAAATAGCAAAAAACAGTATTTTCCGAGGATTATACGGAAGATACTGTTTTTTTCAAAAAAGAATGGAAAAAACTTTAAGGCACTGAGTAGATTCCTCCACGGGAATAAAGTATTTTTTTATCGGGAGAAGTTATTGATGGGAAAATAATATCACAGCTTCGTATCTGTGCGACGAAATCGGATGAATACGCACATGGACAACTCACACATTGCACGCTTCATTCTATCATTCCCGATGTTTTTATCTTGTCTGTGAGACAGAGATTATTTATAATAGTTTCATTAGAATTATATTCATTTACGACGGGGCATCCTTTATTGGAAGCCGGACCAAATACATCTGGACAAACATCTTGTATATTTCCAGTAGTATCATAGTCAAGTATTCAATCTTTATCCCTATCAAGATTTGGAATAATTATTACAGATAATTGAGCATAGGCAATATTCCCAGATGTATCACGTACTATGAATGACACAGGATAAACTCCTTCTTGCATAAAAGTATGCAGTGGATCTTTCAGTGTCGCATTTCCACCATCTCAGAAATTCCACTCATAACTATAGTTTCCATCTCATCCTGCTGTGGTAGAAAAAAATGGCATAGGAACACCTATTGTTCCATAAAGAGTACTGGAAGAGGTTGTGAGCGGATTATCGGTTTTATTGGAAGGATTTGATGTAGTAGTGCCACCTGTATTTATGAGAGTATTATTATAATTTTGAACAAAAACTTCTTGATAAACGGTAGTATTGAGATTATTTACATCCGTGATAATAAGTTTTACCGTCCATAAACCAGTTGATCAGAGATTATAATTATTTAAACAATTTCCATTTGCCAATTTCTGTTCACCCGTAATGCTATTGATAAATGTCCAATTATAGGTCAGAGGAGGTATAAGAGTTTCATTTGCATAGCCACCAAAATCATAGATAGTTTGTGTATTATCTGGAAAAACAGTAACATTATCAGTAGGAGAACAATTTTGTTTTTCTGTATCAAATATCTTGATGATTCCTTGAATAGAATCACTTGGAATACCGATTTGTGTAGAAATTCCATTAGCTTGTACAAAAACCTCTTGATACGCAGTAGAACTATGGCCAGTTGCATCAGAAGTAACCAGTTTTACACTCCATAAACCTGCAGATACCAGATCGAAGTTATCAAGATAACTCCCTGTTGCAAATTTCTGTTCACCAGTTACAGTATTGGTAAATGTCCAATTATAGGTCAGAGGAGCTGAGAGAGTTCCTGTTGCATATCCTCCAAAATCATAGATTGTTTCTGTATTATCTGGAAAGGTGGTAATGTTGGGATTTTTAGAAGAAGATGTTTTATCTTTATCAAAAATCTTGATAATAGAAGCAAATGGATCATTGGAATTGTCGGGATTAGTAATCGGTGGTAGAGGATTATTATCTTTCACAAAAACCTCTTGATACGCAGTAGAACTATGGCCAGTTGTATCAGAAGTAACCAGTTTTACACTCCATAAACCTGCAGATACCAGATCGAAATTATCGAGACAACTTCCTGTTGCGGTTATCTGCTCATTAGTATTTACATTGGTAAATGTCCAATTATATGTAGCAGGAAGCGTCACACTTCCTGCTACATATCCTCCAAAATCATAAGTTGTTGCAGTGCTGTCTTGAAAAGTTGTAACTGCCTGAGATTCAGAACAATTCTTCTTATTTTTATCGAAAATCTTGATAATAGAACCGAAATCCGCAGGCTCATGAGATTCTTTTACACTACACATATTGATGGCATAAATTTTTGAAGCCATTACAACAAATTCTTTTCTGGTAATATATTCATCTGGAAATATCTTTCCATCTTTATCTATAAAAATAAGTCCTGTCTGTACTGCTTTTTGTGCATAACCATACCAATACATATCAACATCCTGCATGATTACTTTTTTCATATAAGAACTATTGTTTTGAGTCTCATCCCAAAGTCCCGATTGACGCAAAAGTACAGCCGCAGCCTCTATTCTCGTAACATTATTTGCCGGACAAAACGGTACTTCAGAAAAAGTCTTATCATCCTGACACTGGGTTTTTCCTGTGGCATCGAGGACATATCATCGGGCAATTTCTTTTTCCTTCGCATAGGAAATACAGTAAAAATACTGATTTTTTTTCAGCACATCAACAAAAGGATTTGTATTATAATGAATAATATCTTCCACACTCGGAGTAATACATTTCTGACAACTTACCCCTACAACTGTTCCAGCGAATTCATCACGAGGGAGGAGTCCGTTCGGATGAAACAAATGATTGGAATTATCGCTGATAATTCCAGCATTATACATATATTTAAGATCTGTATAATATAAATCCTCTATTGAAACATCCGTAAAAGGAAGTTCCGACGCAGCCATGGAAAGAGACGGAAAAAAGAGAAAAAAGAAGAGAAAAAGTTTTTTAAACATATCGGAGCAATGGGAAGAAAATGTACCGTTTCCTGTATTATAATACAAAAGAGTTTAATAAACAAACAAAAAATTATAAATCCAGTACCTGTATCTTCCAATCTCCTTTCGGGAGATTATTTCCAAGTATCCATTGATTCAGTTGTCTCACCATAGCGTAATCATATTTTTTCTCTTGGCACCAATCTTTGATATCGGAAACATCGGAAACCTCGACGATATGTATCTTTGGTTTTATAAAAACATCTCAGAGTTCATCCTTGTTAAATATCTTATACTTATTTTCCATCAGATATTTGATAGCGAGAATTCGGAAAACATATCGGGTCGTCTCTTCGTTCATATAGAGATCGTAATAGGAAGCAACTTTCTGATCATCGAGAGCACGCCTTAATCAATTCTCCCCCCGGTTATAAGCCGCTGCTACCAGTGTCCAATCATGGAAATCCTTATAGAGTTTCTGGAAATATGCAATAGCTGCATCGGTTGCAAGTTCGAAATTATATCGTTCATCCACCGTATCTGTTACCTGTAAACCGTATTGTCTGGCGGTATCCGGAATGAATTGCCAGATTCCTCCAGCCCCCGCACTACTGAGGGATTCATTTCTAAGTCCACTTTCAGCAATGGCAAGATATTTAAAATCATCCGGAATTCCTGCGGCTTTAAGTTTTTTCTCTATATACGGAATATAGAGCGGTTCTCGTTTATGATAGAGAACAAATTGATACATATTAAATCTTGTCACCGAAAGTTCTTTCTCAAATTTCTCGATATTATAGTAGTATTTCCCTTCAAAAGAGACTTTTTCTCCAGCAAAATTCACTTGAGAATAATTAATGACTTTCGAGAGATCTCCATAGTGTTGGACTTTTTCTCCCACGAGAAAAAATACCCAAACACTTATAAGAAGGAAAAAGGTGGAAATAGTGAGAATAATACGATTCTTACTTATTCTGAGCATAGTGTAACTATATTAAACCAATAAGATATGTATTTCTCTCTCGTCTTCCTTGTTCGTTTTTAATATCTCGATGTCTATGGTCGGATCATATCTCCCTACGAGCAGTTCTGGCCATTCAATAAGACAGATATTTTCGGGATTATCGAGTATTTCCTCACCTCCGATATTCACGAAATCATCATAAGACTGAAGACGATAGAGATCGAAATGATAGATATTCTGTCCATATTTGTTATAATATATATATGTCGGGCTTTTGACGGGAGTTTCAATTCCGAGAAGAGAAGACACGAGATATCGGGAAATAGTCGTTTTTCCTGCTCATAAATCCCCTCGGAGAAATATCCTATCTCCCCTCTTTGGATGGATAGGAAGTCAGGAAAAATCTTCTTTTTTGAGAGTATTTATGATATTTCTTTGCATAATTTGCATTATATGAATTATTATGATAATATCAATCCTGTTGATGTTTCTTTAATATTTATTCATTATATACTATGAAAACAACAGAATCAGTAGAACTTGAACAAGAAACAGAAGATAAAAAGTCTACTCCAAACACATTTTTTATCCTTTCTACTACCCTTTTTGCTATCATTTGTGCTGTTTCCATATTTCTCTTTTTTGAGAATATGAGCCTGAATGCCTCTATTGATGCAAATAAAAATGAGATTGCTACCTATGTAAGTAGTATAAATAAAATCAAGAGTGATAAAAAAGTTATCGCAGCAGAGCTTGTTACAAATAACAAATCATCTATTCTTGCTTCTATTCAAATGAGCGATGCACAGAAATATATAGATGAGGTTCTTACTATCTCCAGAAAATACAAATTGATTTTTTCCGGGTTCTCTTATGCAAACGGAAAAATCAATACTTCCGCCGTGTCTATCCCAGAAACGGTTCTCTTCGGAGATGATGGAGTGAAAAAAGTATCTAATCTTGTGAGAGATTATCGAACAGGAACTGGATTACTCTTTAATCTTTCTCCAGTACTTTCCATCTCTGGTTACGAACAAAAACGTGCATTTTCTCTCGAATTTAATGTTGCTGGTGTAAAATAAATTCTCCAGAAAACCTTTATCTCTTATAAATTATCTCTTATGCAAACAACTCTTCAAAACAAAGAAGACAACAGAAAACAGGTAATCTCACTTGTATTCCTCATCTGTAGTATTGTTATCGGTTTCTTTTTTACTCTGGATCAAGGATATGGTTACATAGAAAAAAAAGATACGCTCGATGCAACAAAAAAAGAAGTAATCGAGAAAAAAACAATGCTTGAAGTATTGCAAAATACTACGAAAAATATCGAAAACAGTGTGGAACTTCAGAATGATATTGCACGATACGGATCTGAATTTCGAGAAGATGCTATTATAGATAGTATTTTTACTCCTATCAATGGAGTAAATATCGCAAATATTTCCATGTCCAAAGGAGAAAAGACTCCGAACGGACTTTCTCTTGCAAATATTTCCCTCTTACTCAAGGCACAAGACAGAGCAACTCTTGGTAATTATCTCAATTACCTTACGAGCAGTGAAACGAATAAGAAATCATATATTATCAAGAGTCTAAATTTTCCACTTGATACAACGAGAGATACTCCTATTTCTGTAAATCTAGAACTTAGTATGTACTATTTTGAATAATCATTAGCCTTTATCATTTATGAAAACAGAAGCTATACAGGAAGTACGCGAAGTACGATTCTGGCATCGTATCAGTACCAAAGAAAAAGCCCTTTTCTACGAGCATCTTGCAAATATGGTAGATGGAGGAGTGACTGTTATCGCAGCACTTCATTCTTTTCTCGATAAGAATAGGAATGTAAAAATGGAAGTGGAAATTATGAATCTCCTTGTTTTCGTGGAATCAGGAGACAGTTTCAGTATCGCTATGAAGAAACTTCCGAGTATTTTCGATAAAAGAGAGATTGCGATTATAGAAGCCGGGGAACAATCTGGTACTATGCAACGTTCTTTCGTGAGTCTCGCAAATGAACTCCGAAACCAGGAAGAACTCACGTCGAAAGTAAAAGGTGCTCTCACTTATCCATTCATTATTGTTCTTTTTCTCATCGGTGCTGTTATTACTATAATGACCTATATCATCCCGAAATTGGAACCGCTTTTTATGGATACTGGAGTAGAACTTCCTTTTGCGACGAAATCACTTATCTTCACGAGTCATTTCATTCAAGGAAATTTCCTCGCTATCGTCATTCTTGTGATTGTCGCTCTACTTTCTTTTCAGGCGTATTCAAAGAGTACTTTCGGACGACGTTCACTTGATATGCTCTATCTCAAGATGCCAGTGATTGGAGATGTCTACCGTAATTTTATTATTGTTCGTATTGCTTCAACTCTTTCTCTTCTTCTCGAGGCCGGTATTCCTATTATCCAGACTCTCGGACTCACAGGAGAAGCAAGTAATAATGTTATTTTCCAAGAAAAAATAGAGAAAATTTCCAAGAAAGTGCAGAATGGAAAAAAAATAGCTGAAAGTATCGAGGAAGTCGATCCAAATTTTCAGGCATTTACACAGGATTTCTATCAGATTATTGCTGCTGGAGAACGCACTTCCACCATCAATAAAGTATGTAAGAAACTCGCTGCCCAGTACACTCGAGAAGTGGATAGTTCTATTAATGTACTCGTTCGATTCATCGAACCGATTGCTATTCTCGTAGCCGGAATGTTCGTTCTCTGGTTTGCATTCGGAATCTTCTCAGCAGTACTAAAGATTACAGAAACTGTAGGATAATAAAAAATCTACCAAAAAAAATAATCCGCCCATGCGGATTATTTTTTTTGGATTTCATTTAGTACGTGTTTCGGTAACATCACCAGATCTCCGAGAAGTATAAGCAGAAATTTCACTATAGCGTGTGCTGAGTCAAGTGCACCAATAGTGATTCCCGCAAGATCAATGACGATATTTTCACCGAGTTTGCTATCCTCCAGTTTCTTGATCCAAGGAAATTTGGAACTGAGGTAAATTGCTTTATCAACCGTATATTCCTTCGAAACATTCAATCGACTGATTTCGAGCTTGAGTTCCTGGAGTCAGGATTCTGCCACTCTTTCAATCTCTCGAAAGAGGTTCATAATATCCTGAAGTGCTTCATCTGAGATTTTTGCCCCTTCCAATTTCTTCTCTTTTTCAAGCTCTCCTCGAAGTCCTTCAAGCCCCTTCCCTACCTCGATACGGTGGATAAGTGCAAGGATTTCTTTTTTTGTCATATGACTATTGAGACTCTTGAGAGTATCAACAATCTGATTCTCGAGATCCGTTTTCTCCTTGTTCTTGAGGATACCTGCGTGTTGTTCGATAGAAACGGGTTTTTTAGCTATTTCTCCAATAGAATCCTTTTGTTCGTGGGACATATATGAGAATTAAGAAGTTAAAAACTAATGTATGCTTCCGCTTGCATTTATACTTCCACTTCCTGTGTTTTCCATCTTTTGTAGAAGTTCATCCGCCTGTTCTCCAAATACTCCATCTGGATCGATTTCTTTCGTAGATTGTATGTATTCTTTTGCAGAAGTATAGTTATTTTTTGCAAAATGCAATTTTGCGAGTCCGAGAAGAGTTATAGGATTTCGCGAATCCAAAGAAAATGCCTTATTTAAATCTTCCATTGCCCGATCTATATCATTATTCAGGAGATAAAGATTCCCGCGAAGAGCGTAGAGCGTATCGGAATCGCTGTATTTTTCTATTCCTTCATTCACCCAGAGAAATCCTTTTGCAAGCTCGTTTCCTTCGATAGCGAGATGTGCTGCTATGACGAAATCGTTCTCGGTAACATCCTCTTCTTTGAGAAGATACCTAAAAATCTTGAACATTCCTTTTTTATCTCCGAGAATATAATAATTATAAAGAAGTCGGCGTTCGAGCTCTGTTTTCGGCATATATCCATTCAGAACGGCCGTATTGAAATACAGATTGGACAGAGTATAATCCTCGAGATAATAATTCGTGAGCCCGAGAGTATAAGCAATAGTCGTATCTTTAGAATCAAATGTATAATATTTCCCCAGATAAGTATTTGCTTCTTTGTATTTTCCGAGTTCATAATTACAATACCCTGCTATCTTGTAAGCGATTTTATAATCGGGACGTTTCTCGATTATTTCCGCAGCGATTTTCGCACCAGCGAGATACTGTTTAGACTCGAAAAAAGCACCGGCAAGAAGTATATTTCGATACTGAAAATCAGTACTGACTTTCATATACGTATCTATGATATTTTTCAATTTTGCAGTTGGTTCATAGCTTCCAGAGTAAGAATCCAGATTTATAACGCAATTATGAATCCCAGTATAACAGGTTTCTATATACGAATAATAATCCGTTTCATCTTTTGAAATTCAGAATTTTTGAATCTCCGTACTTTTTACTCCAGTACTTTCATCGAACATTAATGCTGAAAGCATTTTTTTCTTTTCCTCTTCTTCTAGATCGACAAATGGAACTTTCTTATAATACCTGTATGCATTTTCAAAATTTTTGAGATCAAAATATACTCAAGCGATTTTTCGCTCAAGAACATGGTCTTCCTTGAGACGAAGATAGGCATTGAGATAATATTTAAGTGCCATTTCCTGATCACTTTTAAGCGAAAAATAATCCCCTTTTCGGATAATGGACCGAAAATTTATACGACGTTTGGATTCATTCAACTTCTCTTCACGGGTCTGTCCCGTCTGAACAAGTACCACTTGCTTTACTTCACTTCCTGTCGAACTTTGCATAGGTTTTTCTGTATTTTGAGCAGAAAATGGGAAAGTACAAGAAGAGAAGAGAAAGAGAGTAATGGGAATAAAGAGAGTTTTTTGTGACATACGCAAGTGAAGAAAATAACTGATGACGAGTATATAGAAAAGAGCTATTTTGTCACGTATAATTTGTTTTTCCTCAACAAAACTTGAAATCAGGAAAAATTATACGATAATAGCATTAATTTAATTTCTTATTTTTCTTTGCATGAACTTGCACGATTTTAAAAAATCTATCTATTCAGCACTTGTATTCTTCGGAACTCTTGCGATACTTTCAGTTGGATATGCTGCATTTTTAACCATCAATTCTAGCGAATATATTTCAGGAGCTCCACTTACATGAACTCTCTTTGGGAAAGTTGTAAGTAATCTTACTGATCTCAATACACGACTTTCAAATGCAGAAACAAACGGTGGAATCGTGCCAACAGGAGCTATTATGGCTTTTAATCTCACAACCTGCCCAACAGGATGGACAGAATATACCCAAGCAAGAGGAAGGTTTCTCAGAGGACTCGATAGTGGAGCAGGAAATGATCCTGATTGTGCTACAAGAACAGGAGGGTGTACAGTTGGAAGTACACAAGGAGATGAATTAAAAAGTCATACGCACACACTTTCTGAAGTTTGGGATAATTCGCTTCAAACTTCCGATTCACCATATCCTCCAACAGGCTACCCTATCGCATCTGATGGCTGAAATGCAGGAATATCCTGATGATCTAATATAGTACCAACATGATGAAATGAAACCCGTCCAAAAAATGTTATGGTGTTATATTGTAGCAAGAACTAATACTAAATAATCCTTTGGATTTCTTATAAATCCAAAGGATTATTTTTAATTAATTTTATTACACTTCATCCCTTACTTCAATCCCTAATACCTTCAAATCTGCATCGTCGATGACGCTTGGTGCATTCATCATAACATCCTCGGCTTTTCCGGATTTCGGGAATGCATAGACTTCACGGATATTGTCCTCGTCTTTCAGAATCATAAGGAGTCGGTCGAATCCGAAGGCGAATCCTCCGTGCGGAGGCACTCCGAATTGGAACGCGTTGTACATCGCTCCGAATTTATCCTTCACTTCCTCTTCTCCTTTTCCGACCATTTCAAAAGCTTTTACAAGTGCTTTCAAATCGTGGTTCCGGATAGAACCAGAGAGAACTTCGTACCCATTACAAGCGAGGTCGTACTGCATACCATGAATTTCTGTCGGTTCTGGATTATCGAACGCAGTTGCTCCGCCGTGAGGCATGGAGAATGGGTTGTGTTCGAAATCGAGAGTACCATCGTCTTTTCGTTCGAACATTGGAAAATCCGTTACCCAAGCGAATGCAAGCTCCGATTTGTCAGCGAGATTATATTTATCTCGAAGAGCAACACGAACCGCTCCAAGTACTTTGGTCACGAGTGCATATTCCCCTGCTCCGAAGAAAATCATATCTCCCGCTTTTGGTTGAAGCTTCTCTTCGAGTGCTTTCATCTCCGCTTCAGAAAAGAACTTGAGAATTGGACTTCGAGGACCTTCTGCTTCATATATTATATAGGCAAGCCCCTTCGCACCATTTGCTTGAGCTACGGTGGTAATCGCATCAATTTCTGATCGGCTCATAGCAACATTTTCGAGTTTCATCGCTTTCACCACTCCTCCCGTTGCAACCGCTCCTTGAAATACAGAGAATCCTGAGTTTCTGAAATCTTCCGTAAAATCTTCAAAATGAAGGTCAAATCGAACATCTGGTTTATCGCTTCCATAGAGATTTTTCGCTTCTTTATGTGTGAATCGGTAGATTTTATTTTCTCGGATATGTTTCTCTGGAGAAACACCCGCGATAAGGTCTTTTACAAATGATTCTGCTACCTGGAAAATATCTTCCTGCTCTACGAAACTCATTTCGCAGTCAATCTGGTAGAATTCACAAGAATGTCGATCCGCACGAGGATCCTCGTCACGAAAACATGGAGCAATTTGAAAATATTTATCGATTCCACCAACCATGAGGAGTTGTTTGTACTGTTGTGGTGCTTGAGGAAGCGCATAAAATTTCCCGTTATGAAGACGAGACGGGATAAGGAAATCTCGAGCTCCTTCTGGAGAACTCACGGTAAAAATAGGGGTCTGAACTTCGGTGAATCCCTGAGTCGTAAACCAGTTTCGAGTGAAGTGGTTCATAATCGCACGGAATTTTATGTTTTCCAGAACCTTTGTTCGACGAATATCGAGGTATCGGTGTTTAAAACGGATTTCTTCATTGGCAGTCGTATGGTCAGAAATCTCGAACGGAGGAGTTTTGGATTCTGCGAGAATCTCAGCGTTAAGCGTGATGATTTCGATTTCTCCGGTCACGAGAGCAGGATTCGTCTGTCCATCTGGACGGTGACGAACTTTCCCAGTGAGTTTCACGACGTATTCGCTTCGGAACGTATCGGCTACTTTCCAAGCGGATTCATTATCCTGCGGGTCGAATACCATCTGAGTGATTCCATATCGGTCGCGAAGATCGATAAATATGATTCCTCCGTGATCACGGCGGTTCGCTACCCATCCAGAGAGCGTAACTTCTTGTCCAATATGTGCAGCGGTAAGTTCTCCGCAAGTATGTGTTCGGTGCATAATAGTTGTTAGTTAAAAATTATTAGTTTGATTGATTTGTCATCCTGACATTTTTCCGTCATTCTGAACTCGTTTCAGAATCTTTCTTTTTGTTTAAAATCTAGATTTCTCATTTCACTTCCTCGTTGAGTCGATGGAAGAATATCTCCATAAAATCGTGTCTTTCCTGTGCCAGACGTTTTCATTCGGCTGTATATACTTTGTCTTTTATCTTCTGGAGTTTCACGGTATATTCGCGATATGCCGTGTCTTCTTTGGTATATTCGGCATTGGGATCCAGATTGGGATTCGGGTCGTGAAGTTTGGCGTGATGTTCTCCAGCAAACAGGAATGCCCGACCGATTCCGACAGCGCCGATGCCATCGAGTTTATCGGCATCGAACAAGACTTTCGCCTCGAGCGTTTCCGGGAAATTATTTCAACGGAAACGATGTGTTCCAATACAGTGAATAATTTTCTGGATTTTGTCGTCTGGTACTTCAAATGATTGTAGAATCTTTTCTGCCATATTTGCACCGAGTTCAGCATGACATACTTTTCATTTACTCTTGTCCTGTGCACTACGTCCGATGTCGTGAAGTATAGTCGCTATCTCGACTATTTCTATATCGGCTCACTCCAATTTTGCTATATGTCGTGCCAATGTTAGAACTCTCTGTGTATGTTCCCAGTCGTGACTTCCATCAGTATGTTCAAAGACATCCTTGGTATATTCAAGGAGTTTTGCAAACAAGGGCGTTGAAACTTTGGGCATATAAAAAACACGAGGAAATAAAGTTTCTTCGTGCTTCGGTTCGATATAATCGAAAGGTGCCACCGAGGCTGTACTTGATTTACTCTATGACGGGAGTTCCCGTGAGGTTCTACTTTCCGCCTAAGCGGATTTCTTCCTCCAGCATCGCAGGTGTTGGCTGCTCAATCGCTTTTGATGGAAACTATAGTATGAAAATACTCTTAAAAGTCAAACGAATTGCTTACGATACTATAATTAAAACTGTTTCAAAAACGCAATATTCGGATTCTGAAAATACCGCATATCGGGTATTCCATAATTAATCATAACGAGACGATTCAGTCCGAATCCGAAGGCAAATCCGGTGTATTCGTCTGGATTAATTCCTCCTTCTCGAAGGACATTCGGATGAATAAGTCCCGCTCCCATAAATTCTATCCAACCAGATTTCTTACATATTTTACACCCAGTTCAGGAGCAGAATGGACAAGAGAAATCCACTTCTACTCCCGGTTCTACGAATGGGAAATACCCAGGACGCATACGGATGGAAACTTCTCGACCGAATATATCGGAAAGCATCGTTCGAAGTGTATATTTGAGGTTCGCAAGGGTAATATCTTTATCGATTACCATTCCTTCTACCTGGTAGAACGTATTTTCGTGTGTTGCATCGATATCCTCGTTTCGGAACACTCGTCCCGAGATAATCGCCTTTATTGGAGCTCCTTTAGATTTCATGATAATATTCTGCATACTGGAAGTCTGCGTCGCGAGAACATTCCCAGTTCCCTCAAGCCAGAATGTATCCTGCATATCACGAGCTGGATGGGTCTTCGGGATGTTGAGCGAGTCGAAATTCCAGTACTCAGTCGTTACTTCGTTCGATTCGTAAATGTCGAAACCCATACGTTTGAAACTGTCTTCGACCTTCATAAGCGTCCGAGTAATCGGGTGGAGATGGTTTCCGGTGTCTTCAGAAACCGGCAGAGTCACATCCTCGAATTCGTTCGCGAGCCGGTCGGCGATGAGTTGGTTCTTGATAACCGCAAGTTGTGTTTCAAAAGCAGAAGTAATACGAATCTTACATTCGTTGATAGCTTTTCCGACGGTTTTCTTGTCCTCATCGGAGAGGTCTTTTACTCACTTCAAGAGTTCGGTCAAAGAACCATTCTTCCCGAGAATGGCGTTACGAAGGTCAATAAGCGAGGTTTCAGAAGTGAGAGCGGAGATTTGAACAAGAGAGTTTTGTTCGAGAGTTTGAAGAGTTTGGAGCATAAAACTTTAATATAGTAAAAACAAAAACTTGGAATCTCCTGAAAATGACGATTTTCTGTAAAACGGATTTTTAAGGGAAAAACTGCTTGAGTCAGATGATAAACAGTTTATTTCTTGCTACCCGACGAGTTTTTTTCCCTTAAAAGCTTTTGGTACTTTTGACTACAAAAGTATATAATCCTTGAATACAAAGTTCGCGTTTCTCAGGAGATTTCCTTTATATCTTAAGTGGCATAATAATATGTCGGTACGTACTCTTTCCGTCGGTCTCAGGAACACCTTTTATCATAATCGGAGAAAGTGGAGTTTCGAAATCGATGCTCACGTAATCTTCTTTAATAACTCCGAGAACTTCGAGCATATAGACGGAATTGAGTCCGATCTGGGCATCTTCTCCTTCTACCGAGGCAACGACACGGATATTTCCGGCTCCGATTTCAGTATCTCCGGTGGAGATTTCGAGTCCGGATTCGCTTCGGAATGCGATGCGGGTATTGTAGTTATTCTCACGACTGATGAGATTCGCTCGTTTGAGAGCAATGATAAGGTCGTTTCGCATCACGACTCATTTTGTCGCATATCCTTTCGGAAAGAAGTTTGTGTAGTCTGGAAAATGTCCATTAAGTAGACGAGAGAAAACTTTGATAGTTCCGAATACGACAAGGAATTGATTGTCAGAAAGGAAAAGTTCTACGGGAACATTCTCTGGAAGAATCCGAGAAAGTTCCATGGCTGTTTTGGATGGGATAATGATTGCAGTAGAATCGGTGGATTGCAAAGAATTAAGAAGCACATATTCCGAAAGTCGGAAACTGTCTGTTGAAGCGAATACTGCATTCTTGTCCCGAAGTGCGAGATATATTCCAGCAAGTGTGGGACGAATATTTCCTTCTGCGGTTGAGAAGAGCGTACGATCAATCGCTTTTTTCAAATCTCCAGAATTGATTCGAAAGGGTTGTTCCGCTTTGAATACGGGAATAAGTGGAAACTTCGATGCTTCGATTCCTTTTACCTTCGTCTCGGAAGATGGAGTCGTGAACTGGAGTGAACCTCCAGAAAGAAGCTCGATAGTCACTCGATCATCCTGTACAAGAGAGATAAAAGAAGCAAGGAACTTAGCAGAAACTGTGAAATTCCCTTCAAGTTCTATATCTACCCCCGTGTCGACGATGTATTCCATCGCCATTTCGAGATTATTTGCAGTAAGAACGATTTTCTTGTACTGTGCGGAGATGAGAATATTCTCCAGTATAGGTGTCATATTAGAAACGGTGCTTGCATGACTGACAACATCAATTGCTTCTTTCAGAACCTTGGTATCGATAGTAAAACGCATGAAAAAAGTGGTTAATTATGATGAAAATTCTCTTCATTGATTCCCTCGAGGATTTCACTCAAGAGAAATTAATAATTGTTTTATATCTATATTTCCCATACAGAGTACAAAAAACTCGGAAAAAATCAAATAGAAATATTTATTTTTTGTATTTTTTCAAAAAATCACTATAGTACCCGGGATTTTAACTCCTTACCACCCTCTTGAGCATGAATCGAATTTTCGAGAAAAGCTCCGGTGGAATCGTTTATAGAAAGCAAAAAGGCAAGATTGAAATACTCCTTCTCGAATGGGAAAATGCCAAACGAGAACGTGAATTCGTCATACCGAAGGGTCATATGGAAAACTCCGAAACAGCCAAAGATACCGCCATTCGTGAAATAGCCGAAGAAACCGGTTTGGCTGTCCAAGATCTTGAGATTATAAAATTTATGTCCAAGATTAATTATAGTTTCATAGCGACATACAAAGAATGATGTCCAGTTATAGAAAAAGATGTCTATCTCTTTCTCGTGAAATACAACGGAACAAGTGAACCTATCCCTCAAAAAGAAGAACGATTCCTCGGATTTCGATGGTTTAGCATCGAAGAACTGAAGACTGCAAATATTAAACCCGATATACATGGGTTTGTGAAGAAAAACTTGCAATATATGTAGAGAAATTTTTAGCTTTAAACTTTTAACTTTAAGCTCTATGGACATAACTTCTCGAGATAATCAGATCGTTATAACTTCTGATAAAAAAGAAATTATTTTCTCAAATCCTACCTCTATTGTACTTGATGGTATGATAATCGATTTTCATGGTGAATACGAGAAATCCGGTTTTATGACAACTTTTCACGAAGTAGAAGGGAAACCTCTTTTTAGTCTCCGTGTTGAAGGAAAAAATATCGCATATATTCCTACAGATGTGCTTGAAATTACTGAAAATGTCGTGGATTTCCTCGGAAATATCGATATCCTCATAATTCCTGGAAACAAGAATTCGACAAAGATTTTTGAAAATCTCGAAGCACGAATGGTTGTTCCTTATGGTGAAGAAACTCCTCTTTTTCTTTCCTCTCTCGGACAAAATATCGAGATGGTGGACAAATACAAAACCAAAGAAACCGATTTTGAAGGAGAAGCAACGGTATTTGTACGAGTAGGAAATTAATAATTAATCACACTGAAAAAGAGAGAAATCAAATCGATTTCTCTCTTTTTTTATTTATCGAATAATCTTCGTCCAAATTTTGCTTTTACAGGAAAAATATGTTACTATGAAAGAAATAGTTACAAATAAATATAAATATCTATGCATATGCAAAAAAAACGATTTTCTGCACTCTCCGCAATCTGGGCCTGCAATCTCATTCTTCTTCTCACTTATTCTCTTGGTGGACCAAGTCTTTCTTTTCTCAAATCTTCCATACTCGAATACAATAATATCAGTTCAGATCCTTTCGACGGAGCGGTTTCTCCTATCGCTTATATCCCTGATTGGTCAAAATCGGAAAATATTAACAAGGGGCGTTCCTTCGATAGTTTTGATATTTCCGACTTCATAGATATTCCTGAATATGATATCGAACTTCTTTCCGATAGTCTTCAGAAAACTACTGATGCTTCTATTCTCCGTTATACATATCCGGTTGTTTATATGGGAAGTTATCGTGGAAACTATACCGAGTACGATGGAAGTCATTGTGCAGTAGATATCCGAGCACCTATTTGAACTCCTGTAGTTTCTATCGCTAATGGAGTCGTAGTGAAAATAAAAGATACCGAAACAGGAGATGGAAAATACGTAATCATCCGTCATGATAATATCGATGTAAACGGAACAAAAGAAACTCTTTATTCTGGATATGAACATCTTTCGGAGATATTCGCCGTTGAGGGAACGAAAATCAAACGTGGTGAATTACTCGGAAAAGTTGGAATGACAGGAATAACCACTACTCCGCACTTACATTTTCAGATTGAAAAAACCACCTCACCATTTCATATGTATTGGCCGTATACTTTTAAAGATGCTGCCGATGCCGGACTCGATTTTTTCGGTGCCATCAATGTCGGACTCGGAAAAGAAAATGCAATCCGCTATACCATTCATCCCATGGATTTCATAAAAAATCATCCGGTTCTTAATTCTGCACCTTTAGAAATAAGTACTATTGATACAAATTCCCTTGGAGTAAAACAAGAACCGATTGTCGTATCTTCCCAGGTGGTTGCCGATACTACAACACCAAATACCAATGTCGTAGAAACGGTTGTTCCAAAAATAGAAACTCCCGTTGTACAAGAAATCGTTGAACAACCTATGGTAGTTGAACAACCAACTCCTATTGTACAGGAAACCACTACAACACCTTTTATCAATGCTCCGACTTTCATTTCTGACAATATTCATTTTTTCAGCGATATTCCTACAGATTCCACTTTCTATAATGCTACCAAGTATCTTAAGGAAACGGGTGTAGCAAACGGGTATACCGATGGAGGATTTCATCCGGCTGATAAAATTACCCGAAGTGAAACTATTCTCCTCTATGATCGACTCTTTAAAAATGAAAATATCAGTACTGAAGTAAATCTTCCTTTTCTTGATATTCTTCCATCCGATGAAATTGCCTCGGCTCTTACGAGAGCCTTTACACAAGGAATCGTTGCAAAAAGTAATTATTTCCGTCCGAACGATTCTCTAACAAGAGCGGAAGCTATCACTCTTCTTGTTCGAACTTCTGGAGTACCGCTCGTAACTCTTAATTACTCTCTCTTCAAGGACGTAAAAACAAGTAATTCTCATATGAGATATATCAATACTTTCGCAAAATATCTCGGAGTCACTGGTACGAACTTCGAACCAAATACCGATATCACTCGCGGAGAACTCGCGAAGATACTCTATCTATTCAACCAAAAACAGCAAAAAGAGAGCAACTAGCTCTCTTTTTTTATGTTCGTTATTTTAGGTAAATCAAGATTCTCCGAAAATATGAAAGAACGATAATATTCGTGCGAAAACTGCGTACCGGAGTGAGCTGTACGAAGTAGTACAGTGAACGAGGCACGTAAAGTTTAAACACGAAGATTGAAGTTATTTCATATTTTCCACGCGTGTTTTCATGAAGGAGAGAAGCTGAGGTCCTAGATCTTCTCGATCAAGCGCATAATCGATAGTCGCTTTGAGAAATCCGAATTTATCCCCGGTATCGTACCGATCTCCTTCGAGTTCCAGACCGTAAATATCTCTATCAGATACCATTGCGGCGAAAGCATCAGCGAGACGGAGTTCTCCATCTTTACTCGCAGTTCCACGAGAATGTTCGATATAATCGAAAACTTCTGGGGTAATAATGTATTTTCCGATAACTCCGAGTCTGGAAGTAGTCTCTGTCGCTTTTGGTTTTTCGAGGAATTTATCTACCAAATGAATACGGTGTTCCGAAGAGCTGGATTCGACAATACCATAAGATGATACTCTTTTATCAGATACCTTTTCCAGAGCAATAATAGGAGTCTGTTTACGGGAAAATGCTTCGATGAGCTGAGTTGCCCCTCATTTTTCCCCTTTTATAAGGTCGTCTCCGAAGAGCACGAGACAAGGTTCATTTCCGATAAACGGTCGAGCTCGAAGAATTGCATCTCCATCCCCTCGTGGGATTGGTTGTCGAACATAGGCAATGCGTGCAAGATTTGGAATATTCTCAACTGCTGCGAGAAGATCATGTTTTTTCTTCTCAACGAGCGTATGTTCCAATTCAAACGAAGTATCGAAATGATCTTCGATCGAGTGTTTTCCTCGTCCAGTAACGATAACGATATCGGTAATACCGGCTGCAACTGCTTCTTCTACGAGGTACTGGAGAACTGGTTTATCTACAATCGGAAGCATTTCCTTCGGCATAGCTTTAGTTGCTGGGAGAAAACGAGTTCCATACCCAGCTGCTGCGATAATACATTTACGAATCTGTTGCATAATGAAAGATGAAAAATATGATGCGGATAAATATAGTGAAAAAGAATATTAATGCAAGGAATTCGGAGGAAAAATATTTTTACATCCCTAAAACCTTTTTCTTACATTCCTCGTACACCTTTTCATCCACTTTCTCGAGTCCTGCGAATATCTCGGAAATAGCTCCATCAAGTAATAATCCGGTTCCTTCGTCGCGACTGAAACCACGGCTTCGGAGGTAGAAAAGTTCTTCATCGGAAATACGATCTATAGCGAGCGCATGACTCGCTTCGATATCGTCCGAATGGACGATAAGCGCGGGAATCCCGCGGATTTTCCCACCCTCTCCGAGGAAAATATGTCGTTCTTTCAGTCTTCCGACGATTCGTTTCACTCCTTCCTGAATTTCTATTGAACTATCGAGAAGTACTTCCCCGCCGGTTTCGGCAAGCGACAGGATATGAATCTCAGATAAAGCATCGTTTGCTTCAAAAGAACTCTTAATAATCGCTTCTATTTTTCCATTTTCCTGTGTATGAAATCCGCATTGAATCTGAGAATTACTTCCCGTTCCTTGGTGAATAATCCGAAGATGGAGTTTTCCGCTCGTTCGAGCACTATAGAAATAGAGTTTCGCCCCGTCTTCAAGAATAATTACCTGCTCGGTGTCATTATTTAGGAAATCAAGAAGAGTCCAAGATTCATTCGATGGAATCTGAATAGTTTTCGGGAATAAGTGGAGGTATTGGATTTGACTTTTCATAGAGTTTACATATAAAGATATGGAATAATTATTCGGTACTAATCATACAGATTTAGTGCCTTGTAGTAATTATCAAAAATGAGGGAGAAAATCATGTTCGACAACTTTATTATGGCATCACAGATGACTGTCATCATCGAGGAAAACAAACGACAACGGCTTTTGTCGGAACTGAATCAGTACGATCCGAAGGTTGTCGCCACCGTCGAAGAAATTCTTACTCAAATGGCAGGAGACGAAAACCGGGAACACAACATCTCACTAATGTGGGCCGAAAATAATGAAGAGTTCCGTAAACAATTCATGGATCTTACCGGAAAATTCGGTTATGTTGTTGTTCAGCATACCAGTATTCCCAATCAGCGGTTTCTCTCCAGCTTTCCTCTCGGAAGAAAGTAAAATCCGAGTTGTAACTCGCCCGAGCATTGCTCGGGCTTTTTTATGTCTTCTCCATCTCCATCGCGATGAGCACATTCATCTCGGCGGCATATTCGAGTGGGAGTTCTCGGACGACGGGCGAGAGAAATCCATTCACTATCATGGTTTTTGCCGCATCTTCGTTGATTCCGCGACTCCGCATATAGAAGAGTGCTTCTTCGGATATCTTTCCGGCGCTCGCCTCGTGAGCGACGGTCGAGGAACTGTTTCCGACACGGATATCTGGATATGTATCACTCTTGGAATGGGAATCGAGGATAAGCCCATCACATTCGATTCTTGCGACTGACCCAATGGCGGATGGTTTGATATCGAGAAGTCCACGATAGGTCGCCCGACCTCACCCTTTGGAGAGAGATTTTGAGAGAACAGTAGAAGTAGTCTGTTCTCCGATGTGAATAACTTTCGCTCCGGTATCAGTATCTTGTCCGGCCGCCGCAAGCGCGACTCCGATGTGCGTCGCAGAACTTTTATTTCCTTTTAGAACCGAGCACGGATAGAGCATAGTAACTCCAGAACCCATATTTCCACCGACCCATTCCATAAACCCTTCTTCTTCGACGATTGCCCGCTTGGTATTGAGATTATAGGTATCGATGGACCAGTTCTCGACCGAACTGTACCGCATCTTCGCTCGTGCACCGACGTATATTTCAACACAACCAGCATGAAGGCTTGCAGTTCCGTATTTTGGTGCCGAACACCCTTCGATATAATGCGCTTGAGCTTCATCTTCAATGATAATAATCGTATGCTCGAACTGCCCTCCGGCACGGACATTCATACGGAAATACGCCTGAAGTGGATCGTCTATAACGACTCATTTCGGAACATAGAGAAATGTTCCACCACTCCAAACCGCTGCGTGAAGCGCTGCGAATTTATGGTCATGAACGGGAATCGCTTTCATGAAATGGCTTCGCACGAGTTCTTCATGTTCGTGAATCGCCACCGACATATCCTCGAAAATTACTCCGAGATCCGCGAGTTCCTGACGGAGATTATGGTACACCACTTCACTATCATACTGAGCTCCAACTCCTGCGAGCATTGCTTTTTCTGCTTCGGGAATACCGAGCCTGTCGAATGTTCGTTTGATTTCGTCTGGGACATCTTCCCAGCTTTTTCGGTCTCCTTCGACTTGGGCTTTTGCAAAGTATCGGATGGAATCCAAATCGAGTCCACTTAAGTTTGGCCCCCAAGTAGGAAGCGATTTACTCCGAAAAACTTCCAAGGCTTTGAGTCGAAGTTCGAGCATCCACTCGGGGTCATTATTCGACTCCGAAATCTGTCGAATGATTTTTTCATTCAAACCAGCATCAGAAATATCGCGATAGATGATTTCATCGCTCGTGTCGAGATGAGATTGTAGGGAATTATTTTCCATTTGACTTTTTATTATTTTTCTATATAAGTAGCTCTGTTTTAATTAAATCTAATCTATTTACACCTATGGCAGAAAAAGAGATATTACATGTTTCTGAGGGTCAATGTGAAGGCTCAATAGTTTGACGAGATGGAAAGAAAATGACTGCATTTGCAGTAGTACAAACATTCAAAACAAGTGCCACGGACGTATTGTGTTCAGCAAGATGAACGGGTAATCAATCTCATCAATGCCTTCTTTATGGTTTCAATAACAATGCCAAATGTGCCTATCTGAAAACTGCAGTATAAAGTAGAAATGTTATTAAAAACTCCAATTCTGTTGGAGTTTTTTTATTCCCCAAACCCTTCCATTCCAATCTTCTCCACCAATTCAGCTCCACCTCGTTCGACAATTTCTCCGGTTTTTAGAATAATAACCTCATCCGGTTTGACGAATTCGGTCATACGGAAATTATGGGTGATGATAATGAGTGTATTTTCCGGATTTTTCACACGAGCCAAAAGCTCAGCAACCGTTCGAAATGCATCGATATCGAGTCCGCTCTCAATCTCATCAAGAATGATATATTTTGGATTCAAGAGTTTCATCTGAAGGATTTCAATCTTACGTTTCTCTCCGCCCGAAAACCCAACATTTAAATCGCGATCCAGAAACGAATCGGGAATACTAAGTTCTTTCGTGAGAGTCGTCAGATATCTTCGGCAAAGAAATGGGGAAAGTGGTTTATTCCCGACCGAAAGATGTTTATTGTGAATCGTACGGAGGTATTCCCCGAGCCTAACTCCACGAACTTCTGGGATATTCTGGAGCGAGAGAAAAAGTCCCTTATGACTCCGTTCATCAGGCGTCATAGTCGCAAGATTTTCTCCATCAATCGTTATAATCCCCTCTTCTACGTAGTATTTCGGATGTCCCATAAGAGTCAGTGCCAGCGAAGATTTTCCACTCCCATTCTGTCCGAGAAGGTAGTAGGTTTTACCCGTTTCAAAGGAGATATCAATGTTTCGGAGAATCTCTTTTCCTTCGACCGAAACTCGGAGATTTTGTATTTGAATCATAGTAAAATTTAAATGTGACTAAATTAGTCATATAATATAGAAAATGAAAGAGAATGCAAGTGGAAAATGTTTTTCTTGCTATCTTGGTATTTTCCTTATAATCATCTCTAAATTATCTGCAATCCCCTATTTTGTTATGTCCAAAAAAATCAAAGTATCTATTCAAGATGAAAACACTCTTGTTCTCCTAGAAGATGCTTCCAAAGGTGACTTAATAGATCTGAAATCTATTCATGAAACCGATATTGATAAAACATCTATTGTGAACATTGTAAATTCCATAAAACGAGATAAGTTTCAGGAAGAATTAAAAAAAGAAACTGATCGTATCGAACGAGAACATGCTCTTCAACAAGAATTAAAAGAAAAAGATTGGAGAGAAACTGAACAAAGAAAATTACAAGAAAAAGAAAAAGAAATAAATGAATTAAGAATTAAATACAGTAATGTTGAAACTGAAAAAAAACTCGCTATTACTGAAGCTAAATCAGAGATTGAAAAAGATCGTGATCGTCTTGCAAATGAATTGAAGAATAAAGAAATAGAGAAACAGTTATTGGAAAAAACACTTAATGAGGGATTCTCTGAGAAAATAAAAAGCAAAGATGAAATTATAAAATTTAAAGATGAAGAGATAATTCGAGTAAAAGATATGAAAGCGAAACTTTCCACAAAAATGCTCGGTGAAACTCTTGAGCAACATTGCGAGACCGAATTCAATAAACTTCGTGCCACTGCTTTCCCAAAAGCATACTTTGAAAAAGATAATGATGCGAGAAGTTGAAGTAAGGGTGATTTTATTTACAGAGAAAATGATGCAGATGGGAATGAGATTATCTCCATTATGTTTGAGATGAAAAATGAGAGCGATGAAACAGCAACTAAGAAGAGAAACGAGGATTTCTTTCGTGAACTCGATAAAGACCGAAATGAGAAGAAGTGTGAATATGCAGTTCTTGTTTCTCTCTTGGAAGCGGAGAGTGAATATTACAATTCTGGTATTGTTGATGTATCTCATAAATATCCAAAAATGTATGTTATTCGTCCACAATTTTTTATTCCGATTATTACACTCCTTCGAAATGCAGCCTTAAATTCGATGAAATATAAGTCAGAGTTAGCTATGGTGAGGGCACAAAATATTGATGTTACTAATTTTGAGAATGAGATAAATGAGTTCAAGGAAGGATTTGCCAAGAACTATGATTTAGCCAGTCGTAAATTCAAAACTGCAATTGACGAAATTGACAAGACCATTGACCATCTTCAGAAAACAAAAGATGCTTTGTTATCATCAGAGAACCATCTTCGTTTAGCTAATAACAAAGCGGAAGAACTAACGATAAAAAAGCTAACAAAAGGAAATCCAACAATGATGGAAAAATTTAATGAACTTCCCAAGTAGTCTATTTATCGGAGCACAGCTCCCAAAAGTAGAGTACCTAGAGCTCGGAAGTGGAGAGGAATAACAATTTATAAATTATCGAATTTATGCAAACTCATTCCAATATCGTTCCTATTTTCTGAGAATCATTCGAGAAAAACGTCGAAAAATATTTCGAGGATTTTTTGGTATTTTTTCATTCTGATAACGAGGAATACCGTTGTATGGTTCCATCAAGAAGATTTATCAGAAATTTTGGAGAAAAACTTTTAAAATGAGAATCTTATTTCATTGCTCGTTCGATTATAGCAAATCAATATGGACATCTCGACGAAAAACTTATTTTTACTCTCTCGGAGAGAATATTTCAGTATTTTCTCTCGTATCGGAAAGAACATCTTTCTCGAGTACGTATTCTTGTAAATAACATTCTCGGATAAATAAAAATAACCTCCACTTCTGCAGAAGTGGAGGTTATTTTTAAAATAGAATTATATATTAAGAATCTGTTGAATTGCCTTTTGTACTCTTCCTGTTTCTTTAAGTTCTTGATGTTCATCGATGAGAGCGAACATCTCTCCGAGTCCAAGAGTTTTTTCTATGTTTTTGTCGTGTGATCTCATAGTATAAAAGTGTTTAACAAAATAAAATAGACTATCGCGCGCGCTGGCACAGGATAGTCTATTTATGATTCTTTTTCAAATCGAAATTACACTTTTCAGGAAGTCTCTGAAAAACTCGATCTTTGTATTCAAAATTCCGCTTCCTCATTCGTCGTACTACTTTGTACGCCTTATTCCGGTTCTCATTTTTCATACAAATTTCTTCGTTTTTGAGAAACTTCTTTTTTTATTGGAACTTTTTCGAGTAAAAATAACAGAGCTCGTTTCCATTATAGAGTTTGCGATTTTTCCAAGTATTCGCCCTAGTGTATTTTCCGAAATCGTAGGAAGTGATGATTCCTCCGAAGAGAGAAGTATTTTTCGTGAATACGATAGAAATATCTTTGTACAGTAAATCCAAATCGTAATCCTGAAGACGGATTCCGTATGGAGGATTCGACACGAGAGCTCCAGAAATATATTCGGAAACGTATTCTTTGAAATCCTTTTCTGAAAAATTGACTGTATCGGAAACCCCTGCCCGTTTGGCATTGTCCCGAGCAATTCGCACCGCTTCTGGATCAGTATCGCTTCCAGTTATGGTGTATTTTCTATCAGTCATTATTTTCGCTTTCGCACTTTCTTTCGCTTGCTTGAAATAGTTCGAATCGTACCAAGGAAAATATTCTCCTGCGAAACTTCGCGCCATTCCCGGAGCGATATTTCGAGCAATCATAGCAGCCTCGATGGCAATAGTTCCGGAACCACAGAATGGATCCAAGAAAGGTTCTTTGTAACGCCATCCGGAAAGCATAACAAGCGCTGCGGCGAGCGTTTCTTTAATCGGCGCTTCGAGTGCTTCGGTTCGATATCCGCGTTTATGAAGCGGTTCTCCAGAAGTGTCGAGGAGGAGGAGAAGTGTATTTTCTCGGATGAGCGCAAAGATATGAATCCCCGTAACTTTATCATCCTCTCGGAGGATACTTTCCCGGTCTCCGGTAATCTTCGTGACGATTGCTTTTTTGATGGTTTTTTGAATCGCAGGAATACTATCTAAATCAGATTTGACTGATACGGCATCAACGATAATTGGAGCATCCTTGGGAATGTATTTCCGCCAATCAATCGCACCGATTGCCTCAAAAAGCTCGTCGAAAGTCCGAGTCCGCTTCTCGGCGAGAACGAAATAAACACGGTTTCCCGTACGGATCCAAACATTGAGTTCCGCCATAAGATTATCCGGTCCCGAACAGAGGATTCCTCGGTCAGAGACAACAAGGTCGGTTCCGCCGATTTTCTCAATCTCTTTTTTTAGGACTGATTCGACTCCGGGGGTACAAGTGATGAAGAATTGCATGGAAAAATGTAGAGAAATAGGAATTATATTTATTAGTTTATTTCTTATAGTTATCAAATGTATTACTTGATGGTAATGGTTGCCAACTTCTTACTACTTCTTCACAAATAGGAGTTCCAGCAACAGAATCATGACAATTTTTACTACAGTAAACCTAATTATTATAGGCATCTGATTCTTTACTTACAGCCCAGGCTTTACAACCTTCATAGGTTGTAAAGATTTGTCAGTATCTAATGTTTGAATCTTTGGTTCATCCATCATAATATGAACCTTGCCATGTTTCCGTATTTCAGTCAGAACAACCAGATAACAAAACAAGTCAACAAGTAATAATAAAGACTAAAGGAGTTTTCCTCACCCAGACCGGCGATATCCCTGGGCTAAAGCCTCGCTTCGCATTCGCTCGCTCATTTCCGGATACACTTCGCTCACGCTTCGTTTGTCCAGAAATCAGGGGTTTTACGCCAATCTGCCCTACGAGTACGGTGGAAAACGATAGATTATTACGGGCTGAAGCCCGGGGATTTAACCCGAAGAGTAGAATTAAAAATATTTTTTTCATCATCAGACACTTATTAAGTAAAATAAATAATTATGTAAAACATACATATGCAAAGTTCATTTTTAATATATGAAAATATTATACAAATTTCCCAGAAAAAACAAAAAGAAAGGCGAGAATCTCGCCTTTCTTTGGACTACGCCTCGAATTTTGGAGCGTATACTTCCTTGTATCGAGCTTCACATTCCTTGATAATCTTTACTGCTTCTTCGACTCCGTAGAATCCTACGACATTTCCAGTTCCTGGTTTCTTCAAGTGTTTGTAGAATTCCCAATAGTGAGTAGTTTCTTTTTCCCAATGGCTCCCGAGTTGTTCGTAACTCGTGATGTGATCCTGACGTTTGTCGTCGGCGAGAACTGCGATAACCTTGTCGTCCACTTCCCCACCGTCCACGAATTTCATTATTCCGATAATTCGAGCTTCTACGAGAGAACCCGGTACAAGCGGTTCATCAACGTTAACAATTTCGATATCGAGAGGATCTCCGTCCTCATCCCAAGTACAAGGGATAGCTCCATAGGTGAATGGATACATCATAGAAGAGTACCCAACTCGGTCGAGTTTAAGTTGTCCAGATTCAGTGATGATTTCATATTTATTTCGAGAAGAGGAATTCACTTCCACGATGGAGTTCAAACGAAGTTCTGACTCGTCTGCAAAAGCAGGAAGTACATGAAGAAGATTGAGCATATATTTGCTCGGTTGATGATCGATATTTGCCATAAAAACAGTGAGATGATATATAAAGTGACGAGATTCTATGGGAAATCAGGAAAAAATCAAAAATTTGTTGCAATTCAGCAAACTTTTTCTATAATGCACGGGCTTTCTTTTGAAAACACTTGTTTCGTAAGATTCGCAAAAAATGCAATTTTGGCACCATGGCAGAGTGGTCAATTGCAAGGGCCTGCAAAGCTCTCCCGTCATCGGTTCAAATCCGATTGGTGCCTCCATATTAAATAGACCGTTAACTTTTTTTACCTACCTAGAGTATGTCGTACAGAGTCCTACTGTAAGGAGAAATAAAAGAAAAAGTTAACTTAATAAACTAGTAAAAAAGATAAAAACTCTGATTGTTTTTATCTTTTTTAACATATATCCTTATTTTGAAAAAACGAATATTTCTATATAATCAAAATATGTAAATTTACATTCTTATCCAAATAAAAATTATGATGAATTTTAAAGATACACTTACTCTATTATTAAAAAGTGATGAAAGATTTGAAATTGTAATCAACCAGCTCAAAAATGGTTAAAAGATAGAAAATGAAGAAAATTAAATTATGAAGATATTTTGCATTATAGTAAGATAATTTTGTGTTTAAAAGAAACTATTAGGATTATGGAGAAAATTGAGGGTATTTTTAAGGTTTAATTACAAATATAATAAAAAAGATCATGAATAAAATAATAAAGCAAATAAATAAACATCAATCTTAAAAGTGTCTGAAGAAGATTCTTAATAAAAATACTAAAGAACAATTAGAAATAATAAATAATAACAATTATGACTAGAATAAATCTTGTATCAGTTAGTGAATTGTATGATCAACACCTACTATCAGAACATCGAGAAATAAAAAGAATTCCTAATATTATAAAGAATTGAAAGTTTAATTTAGGTAAAATTCCAAATACTTATGTACTATGAACAGGGCATGTTAAGTTTTTTTATAACAAGCTAAAATTTTTGCATAAAAGATATATAGAGCTATATAATGAATGTTTAAATAGAAAATTTAAGGTAGAAAATTATGAACAATCATTTTTAAATTTACCAATAGAGTTATACAATGACTATATTCCAAGTGAAGATGAAATTAAGATAAATAAACAAAGACTTAAAGAAAAATATAAAGCTAATTTTTATAGGTATTATTGAGATCTTAAATAACTAATAACTCAATATACTGTCACTTTTTTAATATTAATCGTAATATGTACAATATAGGCAGGTTGTGTAGAAAAATTACTTCGTAAAATATCACAAGTTAGGGATATTATAGACAAACAAGATTTTGTTCCAAAAGTTTTTCAAATTTCTCCATCGGTGTCAGGTATTTAAT